>Ga0213861_10001974_pt1 | contig 17999 bp, 20 predicted proteins | sample PICome_4_FD_160110 | JGI IMG/M metagenome (GOLD analysis project Ga0213861, IMG submission 160110) | Coastal seawater microbial communities near Pivers Island, North Carolina, United States - PICO131 | ecosystem: Environmental > Aquatic > Marine > Coastal | place: USA: North Carolina... | reverse complement strand
TGATGCAAATTTTTCAAAAAAGTACCCACTAGAATCTTATAAATTTAGCGAGAATAATCTAGGCTCATTTGTGAACGAAGCAATTGATAATAAAGTTCAAAAATTTATATATTTTTCTTCTGCTCACGTTTATAAGTCAAAGCTTGAAGGAGTCTTAAATGAGAAAAGCCCATTAATATCGAAACACCCTTACGGAGTATCTAAAAAAATTGCTGAACAAACATTATTAAACAAGAAAGAGTTAATTGAAATAAATATCATAAGATTATCAAATGCTTTTGGTATACCCTCTAATAAAAATTCAAATTGCTGGAAATTAGCAGTAAACGATTTTTGTAAACAAGTTGTTTTAAATAAAGAAATCATAATTAATTCTGACGGATCTCAAATTAGAAATTTTGTCTCAGTAAATGAAGTATGTAGATTGATTGATTTTATGATTACCAGTTTCTATAAAGAAAAATTACTACCTACCGTATTTAATTTTGGAGGAAATTGGACCTTAAGCATCTTAGATTTAGCTAAAGTAATTGCAAAGCAATTTGAGAAAATATACGACATTAATCCCTCTATTCGAATTAAAAAAAAATCAAAAATCTCAACACCTAAATTAAATTTTGATTTTAGTTTAATTACCAAAAATGGTTTTAAACCTCATGAAACTAATTTAGCAGAAATAAATGAATTGTTTTTATATGTTAAAAATAATTTTTTAAATGCCAGATAACCCAATTTTTTCGGTTGTTCTACCCAACTATAATCATGGGAATTATCTAAAAGAGTCAATAGATTCTGTATTAAGACAAGATTTTCATAATTGGGAATTATTAATTATTGATAATTTTTCAACTGATAATTCAGACAAAGTAATTTCATCATATAATGACTCAAGAATAAGTGTATTTAAAATTCAAAATGAAGGAATAATAGCTAAATCAAGGAATCTTGGAATCAAAAAGGCTAAAGCAAAATGGATTGCATTTTTAGACAGTGACGACATTTGGTACTCTAATAAATTATCAAAAATAATACAGCTAACAGATTCTGATTTTGATATTATATGTTCAAACGAGTATAGATATGATTTAGAAAAAGGAATAAAAAAACCACTTTATTATAATCTTAAATCGAATAATTTTTACTCTGAATTATTATTGAAAGGCAATAGACTATCTACATCTTCAACTGCAGTGAAAAGAACCTTTTTAAATAAAAATAAATTGTTTTTTAATGAAAACCCAGACTTTATTACTGTTGAAGATTATGATCTCTGGATGCAAATTTCTTTAAAAAATGGCTCTTTTGGATTTTGCAATGAATTCCTTGGAGAGTTTAGGATCCATAAAAACAATAATTCAAGCAATTTTAAATTACATAGTAATAATTTGATAAAATTATTAAAGTATCATGTATATGAAATTCAAGATTTTAGTGATAAAGATCAACTGTGGAATAAAATCAAACCTAGATTAACATTAATGCTAATTAAAAGTAATTTCGAAATAAATTTTTTAGAAGGATTTAAACATTTAGTTCATCTATTAAAAAATTCTAAACTCAAGCATTTTATAGATCTGTTCGCTTTCATGATCTCAAAAATTAAAAGATGAATTGGATCAAAAAACTTCTTTTTATTGTATTAGATATATCTTATTTTATAACTCAAGGGTTTTATAAATTTCTTACATTATATCAGCGGTCAAATATCAGAGTTTTAATATATCATGATGTTAAAACTAAAGGACAAATTAAGTTATTCAAAAAACAGATTTTAAGCCTATCAAAAGAATACGAATTTATTTCTCCGAATGATCTTCAAAAAAAAATCAACATTAATATTAAAAGTAAAAATAAAATATTGTTGACTTTTGATGACGGGTTTAAATCAAATAGAAAATTAGCTGAGGAGGTTCTAAGTGTTTTCAATATAAAGGCTTTATTTTTCGTTGTTTCTGACTTTGTTGGGGCTCAAAAACAAAGTGAAAAATATAAAACTATAATTAACAATATTTATCCAGATGGGCCGAGTGAAAATGAACTGAGTGATCCCATGGATCATGAAGACATTAAATTTCTAATATCCAACGGGCACAAAATAGGATGTCATACTCTTTCTCATCAGATGTTATCTAAAGTATCTTCTTTGAAAGAATTAAATAACGAAATTATTTCAAGTAAAGATAAGCTAGAAAAAGATTTTGGAATAGAAATTAAACATTTTGCATTTCCTTTTGGGACTTTTAATAGCATAAATCAAAAAGCTATCAAAATACTAGATAAAAATTATGACTTTATTCATTCAGGTCTTAGAGGAAACAATAAAAAAACAACAAAGCTGATTTATAGAGATGCAGTGAATCCTGAGATGAGTATAACCCGTTTAAAAGCTTTTTTGATTGGAAATGCAGACCTTCTTTATAAAAGAAATTTTAAAAAGTTAAACAGACATTTAAATTGATTCCATTAAGCCCATCAATTAGTATAAAATCGTTTTTCAGATCTAAAATGAGATTCTGGGATTCTAAACCAGACGAACACCTTTTCTATTTGTCAAGATCATCATGGTCTATTCTGTCTATTTGTCTTTTTAAATTAAAAAAGCTAAATGAAAAAAGCATAAATCTTTTTTTACCAGAATATTATTGTAATGATCCAATCCCTCTTATTAATCATAAAAATATTAAAATAAAATACTATGAAATAGATGAACAGTTCCAACCAAATTTGAAGAGTATAAAGAAAATATCTGAAACAGTAACTCCAGATATATTTCTTGGAGTTCATTATTTTGGGGATCCATTAGTTTCCAACGATTTAAAAAATTTCTGTATCAAAAATAAGTGTTGGTATATTGAGGACGCTACACATTGCTTAAAAAGAGATAAAATTATTGGAGCCCAAGGGGACTTTGTATTATTTAGCCCATACAAACATATAGCTATTCCTAACGGTGCTATATTGATTGTAAGGTCAAATGGTCCATCAAAGCTAAGGGTTGGGGATTATTTAAGTCTAAATATCAATCAATTTTTAAAAGAAGAATTACAAAAACTTAAATTTAAAAAAGGGCTAATTAAAAGAAATACTTTTTTTTCTATTAGGTGGCTCCTAAAAAAATTAATTTTAATTATTCCTAATAAAATAAATTTATTTTCTGAATACTACAGAAATACTTATAGGGGAAGCCTAAAACTTAATTATATTGAAATAGGATATTCATATAAAATTTCCTTTCTATCAAAATTTTTGATTAAAAGGTATGACTTGGATGAAATTTCAAGTTTGAGAATAAGAAATCAAAATATCTTCAAAGAAGTTTTAGCGGATAAAATCAAAATACATAAAAGGTTTGATTCAAAATCTTTGTATTTTAATCATTCACCATATATTCTCCCTATTACACTAAGATCAGATGTTGAGGCACTCGAATTAATTGAGCAAGGCATACCCATAGTAAGATGGCCTTTATACCCAAAAGAGACACTTGATTCTTCTAAAAAATTTCAAAATATATATTTTATACTTTTAAATTATTCTATTAAAAATAAATATTTCAAAAATATTTTCGAAAACAATGACGATTTAAAACGAATTAAAATTTTAAAATCTAAATCAGAAGAATGTGTGGTATTTGAAAAATTAAATTTTTCAAACTTAAACCTAACTCAATCACCCTTCTATGGAAAATCAAAAGCCGAAGTTGAAAATAAAAAAATTGATTTTTACAAAATAATGATCAATGATAAACAAGTAGGTTTTTTTCAAATTTTAAAAAGAAAATATTTTTTTTTAATAACATTATTAAGAATTAATAGAGGTCCAATTTTGGTTAATTCAATCAAATTAAATGATAGAATTAATATTATTTCAAAAATCTTTAAATTCGGGAATATTTTTAATCTAAATGTTTTATCTATAACTCCAGATATAAGTTATTTTTCAATTGAAAGCATATTTTTGAAAAGGATTAGATCAATAAGATTAAGACTTCCTAATTGGAAATCAACTACAATAGACTTAGAAAAAACTCTTGATGATTTAACATTAGAGTTAAAGCCAAAATGGAGAAATTCCCTCAGAAAAGCACAAAAACAAAATCTTATTATTGATATATCTTCTAATCAGAAACAAGTTGATGCTATATTAAAATATTATTTACAAGATATTGAGAAGAAAAAATTCAAAGGAGTCAATCCTGAGTTAATAAAAAAAATGGCTGAATTTAAAAGTGATTATGAAAAACTTTATGTTTTTTTCGCCAAAAAAGGAGATCTTGAAGTTGGGGCAATTTTAATTTCAAAACAATTTAGTAACCTTACTTACTTAATTGGTTGGTCCTCTGATGAAGGGAGAAAAAGGAATGTAAATTATCTTTTACTTTGGGAGGCAATTATTTATTTTAAGTCAAAAGAGTGTAAAATATTTGATTTAGGAGGATTAATTGGCAAAAATCATCCAATAGATTTTTTCAAACTTGGGATGAATGGAAATTATTACGAGAATAGTGGTGAATATTTAGTTTTATGAAAAAATTAACAATAGCTGTTGATGCCACAAGCATTGTAAATACAGGAGGTTTAACACACCTTTATGAAATTTTAAATCACTATGAAGAAAAAGCTAATCCAGCTATAAATACTATAATAATAATAGGCTCAAATAAAGTATTAAATTCTTTACCCAAAAAAAATATTTTTAAAAATAAAACATCTTTTTTACTAAACTCAAATAAGTTTTTTCGTCTCATTTACCAGATATTTTTAATGGACTTTTTTCTAAAAAAAAATGCAGATATCTTATTTTCGCTTTCTGGGGATTTCATAGGAAGATTTAATCCTGTTGTTGGAATGTCTCAAAATATGCTTTTATATGAAAGAAAATTTTGGGGTGAAATAAAAAGTTTTAAAGAGAAGGCTAAACTATTCATTAATTTTAAAAGACAACAAAAATGTTTTAAAAAATCTAGCGGTATAATATTTATATCAAATTATGCTAAAAAATATGTTTCTGATATACTTTCATTGACAGAAAAAAAAACATCTGTAATTCATCATGGTATATCCGAACGATTTGTATTTAAAAATAATTTAAAAAAATCCTTAAAAGATTACTCATTTGAAAATCCTTTTAAATTTATTTATGTTTCAACAGTACACGTTTATAAAAATCAATGGAACGTTATTGAGGCTATTGCAAACCTAAGGGATATTGGACAAGCTGTTTCACTTACTCTCATTGGATCAATTATCTATAAGCCCTCTGGTAAAAGAATGATCTCAATTATGAAAGATAGAGACCCCAAAAATGAATTTATAAATTATATTGAAGAAGTTGAATATAATAAAATCCAAAATTTTTATTCTAGTCATGATGGAATCATATTTGCATCATCATGCGAAAATATGCCAAATATTTTAATTGAGTCAATGGGGTCAGGATTACCTATTGCTTGTAGTGAAAAAATGCCTATGCCTGAATTTCTTGGTGATGATGGAATATATTTTAACCCAACTTTAATTGAATCAATTCAAGAAGCATTAATAAATTTAATTCGTAATTTACCTTTAATTGAAAAAAGGACAAATAACTTAAAAAAATTAAAAAATTTTTCTTGGCGCGACACTTCAAAAAAAACCTTTAGCTTTATTTCAAATATCAAAAAATAGTATATGTTTAGCAACAATATTTTACTAATCACAGGAGGTACAGGCTCATTCGGGAACGCGGTTTTAAATAAATTTCTTGATTCAGATATTTCAGAAATAAGAATATTTTCAAGGGATGAAAAAAAGCAACATGATATGCGCGTTGCATTCGATAATCCAAAAATTAAATTTTTTATAGGTGATGTAAGGGATAAAGAAAGCATAAAGCCAGCAATCCAAGGAGTCGATTTTATTTTTCATGCTGCAGCTTTAAAACAAGTTCCCTCATGTGAATTTTTTCCAATTGAAGCAGTAAAAACAAATGTTTTAGGAACTGAAAATGTTCTATCAGTTGCTATTGAAAATAAAGTAAAAAAAGTAATATGTTTAAGCACAGACAAAGCTGTTTATCCTATCAATGCAATGGGTGTTTCCAAAGCAATGATGGAAAAAGTTTTTGTTGCAAAATCACGTACAACAGACACAACAGTTATTTGCGGTACGCGATATGGAAATGTAATGGCCTCAAGAGGGTCTGTCATTCCTCATTTTTATAATCAATTAAAATCTGGCCATGATATAACCGTTACAAATCCAAAAATGACAAGATTTATGATGACTTTAAAAGATGCAGTTGACCTCGTTCTATTTGCCTTTAATAAGGGAAAGGCAGGAGATATTTTTGTTCAAAAATCACCATCAATAACAATTGGCGAATTAGCCTCAACAATGAAAAAAATATATAATTCATCAGTTGAAGTAAAAAATATAGGCATTCGTCATGCTGAAAAAATGCATGAAACACTTCTCTCTAAAGAGGAAAGATTAGTTTCCGACGAACTCGAAAATTATTTTAGGGTACCTGCAGATAATAGAGATTTGAATTATGACAAGTATTTTTCCGAAGGAAAGCTAACCAAAGATCTAGAGGAATATAACTCTTTTAATACTCACAGACTTACAGAAAAGAATCTTATAGGTCTTCTGGCTAGTATAGGCTATAAATGAAAATACTAATTCTTGGAGCTGATGGAATGATTGGTCATAAAATGGCTCAAGCTTTTAATAAACTAAATTTTGATCTTTTTTTAAACACCAGAACTCAATCAGAATTCTTTAAAATAAGATTTCCAAATTCTACTATTTATAATTTTGATTTTCTTAAGCAAAACATCGAACAGCTAATTGAAAAGTGTTCACCGGATTATATAATTAACTCAGCTGGTATCACAAAAAGAAGAGGTGCAGCTGATACTATTGAAACTGAATTTATAAATACTTTATTACCAAGAAAAATTGATTTATGGTGTAAGAAAAATCAAAAAAAACAAATTCTTTTTTCAACAGATTGTGTTTTTTATGGGGATAAAGGGAATTATAATGATTTTGATAGAAGTGATGCAGATGACAATTATGGAATTTCAAAAGGGAAAGGAGAATTAAACTCAAAAAGTACACTTACTATAAGGTCTTCAATGATTGGGAGAGAAATCTTTAACAAGACTGAACTTTTAGAGTGGGTAATTTCAAATAAAAATCAAACCATCAAAGGATTTGAAGGAGCTATATATTCAGGCGTAACAACTTTATGGATGTCTGATATTTTAGTAAAAATTATAAATAAATATCCAGGCTTAAGCGGTATTTACAATGTATCTTCTTCACCCATTTCAAAGTTTGATTTAATCAATAAAATCAATCTATATTTTAAATTAAACTTAGATATAGTCAAAGACACCTCTTTTTCCTCCAATAAATCCTTAAATTCGGAGAGGTTTTTTGCAGAAACAGGCTTTAAAAAACCTAATTGGAAAAAGATGCTATCAGATTTATATATAGATTGTGAGAATAATAATAACTTATACAAACTAAAATGACTAAAGTTGTTACAATAGTCGGAACTAGACCTGAAATAATTAAACTTTCAAGAGTAATCGCAGAACTTAAAAAGCATGTAAATCATATTTTGGTTCACACAGGTCAAAACTATGATTATGAGTTAAATGATATTTTCTTCAAGGATCTTGGAGTCGAAAAACCAGACTATTTTTTGAATGCTGTTGGTGATTCAACAGCTCAGACTATTGGGAACATAATTTCAGAGGCAGATAAGATTTTAGAAAAAGAAAATCCAGATGCAGTTTTGCTTTATGGAGACACTAATTCATGTCTTTCAGTTATTTCAGCTAAAAGAAGACAAATACCAATCTTCCACATGGAGGCAGGCAATCGTTGCTTTGATCAAAGAGTTCCTGAGGAGCTAAACAGAAAGATTGTAGACCATTTAAGCGACATTAATATGCCCCTTACAGAGCAAGCACGGGATTATTTAATTGCTGAAGGGATAAGACCTGAAACTGTTATCAAAACAGGTTCTTGTATGAAAGAAATTCTTTTGCACTACAAAGATAAAATTGACAGTAGTTGTATCTTAAATAAACTAAAAGTTAAAAAAGGATCTTATTTTATTGTTTCCTCACATAGAGAAGAAAACGTGGATTATAAAGAAAATTTAACCTCATTTATTGAGAGTTTAAATGAGCTAGTAAAAACCTACAGGCTTCCAATTATCGTATCTACACACCCTAGAACAAGACAAAGGATTGAGAAATTAAAAGGACCTAAAATTGATAATAAAATTAAGTTTTTAAAACCACTTGGTTTTTTTGACTATGTAAATCTTCAACAAAATTCAAAATGTGTAATTTCTGATAGTGGAACAATATCAGAGGAGTCCTCAATTCTAGGTTTTCCAGCTATAATGATAAGGGCTGCACATGAACGTCCAGAAGGAATGGATGAAGGTTCAGTTGTAATGTCAGGATTAGAGAAAAATAGAATCCTTGAATCTGTAAACATGGTAACTAAGCAGTTTGAATCTGGTAAAAATCCTAGAATTGTTAGTGATTATAATGTAGATAATGTATCTCTAAAAGTTTCAAGAATTATTTTAAGTTACATAGACTATATAAATAAAACAGTCTGGAAAAAAGACAGTTCAACGAGAATGACTTAGATGAGAATTCTTGTAATTTCTCAATACTTTTTCCCTGAAAACTTTAGAATAAATGACCTTGTTTTTTCATTAAAACAAAGGGGGCATCAAGTTGAAGTTTTAACTGGAAAACCTAATTATCCAAAAGGAGATTATTTTGAAGGCTATTCGTGGAAATATCCCTTAGAGGAAGAAATTCAAGGTGTAAAAGTTCACAGAGCCAATCTAATTTTAAGAAAAAAAGGCAGAGGACTTAGACTGTTTTTAAATTATTTCTCTTTTGTTTTTTTTGCCTTTTTTAAGATTTTTCAATTAAAAGGAACTTTTGAAAAAGTTTTAATTTATGCTCCTTCACCAATCACCGTTGGAATACTTGGAGTAATAGTAGCAAAAAGATTTATATGTAAATCATATCTATGGGTTCATGATCTATGGCCTGAATCTGTTCGTGTTGCAGGAGGTATATCTAACGGTTTAGTTTTAAGCCTTATAGATAAAATGACTAAAATAATATACAGATTTACAGATATTATTTTGGTTCAGTCTCCAGAGTTTAAGACTTACATAAAAAACCAAAATATACCTGACCATAAGCTAGTCTACTATCCTTATTATGCTGAAAACTTTTATAAGATTGTAGACAAACAAGAAAAGTACAATAAATTATTCCCAAAAGGGTTTAACATACTTTTTGCTGGTAATATTGGAATAGCTCAAAGCTTTGAAACCATTATAAATGCTTTCGAAAAACTGAAGGAATACGACATTAATTTGGTGGTTTTAGGAGATGGAAGAGATAAGTCAAGAATTCAAAATTTAATTCAGGAAAAAGGAATTTCAAATAAATTCTATTTTTTAGGATCACACCCCCCAGAAGAGATGCCATACTATTTTGCTTGTGCTGATGCGCTTTTAATTACCTTAAAAAAAGCTGATATTTTCTCTTACACAATCCCAGGTAAATTACAATCTTATTTGGCTTGCGGCAAACCTATAGTTGGTGCGTTGGATGGAATAGGTAAAAAAATCATTGAGGAATCTAACTCAGGATTTTGTACAGACGCTGAAAATTCCACTGAATTATCGAAACTTTTTTTAAAACTTTCGAGATTGCCAAAAGAAAATATTGACAAGTTTTCTGAAAATGCAATTTCTTATTTTAAAGACAACTTTGCGAAAGATAAACTACTTTTAGATTTAGAAAAGATATTCAATGCTTAGTAATTTTTTAATCCTAAGAAAATGAAAGCCATCCTTCTTGCCGGCGGAAAGGGATCCCGACTGTTTCCAGTCACCTTGGGGGTGTCTAAGCAGTTACTCCCAATTTATGATAAACCGATGGTTTACTATCCCCTTTCGGTATTAATGGAGGCGGGAATTCGAGAGATATTGATTATCAGTACACCCGAAGATATAAACCAATACAAACGGCTGCTCAAGGATGGAAGTCAATGGGGTATAATCCTTAAATACAAAGTTCAACCCAGACCCAATGGTTTGGCAGAAGCCTTTCTTTTAGGAGCAGATTTTATTGGACAAGACCCTATTTGCTTGATTTTGGGAGATAATATTTTTTATGGGTATGATCTTTCGGAGCAGCTAGAAAAAGTGGTAGAGCGAACAAAATTAGATCAAAAAGCCACTATTTTTGGCTATACCGTAAAAGATCCACAACGTTATGGAGTGATAGAGTTTGATGATACTGGAAATGCATTTTCAATTGAAGAAAAACCGGCAAAGCCGAAAAGTAATCTAGCTGTAGTCGGGCTTTATTTTTATCCAAATTCTGTTGTTGAAATGGCAAAAAAAATTAAGCATTCAGAACGGGGAGAATTAGAGATTACAGCAATCAATCAGCATTATTTAGATCAAGAACTTTTACAGGTTGAAAAACTGGGAAGGGGTTTTGCATGGCTAGACACGGGAACCCACGAATCTCTTCTAGAAGCCAGTCAATTCATTGAAACAATCGAAAAACGACAAGGTTTAAAAGTGGGCTGTCTGGAAGAAGTTGCCTATCAAAAAGGGTTTATCACCCAGGAGCAGTTGATTGCTCAAGCTAAAGAATGGTCGCATAATGCCTACGGGAACTATCTAATAGAAAGATATTCCTGATGAAAGTATTTTCTACACCCTTTGATAATGTTTTTTTGATAGAACCTAATGTACACGAGGATGAAAGAGGTTCTTTTTCGGAGCGATACAACCAAAAAGAGTTGCGTCAAGCAATTGGGAAAAAAATCGTCTTTTGTCAAGATAATCAGGCGAATTCTGTAAAAGGAGTAATTAGAGGCTTACATTATCAATTACCACCTTTTTCTCAAACCAAATTGGTAGAAGTACTGCAAGGAAGTGTTTTGGATATTATAGTTGATATACGAAAAGGCTCCCCCACCTTTGGACAGCACTTTAGTCAAGAGTTGAACGATATTAATAGACTTCAACTTTTGATTCCGAGGGGTTTTGCCCATGGTTATATTACACTTAGTGAGAGGTCCATCTTCCAATATAAAGTGGACAGTGATTACCATGCAGAGAGTGAAGGCAGTATAGCACCCGATGATCCGAGCTTAGGAATCGACTGGGGACTTCCCAAAAGTCAATGGATTCAATCCCAAAAAGACAAACAACACCCCGGTATCAATCATGCACCCCTTTTTGATTTTAATGCAGACTTGAATGACTAGATTATTAGTTACTGGCGGCAGCGGACAATTGGGACTATGTTTCCAAACTATTGCAGACGAGTTTCCATACTACGATCTGTTTTTCCCAACAAAAAATGTAGTTGATTTAACCCGTCCAAAAACCCTTCAAACTTTTTACGAATCAAAACCCTTTGATGGAATTATTAACTGCGCTGCCTATACAGCTGTCGATCATGCAGAAGAAAAACGAGATTGGGCGGATGCTATGAACAGCCACAGTATTCAAAATTTAGTTGAGTTTATTGAAGTAAAAAAAGTTTTTTTAATTCATTTTTCTACCGATTATGTATTTGATGGCGAGATAAATTCCTCTTACAGAGAGGAGGACCTTACCAATCCTATAAATACATATGGATATAGTAAAAGAGAAGGAGAATTAGTGCTTTCTTCTTGCAAAGGGAGACATACTATCTTTCGAACCTCTTGGCTTTTCAGTCCTTTTGGGAAGAATTTTGTCAAAACAATTTCAAAACTTAGCAGGGAAAAAAAGGAGATTCAAGTAGTTAATGATCAAAGAGGGAAGCCCACCTATGGAATTGACTTAGCACGTATGTTATTGAATAATATGAATCACCCCCATTTTTTTGACTATAAATGCTACCATTATGCTCAGGGATCGGCTACTACCTGGTATGACTTTGCACAAAAAATTTTTGCTATTATTGGGGCCTCTACCCAATTAGAAGCTGTGACCTCTGATCACTTCCCAACCGTTGCACTCCGACCCAAAAACAGTATCTTAAATACCGAACGAATCGAAAAAACGTTGTCCCTAAAAATTCCCTCATGGGAAAACGCACTGAAAAGATGTTTAAAAAGAATTCAATCCAATGAAACAATTTAAATCCATACTAGTTACAGGTGGAGCGGGTTTTATAGGTTCACACCTAGTACGGAGAATGATCAATCACTATCCTGAAACCCAATTTGTTAACTTTGATGCTTTGGCTTATTCAGGAGATTTAAGTAATCTCGAAGACTGCAGTTCTTTACCCAATTATCAATTTGTAAAAGGAAACATCAACAATTTTAAAGAACTCTTAAAATTGTTTGAAGCACATAATTTTGATGCCATAATTCATCTAGCGGCAGAATCGCATGTAGATAATTCTATAAAAAATCCACTTGGTTTTGCTCAAACTAATGTGATGGGAACATTGAATTTATTAGAAGCAGCACGAAACCAATGGAAAGATGATATAACAAACAAACTCTTTTATCACATTTCAACTGATGAGGTTTTTGGTAGCTTGGGGAAAGAAGGTGCTTTTACCGAAGAAACAACCTATGACCCAAGATCCCCTTATTCGGCCTCTAAAGCGGCATCGGATCATTTTGTTAGGGCGTATTTCCATACCTATAATTTACCTGTAGTACTTTCCAATTGTTCTAATAATTATGGTCCTGCTCAATTCCCAGAAAAACTCATTCCTTTATTTATCAAAAATATTGTAGAAAACAAACCGTTACCTATTTATGGTAAAGGAGAAAATATTCGAGATTGGTTATACGTAGAAGATCACGTGGAGGCAATTGATCTTATTCTTCACCAGGGAAAAATTGGTGAGACTTATGCAATAGGGGGAAATAATGAACTTAAAAACATTGATATTGTATTCAAATTAATTGAAATTACAGACCGTCTATTAAAACGTCCAGAGGGAACTTCTAAATCCCTAATAAGTTTTGTGATAGACCGTTTAGGACACGATTACCGTTACGCAATTGATACTTCAAAAATAAAAGATAAATTTGGGTGGGAGCCTAAAACTTCATTTGAATTAGGGCTTGAAGAAACAATAAAGTACTATTTAAAAGAACACTAATATGAGTAAATTAAAGCTAAACCTAGGATTACTTATTTTACGTTTTGGATTTTCAATAGCATTAATGATTCATGGATATGGAAAGTTTTTAAAGGTAATTACTGGAAATTTTAAGTTTGGTGATCCAATCGGAATAGGTGCTGCTCCATCATTAATTTTAGCTTCTTTTGGGGAATTTATAGCGCCTATTTTTATAATTATTGGATGGAAAACGCGAATTTTTAGTATTTTTCCTGCATCTACAATGCTAGTGGCTTTTGCAATTGCACATGATGGTGATCCTTTTTCTAGAAAAGAAAAATCGTTAATGTATTTAATTGCTTTTATTGTTATCTATTTTATTGGCCCAGGTAAATACTCTGTTGACAAAGAATAAGGGTAAAAAGAAAATTGCTTTGTTCCCAAAAAGCACTATATTTGCCGACCATTAAAAGAATAAAAATGTACGCAATTGTAGAAATAGCAGGGCAACAATTTAAAGTTGTGCAAGACCAAAAACTTTTTGTACATCGTTTAACAGATAAGGAGGGTTCAAAAGTATCCTTTGACAAAGTATTTTTGTTAGACGACGGTAAAAAAGTTTCTGTTGGCGCCCCGGCTATCACCGGAGCTTCTGTAGAAGCAAAAGTGGTCAGTCACCTTAAGGGTGACAAAGTGATCGTTTTTAAGAAAAAACGACGCAAAGGATACCGTGTTAAAAATGGACACCGTCAAGCTCTTACTGAATTGGTAATTGAAAAAATACAAGCCACGGGTTCAAAATCTAAAAAAGCAGCTGAGTCTAGTGCATCAAAAAAGGAAACTAAGGCAGCGGCAAAAGTGGCTCCTGCAGCGAAAAAAGAAGTACCTAAAAAGACCGTCACCAAAAAAGTAGCACTTAAAGCAGAGAAAAAAGAGTACACAAGTATGACTGTTGCACAGCTTAAAGAAGAAGCAAAAGCCAAAGGAGTTGAAGGAATTTCTTCGATGAAAAAAGCAGACTTAGTTGCTGCTGTATCAAAATAACCACAAAAAACTAATTGTCATGGCACATAAAAAAGGAGTAGGTAGTTCTAAAAACGGAAGAGAATCCGAGTCGAAACGACTTGGAGTTAAGATTTTTGGAGGACAAGCAGCTAGAGCTGGAAATATTATTATCAGACAACGTGGAACTGCACATAACCCAGGAGAAAATGTTTATTTAGGTAAAGATCATACACTTCACGCAAGAGTCGATGGTCTTGTTAAATTTACTAAGAAGAAAGACAATAAATCTTTTGTGTCTGTTGTTCCTTTCGAAGCATAGTAAAAGTTCTTTAAAACAAATGAAAAAACCCCACTTCTAGAAGTGGGGTTTTTTTGCTTAATTTTTACTCGAGTTTAACAACAGACGGATAAGCTCTTAATACCTATAGTATTCTGGCTTATAAGGGCCCTTAACCGTTACGCCAATGTACTCAGCTTGTTCGGAAGAAAGCTCCTCTAGCTCTACGCCTAAGTGATCTAAATGAAGGGCTGCTACTTTTTCGTCTAAATGCTTTGGGAGCATATAAACTTTATTTTCGTATTGGTCTGAACGTTGCCACAATTCTATTTGAGCTAAAGTTTGATTAGTGAATGAGTTACTCATCACAAAACTTGGGTGACCGGTAGCACAACCTAAATTCACTAATCTTCCTTCTGCCAATACAATGATTTGATTATCATTTTCTAATGTATAAAGGTCAACTTGTGGTTTGATTTCCGACTTAGTATGACCGTAATTTTTGTTTAGCCAAGCCATATCAATTTCGTTGTCAAAGTGACCAATATTGCAAACAATAGCCTTGTCTTTCATTGCTAAAAAATATTCTTTCTTTAAGATATCTTTATTCCCCGTTGCAGTACACACAATGTCTGCATTTGAAATAACACTAGATAATTTTTTTACTTCAAAACCATCCATAGCAGCTTGAAGTGCACAAATGGGATCAATCTCTGTAATAGTTACAATGGCTCCAGCTCCTTGAAAAGAAGCTGCAGTTCCTTTCCCTACATCTCCATATCCACAAACTACAACTCGTTTACCAGCAAGCATTACATCTGTGGCTCTTCGCACTGCATCTACGGCACTTTCTTTACAACCATATTTATTGTCGAATTTAGATTTAGTAACAGAATCGTTCACATTGATAGCAGGCATTGGCAAAGTTCCATTTTTAACCCTTTCATATAAACGGTGAACACCTGTTGTAGTTTCCTCTGAAAGCCCACGAATTTGATTTATTAGCTCTGGAAATTGATCTAATACCATATTGGTAAGATCACCTCCGTCATCCAAAATCATATTTAAAGGCTTTTGATCATCTCCAAAATGAAGAGTCTGTTCTATGCACCAGTCAAATTCCTCTTCGTTCATCCCTTTCCATGCGAAAACAGGAATACCAGCAGCAGCAATAGCAGAGGCAGCATGATCTTGAGTAGAAAAAATGTTACAAGAACTCCAAGTTACATCAGCACCTAAAGCAACTAAAGTTTCAATAAGTACTGCAGTTTGTATTGTCATATGTAGACATCCAGCAATTCGTGCTCCCTTTAAGGGTTTTTCTTCACCGAATTCTTTTCTTAAAGCCATTAAACCCGGCATTTCCTTTTCGGCTAGTAAAATTTCTTTACGGCCCCATTCTGCAAGGTTTATATCTTTTACTTTATAGGGTAAACGCTGTGAAGTTTTCGATTCCATAATTGTACATTTGCTTTTTACAATTGCAAAAATACAACCTTTCTAAATGATTTCAAATGCCAGAATGCTTTAAGGAACTTATAAATCTTGATACTCATATTGCAGTTTGGAAAATTAATGAGTCGGAAAGTGAGCTTGCTAGGGGTTTGGAACTTTCTAAAGAAGCTTTAACTAGATTATCTCAGCGCAGAAGTATAATACACAGGAAAGGGTATTTGGCAATTAGAAAACTTCTCAAAAACCATGATATTGATCCTTTAGCTCATAAATACGATAAAAATGGGGCCCCTTATCTTACAGATGGCAGACATCTTTCAATAAGTCACACCAAGGATTTAGCTGCCATTGCAATTTCCTCTCAACCTGTAGGGATTGATTTGGAATACTATCAAGAAAAAATTATAAGAATTGCACCTCGATTTTTACATCTAAAAGAATCTTTAGATCTTAATATGAATAAAAATATTCATTATCTCTCACAAATTTGGACTGCGAAAGAAGCATTATATAAAGTTAATCGTAAACCAGGAATAAATTTTAAAACACAACTATTAATAGACCCGATTGAGGCTAATTCAAAAGAAGGTATTGGCTCTTTTTTTTACAAAAACAGAATAAAAAAGTATAAACTTCATTTTAGATACTTTGACAACTTTTGTTTAAGCCTTGCAATAACTAAAAAAAATGATGTATGAAACTTTCCATAGAATTGACATTAACTCCTTTAAAAAAAGATTTTATACCCACAATTAAATCCTTTATTCTTCAGTTGAGGTCTTTAGGTTTTATTGTAAAAGAAAATCCTTTAAGCACTCAAATTTATGGTGACTTTGATTCTGTAATGCAGAGTCTAGTACCGCTTATTAAAAATACTTTTAAGGATGAGGAAGCAATTATGTTACATTTAAAAATGGTCAAAGGCGACCGAAGCCAGTATGAACCAGATTTTTAATTTTTTAATTGAACCTTATCAAAATTATGCAACTATTGATGTTGTTTTAGAGGCAATTGCAGTAATATTGGGACTCCTGAGTGTTTATTTTGCCAAACGGGATCAAATTGCGGTATATCCCACAGGAATGCTCTCTACTATAATTTTTGTCTATATATTATTTAAAGCAAACCTCTTAGGCGATATGGTTATAAATGCTTACTTCTTTTTGGTTAGTATTTATGGGTGGTATTTTTGGTCTCACAAAAAAGAGAAAAAGACAGAAAATCCAATTTCTGTAATGGATCCCTTGGAAAAAAAATGGTGGTTTATTTTTTTTATTATAATACTTTTTTTAATTGCAGGGATCTATATATTATTTGATAAATGGAATAATTGGTCAGCTCCCATTGATTGTTTTACAACAGGATTATTTTTTATTGGTATGTGGTTTATGGCTAGAAAAAGATTAGAACATTGGATATTTTGGATTGTAGGTGATATTATTTCGATTCCACTATACTTATACAAGGGCTTAGCACTAACTAGTATTCAGTATTTTATTTTTACCCTAATTGCTATCTTTGGATACATACAATGGAAACAAATCTACAACAGCAAAAAAGTGATTGTTTAAGAATCGTTTTATATGGTCCCGAGTCTAGTGGAAAAACAACTTTAGCTAAGGCCTTGGCTAAACAATTCCAAACGCATTGGGTACCCGAATTTGCAAGAAATTACCTTCAAGAAAAATGGGATCAAAAAAAAGAAGTTTGCTCTTTAGAGGATTTGAAAATTATAGCCATAGGTCAAATAAATCATGAAAATTATCTTATTGAAGATGCGAACGAATTTCTCTTTTGTGATACGAATGTTTTAGTCACAAAAGCTTGGTCGGAAACACATTTTAATGGTTACTGTGCTCCAGAGATTCAATATTGGGTTGATACTTTTAAATATGATCATTATTTTTTGACTGACATTGATATCCCTTGGGAAGCAGACGATTTAAGAGATCGTCCAAATAACAGAAGGCAAATGCTTGATTATTTTGAAAATATATTAAAAAATAAAAAAGCATCCTACACTCTTTTAAAAGGAAACCTAAATGTGCGTTTAAAAAAAGCCGAAAAAACAATAGAAATATTAAAAAATGATATCAGAACAAGATTATAAAAAACTCCATACTAATG
>Ga0213861_10001971_pt1 | contig 18004 bp, 19 predicted proteins | sample PICome_4_FD_160110 | JGI IMG/M metagenome (GOLD analysis project Ga0213861, IMG submission 160110) | Coastal seawater microbial communities near Pivers Island, North Carolina, United States - PICO131 | ecosystem: Environmental > Aquatic > Marine > Coastal | place: USA: North Carolina... | reverse complement strand
AACTAAAAATTTAGGTCGTTATATCGCCCTTGGGGTAACTGGCCTCATCTTATTAATTATGTTCTTTATGTCCTGGACAGATGTTGAACCAGGAGAACAAGGATTCATTTATCGCCCATATGGAGGCGGTGTAGACAAAGAAGTAACTTATGATGATGGAACATTTTTTATTGCTCCCTGGAATGAAATGATCACCTATAATATCCGTCAGCAAACGGAGAATTACACTTCTGAAGTAATGGATATTAATGGGACAGATATTACAGTGGAAGTTTCGGTTAACTATTCGGCAGCGCAAGGTAAAATTGCAGCATTACACCTTAAACACGGTCCCGGTTTTATTTCTTTCATTAATGATAAAGCAAAAGGAGCAATTAAAGATGTGATCGGTCGCTACACATACGAGCAAGTTTACAGTTCTAAGCGTGAAGCATTAGAAGGAGAAATCGAAGACATTTTGCAGAGTGATTTTGAAGATAACTACATCACTTTGCATTATGTAGAAATTGCTGATGTCAATTTACCTGCAAATATTGCAACAGAAATCACAAACAAAGAGACGCAGAAGCAAAGAAACTTAACGGCCAAAGAAAAACAAAAAGAGGAAGAGTATTTGGCAAATGCTAAAATTGAAAAAGCACGTGGAGATTCTGCCCTTGTAATTTCTGCAACCTTTAAAGCTGAAGCAATTCAACTGGAAGCTGAACAAATTGGGAAAAACCCACAATACATTGAATTGAAAAAGTGGGAGAAATGGGATGGAATTGGCTCACCTTATGGTACAAGTAATGTGTTTGGTTCTGGAGTATCAATACTTAAGAGCAATTAATCTTCATAGTCGTTTATAGGGAAATTGTTTGTGAAAACGACAATAAATTATAGAAAAGCAACCATAACTGATCTAAGGTTCATTATTGCTATGCTTGCAGATGATGAATTGGGTCAAACTAGAGAAAGTTTTAATCCCGAAAATCAAATTCCGCAAGAATATCAATTGGCTTTTAAAAAAATAGATGCAGATGCTAATCAAGAATTAATGGTTGCAGCGGATGAAAACCATGAAATTATTGGCACTTTTCAATTGACCTTTATTCAGCCCCTGACCTATCAAGGAGGAATCAGAGCGCAAATTGAAGCCGTGCGAATTAGAACCGACAAGCGAGGACAAGGCATTGGTAAATCCATGTTTCTGTGGGCCATTAATCGTGCAAAAGAGAGAAACACGCATTTGCTTCAATTAACAACTGATAAAAAACGACCAGCCGCTCTTGAATTTTATAAAAGTTTGGGCTTTAAAAATTCTCACGAAGGAATGAAATTGCATTTTAAATAATAAAAAAGTCATATGCTCGAATCATTTCCATTTCGCCGAAGCACAGCGAACAACCTGCTTGACTCTTCTAAACATATTTCTTATTGCGGATTGATCCTCTACTCCACAATTACACGAATTCCGTTCGAATGCGAAGTAAACTCTGGCGCATACATGCGTTGAATGGTCGTTATCCCATTTTAAAAATCTCCTTTGTGTTGCACACGTAAATCATATTCAAACACGTAAGTTCCTTTTAGAATATAATCAAAGAAAAAGTGCGTATCCGCATCCTTGGTCGACTGATAATAGCCCGACCCTTCGCGGTAACGATATTTACTCAGCACATCAATTGGATCAAAGCCCGAAGCTCCTAAGGTTATTTTCCCTCAATCATTCGCTTTGTCACAAACTCATCTCCAAGATTAAACGTGTAAAAATATACACCTTCAGAAAAATCATTCTCGCTCAGGCGGAATTCATGTTTCCCGGCGGATTGGCTGCCCAGGTTTATGGTTTTTACCATTTTCCCTGCCAAATCAGTAATGCTGATATGAACCTCTTCATTACTCGCCAATTCATATTGGATTAACGTTGATTCCGAAAATGGATTGGGTTTATTTTGAGAAAGGTTAAATGCACTTCCATTTTCTTCAATTCCAATATTACAATAGCCATACTCCATTCCCTCAATTTGAACCATTATTGCTTGCGGACCCTCTAAATAAAAGGGATCAGTAGCACCCGAAGTATAACCCAGCACAGTTTTTTCCTCCACATCTTGCGCCAAGGAAAAACGGACCTCATTTGTTCCCCCGTAATGTCCCACCAAAATCAATCCATATTCATTTTCCTTATAGCACTGTTCTTCCTCAAAATATAGACTCACTTTGGTGCCCAAATTCGAGACATTTATCTCATGATCGTCCGTTTGTTCAACATAAACAAAATCACCCGTCTCGGGATTATACTTCATTAATTGTATAAATATATACTGCCCTAAATTTGTGCTATCGTCAGTTATGAAAACCGACACTTCGCGGAACTCAGACACATCAAAAAACTGCATTAAATTTCCAATTAATAACGGTGCACCGGCGTTAACAGTTAGGTTGGCAATTGATCCAGTTTCAACACCGTTATGACGGGCATAATCATTAAACTCTGAACCGACTTCGATCGATTTAATAATGGTGTCATTAAAAACATAATCTTCCTCCGAATCACTATCAAACCAAAATTTAGCGGTGTACGTGCCAGCCTCACTCGGCGTGAATGAAGATGTGCAAAATAAGGAGTCTTTAGCCCCAATATTCAAGTCCGTAACCTCTGACATACAACTGTGACCAGAAGGCCCTGTTACCTGTACATTAAGCTTCACATTTTCTTGGACTGTACTCGCTAAATTTTCAACCGTAGCGCTTAATTCTATTTCAGTTGTTTGATGTTCATAAGCCAAATAATAAGTCATTCCATTTTCAATTAAACCACCCACACCAGACTGCAGATGTACATCCGTAATCTTCACATCCGTATTCCATCCTTCGGAAACCACAAAGTCATCAATCAACCAAGCATAACCCGATCCGTACACATCAACTTCGCTAGTTTCTTCCCATCTAAACCGAATTTTCACCTCCGGATTTCCTGCAGCCGCTTCTGTAATATTTAACGTAATTACTTTTTGAATTGGATTTTGATTCACGTATGTTCGCTGATTTATTTCATATTGAAAATCATAAGAAATACCTGCATTATTTGAAACCTCTACGTATGTTTTACAAGTATTAAAACCACGATAACGCTGCTCAAATGAAAGAATAACTGAACTGGCATCCTCACAATTAATTAAATGCTCATATTCTAAACTGGCATTTTGCATCTCAACATCCCCGTCCAATAAATATTGAACACCATTAAACCCTGCAAAACCATTTTCATGTGTAGTTGAGTTCATTGCTCCCATGTGCTCATCTATGTCAGAAGGCGTGTCAGCATACCACACCCATTCAGCTGAAGTTCCATCTTCCGTAACAATTAACCAGTTTGACAAATCCATAAAATCATCCGCTACAATTACATCACCTGCAGCACGTTCTTCATGATACGTCAAATGCGTTGGATGACCTCCAAGATCAACCGTAATGGTTTCTTTTAATCGTGCGGCGGGTATTGCATCAATTTGCGCTGTTAAAGAAGTTGCACAAAAAAGTGTTGCGGCTAATAGTGGAAATGTGTTTTTCATAGGCTTTAGAATTAGGAAATGTTACAAATCAAAAAACCCCACCTCATCTTGAAAAAACCAAAACGAAATGGGGTTTAATATTGTTAAAGGATGTTTATCCTAAGTGACTACTTAGTAATAACCATTCTTTTAGTTACTTTTTCAGCACCTACTGTGAATGTGTAGAAATATACACCTTCAGCAAAATCATTAGCATCAACAGCTAAAGTATAAGCACCAGCAGCTTGTGTTCCGTTGTTAATTGACTTAACAACTTTTCCTGAAACATCAACAAACTCAACAGAAACAGCAGCAGCTTCGTTCAACTCATAGTTGATTACTGAATTGTCTCCAAATGGATTTGGGATGTTTTGAGAAATAGAGAAGTTGTTAATTACAGTTTCTTCTAAACCAACATAGCTTCTCATGTGCGTACGCACCATAATAGCTGAAGGAGATTGTAAGAAGAACGGATCAGTAGCACCAGAAGTGTATCCTAATACAGTTTGCTCATCAACACCTTGTGCCATTCTGAATCTAGCTTCAGTTGCTCCACCATAGTGTCCAGCAAGAACTAAGATAGTTTGTCCAGCAAACACTTCAATCTCTTCGCTAAATGTAACAGTAATTGGTCCACCATTCTCACCAGAAGTAATTTCGTGATCTGCAGTTTGGTCAGCATAAATAAATGCACCAGCACCACCGTCAAAAATCATTACTTGAGCAAAGATTAATTTCCCTACGTTTGAAGCGTCATCAGTAACAACGATATCAACAGCTCCGATTACACCGTCACCAAAAATATCCATTGTGTTACCAATTAATAAAGGAGCACCAGTATTAGAAGTTACGTTTCCGATAGATGATCCACCGATTCCGTTATCTCTAGCATACATGTACTCTGTACGTTGAATAGTACCAGGATCAACAATTGTATCATTTACTGTTTCTTCCTCAGCGTCATCAGAATCAAACCAATAAACAGCATTATAATCACCGTTATCAGCTGGAGTTAAAGTAGTTGCACAAGATACTGAATCAGATGCTCCAACAGGAAGATCAACACCAGCAGAAGTACCAGAATAAGTTACAGGACCAGAAACTTCAACGTTTAATTTTGCATTGTTTTGAGTAACACCACCTAAGTTTTGTACTTTTCCAGCAAATTCGATTTCAGTTACTTGGTCATTAGGAATTTGGTAATATTCCATACCGTTTTCCATATATACACCAACACCAGATCTGTGGTAAGATGCAGTAATTTCAACATCATAATCCCAAGCTTCTTTCACTTTGAAATCATCAATACCGAAACCATAACCAGAACCGAAATCAGGATCAGCTCCTAGTTCAGTCCATCTGAAACGAACCTCAACAGTAGCTTCACCAGCTGCTACAGATGTTACATCCTTAAGAATAACTTCTTGTCTTGTTGGATCATTTGTTGGCATGTCAACGAATAATTGGTAAGACTCGAAAGTACCCCAACCATCATTAGTAACTTCAACAAATACGTCATCAGCGTTAAATGCTCTATAAAAAGCAAAGAATTCCAATGTTACTGCAGTAGCAGCAGAACAATCGATTGGATCAGCAAACGTTACTGTAGCATCTGCAGGCTCAACCGCGTCATCTAATAGGTAAGTAATCCCGTTAAACATTGCAAATCCGTTAGCGTTAGTTGGAGATGCCATAGCACCACAATAGTCATCAACGTCTGTTGGTGTAGTAGTTGTTAGTTCGAATTCAGGAATAGTCCCACCTTCGGTACCAATATCCCAGTTACCAAAATCACTAAAATCATCTTCAATAATAATATCTCCAGGAGCTCTATCATCACTTACAAGACCCGTAACTCTTGTAGTAGCATCTTGCTTTTCAAACGGCAAGTATGCTCTTTCGGCATCAACCTGCGCATTAACAGCACCTGCCGCTAAAATCACACCTGAAACCAGTAAGTAAACCTTTTTCATTTTTTCTATTTTTAAATTTGAGTGTAAATATACGAAAAAAAACAGCTTTATCCATTATCAACACATAGACAAAGTCGTTTTTCAGAAAAAAATGTGTCATCATTTTAATCCTAAATGTTCGTTTTATAATCTATTTGTTAATTCCCTTTCTTTTTGTCACTTTTTGACCACCAACATTGAATGAATAGAAGTAGATCCCATCTGCAAATTCATTCGCATCAATTTCGAGCGTGTAGAAATCTGCATTTTGAACACCATTTTCGATTGATTTTACTAATCTACCAGAAGCATCTCTAAACTCAACTGAAACCGCAGCCGCCTCGTTTAATTCATAATTGCTGAAGGTTCCAATAACAAGAAAGGATCAGCTCCACCTGAGATATAACCTAAAACCGTCTGTTCATCCCCACCTTGTGCCATTCTAAACTCTACCTCATCACCACCACCATAATGACCAGCTAAAACAAGCACGGTCTCACTAGCAGCGACATCAATTGGTGTTTCGAGTGTAATGGTAATAAAACCCGCGTTTTCTTCAGGTGTAATAATATGATTTTCGGATTGATCTGCATATACAAAAACGTCTCCTGACAGTATCATCACTTGGGCAAAAACTTCCTGTCCTACATTCGTTTCGGCATCAGAAACAACAATGTCTATCGCTCCAATTTGATCCGTGGCGAAAATGTCCATTACATTGCCAATTAGCAATGGTATTCCTACGTTGGATGTGACATTACTAATGCTTGATGAACTAAAACCATTATCTCGAGAATAAACGAAATTTTGAGCTGCATTTGTATCTGTAAAGAGATCGTACATAGTGTCATTCGTAGGTTCTTCCTCGCCATCACTGTCAAAAAAGTAGGTCACATTATATGCGCCTTCTGTACTTGGAACGAATGGGGTTGTGCAACTCACTGAGTCAGAAGCAGCCACTGGTAAGTCGAATGGAGCGGATGTTCCAGAGTCTCCAGCACCACCTAGAACGTCTACATTCAACTTCGCATTTACTTGCGTTATACCTGCCATGCTTTCTGTTTCACCAATAAAAAAAATATCGGTAAGTTGAGTGGGCGGAATCATATAATACTCCATGCCGTTTGGCATAAATACCCCTAATCCTGAACGGTGATAAGATGCTGAGATTTGTTGATCGTGATCCCATGCTTCGCGAACAATAAAATCGTCAACCATCCATGCATAACCTGCACCAATTACATCTTCTAAACTAGTTTCTAGCCATCTGAATCAGATTTTTACACTTGATTCTCCGGCAGCAATTTCGGAGATATTTAGCGTCGCCGTTTCTTGGAGTGTTGGTCCATTTGTAGATTCCCCGGAGTTTAATTCGTAAGAAACGAACTCCCCATCATCCCAAGTAGTGGCTGTTACTTCCACAAAGGTTTGATCTCTGTTAAATGCCCTGTAGGCTTGTTCAAATTCCAAAATTACACCAGGAAGACCGGTACGGTTAATTGTGGAACCATACTCTAAATAAGCATCCTGCTCTGGCACACCGACAATTTCATCTCTGAGGTATTGAATACCATCAAAAACACCAAAGCCATTCGCTTTTGTAGTTGACGCCATGTCACTTATAAAGCCATCTAAAGCAGGTGGTTCTTCTGTCACAATTTGCCATTCGGGATCGGTTCCGACTTTGGAGTAAATTAACCAGTTATCTGGTACACTAAAGTCGTCTGTTATAATGGGGTCTCCTGCGTCTCGACTGTCAGAATAGAGTCCAATTATTTGTCTTGTTTGGGTTTCCTTTTCGAAAGGAAGATAGGCTTGCTCACTAGAGATTTGAGCATACCCACCCACTGTCGACAGGGTTGCTCCTGCGACCATAAAGTAAGTCTTTTTCATTTTTGTTAGATTTTTATATTTCAGTAGTATTCACGGAAGGAACTCATGAAAGGTGAGTCGAATTTAGGGGTCATTTATTTAACTGTAGTAACTATTGATTAAACGTATGATTTAATCAAAACCGAAGAGTAAACCGCTATATGTCTGTTGTTTACATGCTTTTCGGATTAGAAAAGGCAGGTTTTAGAGCGTGTCAGCATCCAAATAAGCCGGAAAACTTGTCTTAATGTCGTTCAATACGCTTTTTTCCAATGTAATGATTTGAAACTTTTGCTCATGCGATGGGAAAGTGGTTAAAATATTTCCCCAAGGATCAACAACCATTGAATCACCAGAATATTCAATTCCATTTCCATCTTCACCCACTCGATTCAGTCCAGCGGAATAAGCTTGGTTCTCAATTGCGCGAGCTTGCAGCAGGTTTTTCCAAATAAACGCTCGTTTTTTAGGCCAATTGGCCACATAAACTACCGCCTCATATTCTTTTTTGTTATCGACAAGTCGATTTCTAGAAAAAACGGGGAAACGCAAATCGTAACAAACTTGCAATAAAATGCTCCAGCCTTTCATTTGATGAATCACTCGATTTTGACCTGCAGCGAAATGTTGATCTTCATTTGCCATTCTAAAAAGGTGGCGTTTATCATAGGTGGCTTCAATTCCATTTTTCGAAACAATTACAAAACGATTATAATACTGTCCATTTTCTGAGATTATAATGCTTCCACCCATTTGACAATTGAGCTTTTTTGCCCAAGTCTTTAACCAAACAAGTGAAGCTCCATCCATTTGCTCGGCAATGGATGCTACATTCATGGAAAAGCTGGTGTTGAACATTTCTGGTAACAAAACCAAATCAACCGAATTTGCGTCGATATGATTTAAAAAATGACTTTCAAAATGGTTAAGGTTTGCCGTTTTATCCTCCCAAAATTGTTGGGTCTGGATCAATCCAATTCTTAAATCTTGCATAATAACTCGGCAGCTTTAATGAGCGTTTCATTTTGCTTGGCAAAACAAATACGAATTACTTTATGATCTGTTTGGTCTTGATAAAAAACAGAAACTGGAATTGCAGCAACGCCATATTTAATCGTTAACTCTTTGGCGAAGTCCACGTCAGGAAGCGTTGAAATTTCACTATAATCTAGGAGACAAAAATAAGTGCCAGAGCACGTCAACGGTTTAAACCGAGACATTTTAATCTGTTCCATAAACAAATCCTTTTTCTGCTGATACATTGGCATCACTTCTCTCCAAAATTCACCCGCATTTAAATATTTAGCCGCCGCATACTGCATAGTGTTGTTTGCACAAAACACCATATACTGGTGGATTTTTCTAAATTCGGCGGTGAATGACTCAGGGGCGATACAATAACCCAATTTCCAGCCCGTAACATGCATTGTTTTCCCAAAACTATAGGTTATGAAACTCCGTTCACGCAAAATTGACGACTTTAATACAGATTGATGTTCATTATTATATTGGATATGCTCATAGACCTCATCACTTAAAACCATTAATTCCAGATGGGCCTGTACTAATTCCTCTAAAGATTTTATGTCGTCTTCAGTCCAAACTGAACCACAAGGATTGTGCGGATTATTGGTGATGATTAATTTCGTTTTTGCCGTTACTTTTTCACGAACCTCCTCCCAATTGATATGATACGTTGGATGTTTCAATTTCAAATGAATCGGAATTCCTTTGTTCACCCTGATCGTTGGATCATAACAATCATAAGCCGGATCGAACAAAATCACTTCGTCCCCTTCATTTATAATTGCTGTTATGGCTGTATAAATAGCCTGCGTAGCACCAGCCGTAATTGTAATTTCAGTATTGGGATTAACCGCTATGCCATGTTGTTGTTTTACCTTCTTCGAAATCGCTTCGCGCAAATCTAACCGCCCTGGCATTGGTGCATACTGCACTTGATTTTGATCTAAAGCTTCTCCAATATAAGATTTAAGTCTGTCATCTATTGGAAAATCAGGAAAACCTTGTGATAAGTTCACCGCCTTATGCTCGTTGGCCAAAGCCGACATTACCGAGAATATTGTTGTTCCTATGTTGGGTAGCTTTGATTTTATCATGGTTTTAGACATTAGATCGCTGCGCTCTTAGACTAAAGATTAAAGACTGCGGTTTGACCGTTTTTATTTTAGCTTTTGTGAATATATCGTTATTTAAGCTTTCTAATTATTTTTCTGATTACTTTTTTCGGGATGCCATCATTGAAGTAATCTTTGTTTAAGGGCAGAATTATTTTATAATCATCTGAAATACATAATGGCTGATTAGACATTGCCAAAAACTCAAAATCAGAAGATCTAAATTGATTGTATTGATTTCTAAAATCCTCTGCTTTACTCATTTTTTCAGTTTTTTTATCATCCAAGCCACCTATTTAAAACACCTAGCGGCATAGGATGATCTGAACAAAAATAACCAAAATTTTCGCTCCCCAAGGAGTATTATTTAGAACAATTCTAAATAATGGTTGTAAATCAGAACAATCTCACTAAATTTGCAAAAAAGTAGCATGTCATTTGATGTAAAAAACATACGAAAACAGTTTCCAATTCTTGACACCAAGATTGGAAAGTATCCGCTCATTTATTTTGATAACGGCGCTACTTCTCAAAAGCCGCAAGCGGTAATTGACTGTATACAGACGTATTATACGTCCGAAAATTCAAATATTCACCGCGGAGTTCATCATTTAAGCCAAGTAGCAACTGAAAACTACGAACACGCTAGAAAAACGATTCAAACATATATCAACGCTAAAAATGATTATGAGATTATTTTTAGCCAAGGCACCACGCATGGTATTAATTTAGTTGCAAGCAGTTTTGGTAAACTTTTGAAAGCGGGAGATGAAATTTTGATTTCGCAAATGGAACACCATTCTAACATTGTTCCATGGCAAATGTTAGCAGAAGAACGTGGATTAGTTCTAAAATACATTCCAATGAACCAAGCCGGAGAATTGATAATGGCCGAACTCCCTAATCTTTTAACAACTAAAACGAAACTTGTTTCAGTAACGCATATTTCAAACGCCTTGGGAACTATAAACCCAATAGCCGAAATTATTCAAGCGGCACATAAAATTGGCGCCAAGGTTCTAATTGACGGAGCCCAATCATTACAGCACGAGCAAATTGATGTTCAAGCATTAGATTGCGATTTTTTAGTTTTTTCTGGTCATAAAGTTTTTGGACCTACAGGTGTAGGCGTGCTTTATGGAAAAGAAGAATTGCTAAACGCAATGCCTCCTTACCAAGGAGGTGGTGACATGATTAAAACCGTGACACTAGAAAAAACGACTTACAACGGATTACCGCATAAGTTTGAAGCCGGCACACCGAATATAATTGGAGGTATTGGTTTTGGAAAAGCAATAGCGTGGCTTGAAGAACAAGACCTTGAAGGGATTAAAAAGCACGAAACTGATTTATTGGTGCATGCTACTGAAAAGCTCAGTGAAATTGATGGAATACAATTCTATGGCACTGCTGAAAAAAAGGGAAGTACCATTTCATTTTTAATTGAAGGCACTCACCCCTATGATATAGGCACACTGCTGAATCAACAAGGAATTGCCGTGCGAACTGGACACCATTGTACACAACCAATAATGGATTTTTACCAAATTCCGGGAACAATTCGGGCTTCATTCAGTTTTTACAATACAAAAGAAGAGATTGATCAATTTATAATTGCTTTGAAAAAAGCGATAACTATGCTAAGTTAAAATGAGCATTACAGAAAAAGAAAACGAATTAGTAGAAAGCTTCGCCATTTATGACGACTGGATGGAGAAGTACGAATACATTATAGAACTAGGGAAAGATTTACCTTTGATTGATGCTGCCCATAAAAAGGAAGAAAATATCATTAAAGGATGCCAATCGACTGTGTGGTTGTACGCAGAAAAAAAGGACGAAAAAATTATATTCACGGCAGATGCTGATGCAATTATTGCAAAAGGAATTATTGCCGTTTTAGTGGATGTATTGTCGAACGAAACATCCGATACAATATTAGAAGCCAAGCTTGATTTTATTAAAGAAATTGGTTTGCAAGAACACCTTTCCCCTACCAGAAGTAATGGTTTGGTGGCAATGGTTAAACAAATGAAAATGTATGCCTTGGCATTAAAAATGAAGTAATGATAGTTTCAAAAGAAGGAAATATGGACAAGGAAGCAATTAGAGCGTTGGAAGAGAACATTATTGCTGCGTTAAAAGAGATTTACGATCCAGAAATTCCGGTGGATATATTTGAACTGGGCTTAATTTATGAGGTCAAAATTAAAGCAGATGGATTTGTGGATGTGGACATGACGTTAACCTCTCCTAATTGCCCCGTTGCAGAAAGTTTACCTGTTGATGTAAAGAACAAGGTTGAAACTGTATTCGGCGTTACTGAAGCAAAGGTGAATATTGTATTTGACCCACCTTGGGACAAGGATATGATGAGTGAAGAGGCACAATTGGAACTCGGCTTTTTATAACCAACTATAAATTTGCTTCTATCAGCGGAATTAAGTCCTCATCTGATGGACGTGTAATGTTTGGGTCAATTATTTTACCTTTTCGATCTAAAAGTATAAAACGTGGAATTCCCTGAACATCATAGGCCTTAATAAAAGGATCGTTTGGATCATCAGCAAATAATTGAACGCCTCGCATTTCTTTTTCTTCAATCATTTTTTTCCAACTCTCTTTTTGATTATCTATTGAGATACTCACAAAAACAATTTCTTTTCCTGCAAAATATTCCTCTGTTTTTTCAGATCTGGTATTTCTGCCATACAGGGTGCACACCAAGTCGCCCAAATATCTATTTGGGCTAATTTTCCCTTAAAATCTGACAAAGAAACAAGGTTGCCATTAATATCCTTCATTGAAAAACTTGGGGATTGAAATCCCTTTTCAACTTTTTTGAGTTTGAGATAATTTGCTTCCACTTCAGCTAAACTTATTGAGTCAAAAATCAACTCTCACTAATTTATGATGAAAACGTAAATTAATGTCTTTACGATTTACCACTTCCATTAACGTTTTAGCAATGCGTTTAACTCCAAAAATTACACCCCCAGGTGTTGCAAATACAACATCTGTTTTACCTCTCACTCCAACTTTTTTAAAGTGTTCCTCCGCCAAATACATGATTTTTTGAGGAGCGCCACCACATTTTATTGGTGTTGCGGGTTGTGTGAATAAAGCCGTGCCTCCTTTGAAGTTTCTTAGGACTTCCCAAGTGTGTTGAGGATCCCGTATAATTACTACATACCACACCTTTATCCATGGCCTCTGATAATCCTTCAACTAAAGAAGGGTCTATTTTAATACCTGGTGAAACCACTAAATAATCATAGTTGATTTCTGTTCCGGCGGTGGTAATTACTGAATTATTTGCTGGATCAAACTTGTCTGCAAATTCTTTTACCCAGTTCACCCCGTCTGGCATGACAGATGCCATTGTGCGTTTTGTTTTTTCGAAGTTATAGGTATTCGAGCCTACCAAAGTCCATGCGGGTTGATAATAATGAAATTCTGCTGGTTCGAGTAGCATTACTTTTACATTTCCTTTTTTGAGAAGTTGTGCTGCGGTCATGATGCCGCCAGTGCCTCCTCCAATAATTAGTATATGAGTCATAAGAATAATTTTGAAAGACCAAACTAAACATTGGTGCGAACAAAAAAAGTAACATTTGTTACAGAAACTTGAATGCGATTAGATATTCATTGCTAGTTGGTTGTATCCAAAAACTGCAAATTAGGGGTCAAATTTCACTTTAGAGGTCGTACCATTCTAATACTTCCAAATTCCTTCTTCTTCCCTCATCAACGGGTGCATAATTATTAGCTAAATAGGTTAGAATAGCATCCTCTGTTGCGCCCAAATCCCAAAGACCCTGAGTCTCTTGCATCCAAACAATTATATCCTTCCAGCCCTCTCGATCTGCCTTGTTCTGTGTCACAAGACCCAGTGAATGGCAGACGCCACAGGTTCGAATCACCAAATCAACACCATCATCCACAATTAATCCTGAAGGAACATGGATTCCATTTTCAATCTCGGTTGGATCAAGATCCATAGTCATGACCATAGGATCGACTGCGGTGGTGTCAAATGCGGAAATGTTTTGATCTGTGGAAGAAAAAAACTGAGGGAAATAGGTTAATTGAATCATAAAAACTACCCCCGCAAGGACCAGCACAGATGCCACGTTAATGGTGTTCTTTGCTTGTTTAATGGCTTGTTCGTAAACTTTTTCTTTATCCTGATCAGTCATTAAGCTTGTTTTACTGCTAATCTATGGCACGCATTATTTAAATATCCTTTCGGATTCCAACCTGGTAAAACCATAGGTTGCCCTTTTCCATTTTCATCTATTGCTCGCGCCCACAATTCATAATATCCAAATTCTGGTAAGGTAATTCGTGTTTTCCACCTTTGCCAAGCTAATCTATTTTTTGGCGGATTCAATTCGCATTTTTGCCACGTCACTCCAAAATCAATTGAAACCATAACTGCTTTCACTTTTAAATCACCCGCCCAAGCATGACCGCGAACTTCGAAAGACTGACCCTTTCCAATTATTGCGCCCGTTTTAGGATAAGTAATAATGGATTTAACCGGCATAGATTCAATAATCTTCATGTCCTCATCCGGTACTTTTGTTCCAGGCGGAACGGGATACTTCGGTATTCGGTAAGATTGTCCACCCATTTTTGGCCCATCATGTTCCTTATCTCTAATTACAATTTTAGTCAGCCATTTACCAGAAACTGAAGCAGGCCAACCCCCCATCACCAATCGTAACGGATATCCATTCATTTTTGGAATTGCTTCACCATTCATTGCCCAAGCAATTAACGATTCGTCCTCCATGGCTTTTTGAATTGGTACGCCTCTTGAAATAACAACTTTTGACGAATCACCAGACAAATGCGTATCCGCACCATAATAACCAATATAAGCCGCCGAGCTTTTTAAACCGACATCATTTAACACATCTTTCAATCGAACCCCTGTCCAACGCGTGCAAGCCACGCCTCCTAATCCCCATTGATTCCCTTTTGCCGGTGGATTAAATTCTCCACGTCCATTTCCTCCACACTCAAGGGTGAGGTCATAGGTGTAATGAGCGAAATTATCGTACAATTTTTTTAACGTGTATGTCTTTTTTTGTTGGGCTGCTTCTCCTTCAATGGTTAAAGTCCATTTTTCCAAATCATATTCAGTTGGCGGAATCCCGTTATTGCGCACAAACATTAAATTGGCTGGTGTAATTTCCGGATCTAACAAATGGGGAGGCGTTTCTGCATTCCAAGGTTTATTGTTTAAAATGGTTAAGGCATCACTTTTTCCGGGAATGCCTTCTGGTGTTTCCAGTTCATCTAAACCAATTGGTTCAAGTTCACTCGGGAAATTTTCGCCAAACACAATTTTGGTTCCCGCCAAGGCAGCAAAAGCAGCTAATGCTGATTTAGAAATGAAGTTTCTTCTTGAATTATTCTTTTTATCCATACGTTGATTTGATTGGAACACTATTACTCCTTTTTCTCCACTAAAATGATATTCATCTTTGACGAATCACACCTTTTAAATGAGATGATTAGAGTTTAGCTTACCAAAATAATGAAATTCTTTTTTATTTTTAAGTAACAATAGTTACACTCATTCCGCAATGGGCTTCTTAACTTTAGGAATTCAAGTAAAAATGGCACAATGAAAAAATACCTTTCCTTATTTTTTGGACTAGTTTTGATTACAAGCACTAGTTTTGAGCAAAACACTTCGTCTTCGGTTATTTCTGCTGATGATTTACTACAGAATTTTCAGGATTACGTGGTGATTGATATTTCAAAAGACGAGAAGTTTCTTGAAGATTCAATTGCTGGAGCGCTGCATGTGACTCGGAACGATATTTCAAAAAGAGATGACGCCTTTGATGGGTTGATTGCAAGTCGTGAAAAAATGGAGGCCTTAATGACCACATTAGGACTTTCAGCTGCAGACCATTTAATTGTGTATGACCATAAGGGTGGAAGTGATGCCGGTCGTTTATGGTGGGTATTAACTCATTATGGGCACGAAAACGTTCAATTATTGGATGGTGGAATTAAAGCATGGGGAGATCGAAATTCACAGATTGATTCAATAAACACTGTTCAACCTGCCGCCGAATACACGTTTTCCGCAAGCCCAACAAATGAAGTGAGATTGGTTGAGTTAGAGGAAATGAAAGCCGCCGTAGATAATCCGAACATCCTATTAATCGACACTCGAAATAAGGATGAATTTGAAGGCAAGTTTCAGAAAGAAGGCGCCTTTAAAGCAGGAAGAATTCCGAACAGCATTCATATAGATTGGGCTGAAAATATTGATTATCATGGTGATCAGCTCTTACTTTCAGAAACAGAATTAACGGAACTTTATGCATCTAAAGGCATAACAAAAGACAAAGAGATTATCGTTTATTGTCATTCGGGCGTGCGGTCGGCATTTTCAGCATTCGTGCTTTCCGAAGTTTTAAACTTCCCTAATGTTGGGAATTTTGATGGCTCTTGGATTGAGTGGGGTTACCACAGCGAATTGGCAATTGACACAGGCGTTGTTGCGTTGCCGGTTGAAGAATATGTGGCTACATACGGTGAAGTTTTTTGGGCTGGGTTTCGCAATTTCGCATCTTATACCTGGAACGAAATTACATTTCAAGTTAGCCCTTGGTATGTGAACTACTTTTGGCTATTAGTGGTCTTATCACTAGTCGTGTGGTTATTAGAAATTGCTTTTCCATGGCGGAAAGATCAACCTCGAATTCGCAAAGATTTTTGGATTGATGCTTTTTTCATGTTCTTCAACTTTTATATTTTTAAGTTGATCATTTTCATGTCTTTTTCAGAAGTTACGGCGAAATTTTTCCATGACTTAATTGGCGGAGATGCCACTTCCTATGCGCTGATTGATTTAGGGAGTTTACCCGTATGGGCACAACTTATCATTTTCTTTATAGCAACAGATTTTATACAATGGTTTACACACGTATTATTGCATAGATTTGACTTTTTATGGCGATTTCATAAGGTACACCATTCCATTGAAGAGATGGGATTCGCAGGGCATTTACGCTATCATTGGATGGAGAACGTATTCTACACGCCAATGAAATATATTACAGTCATGTTAATTGGAGGATTTACTCCAGAAATGGCTTATATCGTGTTTTATATTTCAATAGCAATTGGACATATCAATCATGCCAATGTAGGCTGGGATTATGGGCCATTTAAATACATCTTTAACAATCCTAAAATGCACATTTGGCACCATGCTAAAGAATTGCCAAAGAACAGGCGTTACGGCGTTAATTTTGGCATTTCATTTAGTATCTGGGATTATATCTTTCGTAAGAATTATATTCCATCAAGTGGGCGAGATATTACCCTTGGTTTTGACGGGATTGAGAAATATCCGAAAGGATTTTTCGGATTGATTTTTTCTGGATTTAGAAAAACGCCAGACGAGAAATAAAAGCGCTATTCTTTTAATGATAGATTGAAGCATTACGCATGTTCCTTTTACTCATGCTTCAAAAGGCTTATCGACCAACCAAAAACTACGGTGTCTTTTTTAAGTTCTTCTGTGGTCTTCCAGAAGTTACCACCAAGCAAACCAAAGTCTCTGAAAGCTTCATTATACTCGAAAATAAACATGACTGATGTTTTTGAATACTATGATAACTGGACATTGTGCACATTCTGAAGTTAATTAACGACCCCTTGAAATATTATTCAGGATTCAGAAGGGTTCAAAAAAAATAACCGCCCTCTAAAAGAGAACGGTTATTAAATCAATCATTGTTAAATCTATACTTCGGTCGTTTTTGTTAATCCGTCTTTTAAATGGAGTACACCAGAAATAATTAAAAGGATCCAAGGTGCGCCGTGCATTAAAAAGTCGAACCAGTCAACTGGCTGCATTCCTTCTGCTCCACCAAGTATCCATTTTATTTTACCCCATAAATGCGGCTCGGGTGTAAAAGGTGCTAAACCTAATGTTAAGGATGCAATGCCGAAGAGCATCCAAGATGATTTTAAAGCGTCCTTCATTACCAGTTTAAATAACCGCCCTCTAATTCAAGAACGTGTGTAAATCCATTTGCCTCAAATATCTTAAGCGCCTTAGAGCTTCTATTGCCACTTCTACAATAAATTAAGACCGGTGCATTTTTGTCAAGGTTATTGATGTTACTTTCAAAATTAGCATCATTATAATCGATATTCTCGGCTCCTTCAATTGCGCCCGATCCAAATTCACCCGGCGTTCGTACATCAATTAATTGGGCGTTAGCATTTTCTGCTAAAAAAGTCTTAAACTCAGCTTTCGTAACGCGTTTGACCTCAGCTGAAGTTTCAACCTGATTTTCAACAGGATGAGTATCATTTGAAGAAGAGGTTTGGCCATTTGTTGACTCCGTTTGTGCGCATGACATCAACACAAAAGCACTTGCCAATAATCCTATAAAAATTGTTTTCATTTTCTTTTTTTTTATAAAGTTAAAAAATCCGCCTTTACACCAAAGGCATACAGAGC
>Ga0213861_10001969_pt1 | contig 18007 bp, 9 predicted proteins | sample PICome_4_FD_160110 | JGI IMG/M metagenome (GOLD analysis project Ga0213861, IMG submission 160110) | Coastal seawater microbial communities near Pivers Island, North Carolina, United States - PICO131 | ecosystem: Environmental > Aquatic > Marine > Coastal | place: USA: North Carolina | collected... | reverse complement strand
ATGCAAACTCTCAGTTAAATAAAATAAATGAAACAAAAAGAGGATTTGATTCTTTTGAAAAATTCTTATTTACTTCATCATCTGAGTTTACAACAAATGATGCAAATTCATGGACATATCCTTTTAATATAAATGGAACTGCAATAACATCTAGTGATGCTATAGTAACGAGTTGGCATGATACAGCTGTTGTTAGTGCACACGAATTTGATAAAAATAATACATCACGATTGAGTTATAACCTACCCGCTCATGTTACTGATGATTTTAATAATAACGAATATGTTCTTTTCTTTGATATGATTGGACAGCACTTTGATACAATATGGACTTATATCAGAGGAGTATCTCAATCTAAAAAAACAGAACATAAAAAAGAAATTGGTATATCAAGTGAACTTGTATATCATATGTTAGAATCTCTTGGTTGGGATGCTGATATGGGAGTACAATCACAATTCTTGTGGGAATATGCATTTGGTAAACATTCAGATGGTACAACAGTATCATCAATGAGTGGTAAGGATAGACAAAATGAAGTATGGAGAAGATTATTAAATAACTTACCTTACTTATATAAAAACAAAGGTACTAAGAGAGCTGTACACGCTGCATTAAGTTGTTATGGAGTACCGGCATCCTTATTAACAATAATGGAATTTGGTGGGCCAAAAGACCCAACTCAAAGTGGTACAAGTAAATTTACATTTGAAGATAGAACTGCATCAATAAATTTAAGTGGAGCTTCTGCTATAACTGTACCATGGAAGCAATATAGTGGTAATTCTCAATTTCCAAATACAATAGAATTTAGAATTAGTACAACAACAAAACAAGACCAACAAATAATAAGTGGTTCGGAATGGTCTGTTAATATTATTAAAGATACTGGTTCACTTGCCAAAGCACAACTTATTGTGGGTAGTGATTCTAGTTCTACTGATACATTCCCATTATTTAATGGAGATTATGTAAACCTTGCAGTAACAAGAACATCTGGTAGTACTTCGGATTCATTTAATTTATATGTTAAAGAAGGATTCCAAGAAAGATTAAGAACAGATTTAAATACAACACTTAACTCTACAAAAGCATGGACAAGTGGTAGTGAAATAAAAATTGGTTCAACTTCTTTTAATGGTAATTTTGATGAATTTAGATTATGGAAAACTCCACTATCCTCATCACGAATTGATAATCATGCATTATTACCTGATGCAGTTGATGGTAATCATGTATCATCATCTACTGAAGATTTAATATTTAGAAATGATTTTGAATATCCAAAAAACAGACACACAAGTGGAGATGTTGATATCAAAAATGTTTCTTTAATAAGAACATATGCAACATCATCGGTTGCAAGTGGATTTACTAATCAAACATCGTATCCTTATCAATACACTCCATATGATAGAGATGTAACCGCTACTGTTCCCTCAAGTGGATTTAATGTTGGAAATAAAGTTAGATTTGAAACACAAACATTAATATCTGATTTAAATTATAAAACTAGAGCAACCAAGAAATCATTTGACCAGGCACCAATAGATTCAAACAAGTTAGGATTTTTCTTTTCTCCAACAAAAGAAATAAACATGGATATATTACGTTCACTTGGTGATTTCAACATTGATAATTATATTGGAGACCCACGAGATGAATACTTGGGTGAGTATAAAAAATTAAAAGATTTAAGAAATTATTACTTTGATAGATATTCATTGAACATTTATGAGTATATACAACTTGTAAGATATATTGATAAATCATTATTCGATGTATTGGAATCATTAGTACCTGCTAGAGCCAAGGTTTCTAGTGGATTATTAATAGAACCACATATTCTTGAAAGAAGTAAAACACAATGGAAAAAACCAAGTGGTGATGAAAACTATCATGAAACTTCTATTAAAGTAAAAGATGATGTAAAAATAGGAGGAACTAATCCACAATATTCTGCAAGTTTAGATGTAGAGGAAGATGTAAATTTATATGGAACTAACCCACAATATTCGGGTAGTATAAATGCAGAAAATGATTTAAATTTAGTAGCAGAAAATCAAGGATTAACTGGTGTATATTCATTTGTAGAGGATGGCCAACAAAGTGGATTCATGACAATAAATTCTGGTTCTACTATGGGTGGAATTGAAATAAGTATCAATGCACAAGTAACAGGTTCGGTACAAGGAGAATATGATTCAACCGCTTATCAACAAGTTGGTATGGGAATAGATTCGCTATCAGTAGCAGGATTTGGTTTATTTGGTGATGGTGCAGTTTCACTTCGTTCACGATTAATAAATGGTAGTATTATAAAAGATAGAGTTAAGGTACATTTATTAAAAGAACAATATAGTATTGATATACCAGAAAACATAGATTCAAATGATTCTTCAAAAGGAAGACAATTTGTATCAACAACACAACATAGATATAAAGTAAATATTTTACCATTTACTGGTTCTGATGGAAACGAATCATCAGACCCAACTGTAAGTGGAGATATAGTTGCGGTTACTCCACTAAATGGATATTTCCCAACACATTACAGAAACACAGGAGATTTAACAAGTGGAATGGAAAATTCATTTTTTAATGGTTCAAAACAAACAAGTGCAACAACATTAGATGGTGGTTCACCAGTTGTTTCATTTACAACTAATCCAAATACACTTAAGGTTTCTGATAGTGGAAGAGGAAGTGGAGAACCAATATTAGAAGTAGAATAACCGATTTTATAATTTAGTTATATTTATATATTGAATAACAACATTACAACAACAAGGAATTTAAATTATGGCTTATTTAGATAATACCGAAATCACAGTAGATGCTATTCTTACAAAGAAGGGTAGGGAGAAATTAGCAGCTGGACAAGGTTTAAACATTACCAAATTCGCATTAGGCGATGATGAGGTAGATTATACCCTTTATGAACCGGCACATCCAAAAGGTAGTGCTTATTATGATTCGGCAATTAAAGCAATTCCGATTACTGAAGCATCACCAGATGAAACACAGGTATTACGATATAAATTAGTAACTTTACCAAAAGGAACAACTAAAATTCCTAAAGTAGAATTTGGTATCCCTTCAATATCAGTAAATCAAGAAAGTGGTCAAGTTTCACTTACACCAACAACTTCACCAAGTGGTAACACTCAGAGTGGATATACTATCATTCTTTCTAACAAGAATGCTGGTTCAATCGTTGGTACAGGATTATCAAACTCAGCAGGTACAGTACCTTCATTCCTAGGTGATGAAATTACAACAACGGCTGCAATTGAAACAGGATTAACATTTACGTTTATTCCTAATCCTAATATAACGGCAACAATTAAATCAACAATTACAGTATATGGTAATGAAACAGGTGGTTCACAAACTATTCCTGTAACAGTAACATATGTATCTAGTTAATAAGGGAAAAATAAAATGGCAGACATAAACGGACAAGCAGGAGTAAATTTATCAGCAGAATTATCGAATTATTTATCCGGTAATCAAGGTACAATTACTTCTGAACAATTAACAGAAATCATTAACCAATATTTAACTGGTGGTGATAAATTGGGTGCAAGTGGTGGACAAATCACCAATGGTATCTATAAGAGATTTGGAGAATTTGACCAAATTACAGGTAAAGTAGAAGTTGTTACTACTGGTCTTTGGAGTGGAGATACTGGAAGTTTAAATACTTTCTTTACTTCATCAACTCAGGCATCAGCAGCAAGTTCAAACTATTATGTAAATGTATATGATAAGAACCCATCATCAGATTCATCGGCAGCAATACAATATGCAGTTGCTTATGGACACAGAGAAGGAAAAGGTTCTATATCATTGGCAAACTCTGATTCATCTACATTGGCATCTAAAGCAACTTATGCTCAATACAAATCAATTCTTTTAGACCAAGATGATAGTAAATTTACATTCTTTTCTTCATCTGCAGCTGGAACACATGATTCCGATGATATCTATGTAATCAATGTAGCTCGTGCCCGTTACAAAGAGAAAATGGATGCTGGAAACTGGTCATTAATATTAAGTGGTTCTAATGGAAAGTCAACTTTAATTGATGATAGTGGTAAGAAATTTGATGATACTGTTGGAAAGGCAGGAAGAGTATTTAATGTAGGTAGTGGTTCACTTAATTTAGGAACAGAAAATGCAGCAACTGTAAACTCACTTACAGCTTCAAATGGTCAAGGTTTAGGTTTATTCTATCCAGAACAAGGATTGGTTATTCTTAATCCAACTGCTGTTCATAGTTTAATAGGAACATCAATCGATAAAAATAGTGCTGATAATGCATCAGTTTCATTGGCAGTAAATGCAGAAGCTAAAAATCATTTCTTATTACACAATGCAATTAAAGGTGGTAATGATTTTGAAGCAAGAAGAACAGAAAATGTTTCTACTTCACATTACTTTATAAGAGCAACAAACAGAGAATATAATTATTCTAATAACCCAACATTTGTAACAGGTTCAGATAATTCTTTTGCAGAATCAACTTTTGAAAAAGACCCAAGAACATTTATTACAACAGTTGGATTATATAGTGATGCTAACGAACTTATTGCGGTGGCTAAAACATCACAACCAGTTCCAAAGTCATTTGATAAGGAAGTTCTAATCAAAGTAAAACTTGATTTTTAATATATAAACTTATAATTTTAAATAACCCCACCACGAGTGGGGTTTTTTATTTCAATATATTTATATAGAGGAGAAACGTTTGTATGTTAAAAACTATACCAAAATCTAATATAACTAAAAGAAACTTTAAGGTCTATAAAGAATGGTCTTTAAGTAATTCTGATTATGCTGTTGTATCTGCTTCAAATAGTTATGGAAGTGATAACTATTCTTTTTGGAATTCCATAAATTCTAAATTTTATAATTCAGATGCAACTGCCATTACTTTATTTGGTAAAGTTTCTGATTTAGCTAATCTTACTGCAGAAAGAAAGATATCTAATACTATTTATACCATTGCAGTTCCTCAAGAATTATATGGTGAAGGTATAAAAGATAAATCAGTTCAAATAGTAAATCACGATAATGATAGTATTTATAGTGATGATGGTAGTGGTAATATATTTTCAAGTGTTCCTGAATATATTCTTACAAGTATTGATTTTGAATTAGGTCAAATTACTATAACTGATAACGATGGTGAGGTATTTACTGGAACAATACACCCTAGTTCTCCAACCGATTTCGAATCAGGTGAAATGACAGTAACCTTTGGTACAGATACAGATGTAATAAATGTAGTTTCATTTGATTTACAAGCAGGATTAATGAAAGTATCTGAAGTATTAGATTTTGATGGGTTATCAATCGATGCTTCTCAATTTGGTAATATTTTCTATGAAGATGGTTTAATAGTTTTAACTGAATTAATTACAAGTTATTCATTAGAATATAGAAGTACCAAAACAATTTACGAAACAGAAGTTTTAGTAAGTTCTAAGGCTGGTGAGTTTAACACTTCACAAAGTCCATCTGCAGTAGATGTTGTACTAACAAACTCATATGATTTTACAACAACGGCTATACCAAATGTTAAACCTGCAGGAACTATTAAGATTAAAGAAGTAGGGGATATAAAATTAAAATCATCAATAACAGGTTCATATCTACCATCAGTAAGTGGTAGTTGGGATGATTATCATACATCTGCATCAATAGACCCAACTGGTTCTTATCTAGCACCATTTATTACAACTATTGGTTTATATGATGATGATAATAATATGATTGCAGTTGCTAAATTACCTAAACCAATAAAGAACTTACCAGATTATGATATGAACTTTATTGTTCGTTTCGATACTTAATCTATATTTATATAATAACAAGGAGATACTAATATGGCATCAATACAAGATTTATACAACAAGTCCGAATTCGCAAAACTTGCGGACAACAAAAAAGATAAAACACCTATATCTGCTGATAATCAAAACAAATTACACAAAGATGATAAGGCACTTGCACAGGCAAGAGGTGGAAAATTGAATCTGAAAAAATATTCAGATACAGTAAAATAACTTAAATCAATTAATTTTGAGTTTACTTCTAAATCACTCTGAAAAATGGGCATTCATTCATGTCCCTAAAACAGGAGGAACATCAATCAATAAAGTATTACTAACTAAGGATTCTGTGAAAATATATACTTCACATGATTCTATACGTGCAGTTCCTGATGATGAATACTTTATCTTTACAATAGTTAGAAATCCATTTACACGATTGATGTCTGCATGGCAACATGGAGTTAGAAAAAATATTTATTCAAGTAATTTTCGTGAGTTTACTGAAACAATAAATCAAAACGATACATGGATTATACCTCAAAGTTATTATATTAACGAAGGAAAAACAAATACTAAAGAAGTATCTTTTATAGGAAGATATGAAAACTTATTAGAAGATACCGCTGTGTTATTTAAAAAACTTAATTATAAAGAAAAGTTACCACATCTAAATAATAATCCAATACACGATAATCATCCAAACTTAAATCAAGAAAAATATTACAAATATTATTATTCTGAAGAGTGGATGAAAGAGTGGGTGAGAGAAAGGTACGAAAATGATTTCAAGATTTTTAACTATGGGATGGACTTATAACGGAAAATGTATAACAGAATTATCAGATATGCCAGAAGGTACATTTGGTTTTATATACAAAATAACTAATGGAATTACAGGTGAATTTTACATTGGTAAAAAACAAGTAGTTTCTATTAGAAAACGAAAGTTTGGTAAAAAAGAAACGGCTGCTCTTACAGATAAGAGAATGAAGAAATATGAAATGGTTGAAAAAGAATCTAATTGGTTAGATTATCGTTCATCAAATGCAACAGTACAGTTATGGTTTCATTCTAATGCATTGGCTTTAGAAGAAGATAGAAGAAGTGATATCAATGATACACTAAAGTTAGAAATACTTAGATTCTGTAAAGGAAAGAAGGCTTTAACCTATTATGAACTACAAGAACAATTTGCACACGATGTATTAGGTGATGATTTATCCCTAAATGATAATTTATTAGGAAAGTTTTTTAGAAAAGACTTGGATAATTAAAATATTTTTCGTATATTTGTATTGTTAAAAGTGTAATTATGCTCTCACATCACGAGAAACAAGAAGTTATTAATATATTAAATGATGTTTTAGGGCCTGGAACATCTATGAAAAATGATGAACAGGCACACTTCTGTCCATTTTGTCATCATCATAAGAAAAAATTACAAGTTAATATTAAAACACAATATTGGCATTGTTGGGTATGTGATGCAAAAGGAAGAAAAATACAGAGGTTATTAAAAAGACTTCAAGTAGATTCTCGTAAACTAAAGAAGTTATTTGAAATCTATGGTGATGATTATATAGTTTACTCCAAAGATACTGAGGAAGAAAAGGTAGAGTTACGATTACCGAGTGAATTTAAATCACTCTTAAAAGTACCAAAGGGTAAAATAAATCCTGTGTACAGAAAGGCTCTTAAGTATGCTGAAGATAGAGGTATTACTAAAGAAGATATTACGAAGTATAATATTGGTTATTGTGATGGTGGTATGTACTCTAATCGTATTATCATTCCTTCCTATGATATGGACAATAGACTCAATTACTTCATCGCACGTTCTGTACACTCTGAAGAAAAATTTAAATATAAGAATCCACCAGTTTCTAAAAATGTTATAATGTTTGAGAATCAAATAAATTGGAATGAACCAATAACATTAGTAGAAGGTGTATTTGATGCAATGGCAGTTAAAAGAAATTCTATTCCAATATTAGGTAAGTTCGTTCCTAAAAAATTAAATGATGCTATATTTAAAAATGGAGTATCTTCTATAAACATCTTATTAGATGAAGATGCTCAAGAACAAGCACTACATTATACTATGCAATTCCAAAATCAAGGAATCACTACAAAAAACATAAAACCCACAGATAAAGATGCATCTGATATGGGGTTCACAGAAGTAAATAATAAATTAAAAGAATCTAAGAAAACAGGATTCGGTGATATTATATCACAAAAATTAAAAGGTTTATGATAATAAATAAGGTTTATCACCTTGCGGATTTACACATTAGAAATCTACAAAGGCACAAAGAATACAGATTAGTATTCAAAAAATTCTTAAAACAAGTTAAACAAGATAATATAGAGGATTCTCTCATCTATATTGCAGGTGATATTGCTCATGCTAAAACTGAGATGTCACCAGAACTTGTACACGAAATAAGTTGGTTTCTTACCGAGTGTGCAAAGTTAAGAGAGGTAGTATTAATCACAGGTAATCATGATTGTAACCTGAACAATTCCCATAGACTCGATGTTCTTACACCTATTATCCAAAATCTTGGAAATAATCGAATTCATTATCTTCGTGATACTGGTGTCTATAATATTCATAATCTTACTTTCGTTGTTTATTCTATATTGGATAACAAGGAAAATTGGCCTAAAGGAGATACCGTTGATGGAGAAAATACAATCGTTTTATTTCATGGACCAGTAAACAAAGCTCAAACAGATATCGGCTATACCGTTTCTTCAAACTCATTCCAAGTGGATATGTTTGATGGATTCGATATGGCCATGCTGGGTGATATCCATAAACGACAAACGTTTGGACCTGGTTATGAACACATTGCTTATGCAGGTTCTATGGTTCAACAGAATCATGGAGAGTTATTAGAAAAACATGGTTATTTAATTTGGGATATTCCTACAAGAACATTTACAGAACATCATATTCATAACGATTATGGATTTCTTACAGTAGATGTAGTTAATGGTAAGATACCACAATGGGTATATGATGAAATTGATACAAAACTTCCAAAGTATCCAAGATTACGTTTAAGGTTTACAAAAACGGAAGCTTCTGATATGAAGAGAAGAATAACTGAACTAAAGAAGTTATTCAAAGTTGCTGAAGTTACTGTAACTAGAACTGATACAATTGGACAATTAAAAACAAATCAAAAGGTAAATAAAAATATTGTTGGTGATGTTAAGAATGAAACATTTCAAAACTCATTAATCAGAGATTACTTAGAAAGACAATATTTGTTAGAAGATGAAGAGTTAGATAAGATAGCAGAAATAAATTCAGAATTGAATTCACATATAGATGAATCAGATATGATGGGTAACATCTTATGGACACCAAAAGAGTTTCAGTTTTCTAATATGTTCTCGTATGGTGAGGATAATAAAGTAAGGTTTGATAAGGCACAAGGTATCGTTGGTATCTTTGCTCCTAATGCCTCTGGTAAATCCTCTCTGTTCGATGCATTATCTTTTTGTATATACGATAAGACATCTCGTACAAACATCTCTAAAAACATCATTAATAACCGTAAGACAAACTTCTATTGTAAGTTCAACTTCGAGATAGATGGTATTAATTACTTTATCGAAAGAAGAGCCAAATATGTTAGAAAAGCAACATCGGTAAAAGTAGATGTAGATTTTTGGAGAGATAACAATGGAGTTGTAGAATCACTTAATGGTGAACAACGAAAAGATACTAATAAAGAAATAGAAAAGTACTTAGGTAAGTTCGAGGATTTCGTTCTAACTGCACTATCTTTACAAGGAAACAACGCTCTCTTTATAGATAAATCACAAAGTGAAAGAAAAGAAATACTTTCTCAATTCATTGGTGTAAACATCTTTGATAAACTATATCAGAAAGCAGCAGATGAGAATAGAGATAATGCAACACTTATCAGAAAATTTAAGAGTGATGATTTTACAACAAAATTGGCGGAAATCGACACTGATTTAAAATCAAACAAAAACGAATACAAGTTATTAGAGATAAATCAAAAATCTTTAAAAGATGAAGAAGAAGTTTTCAATAAAAAGATTATATCCTATAATGAAAAAATTGTAAAGTTAAATGCAGATAGTGGAGTATCTATTGAAGAACTTGAAAAACGATTAAAATTACTCGAAACCAAACGAGATACAATTGAATCGGATAAAAAATCTACACAAGATAGAATTACCCATAGAGAAGAATTGCAAATCACTTTAGATGAAATCGTTGATAAGTTTGATGAAGAAGAATTAGAAAATGGTATTGGTAATTTAAAAATAGCAGAAGATAAATTAAGAGATACTGAATCTACAATTGAAAAAATAAATATTAAAAAAGATTCTTTATATGAAAGAAAAGACCATTTAGATAAACACAAATATAATGAAGAGTGTGATATCTGTATGGAAAACTCTGAAACTATTCTACAACAAAAAGAAAAAGTAGAAGCTGATATATCTCAATACCAAGAGTTATTTACCGATAATGATAATATAAGATTAGAGTTGATGTTGGTAATTGATTCTTTGAAAGGATATAAAGATGAGTGGAATAACTATACTGAAGCAAAAGATAAAGAAGATAAAATTGATAGAGAGATATCACAACTTATTAACAAGTTATCAACAATTGAAACTGAAGAATTACGAAATAAACAACAAATTGCTCAACAAGAACAACTTATAAAGGAATATTATAAGAACGAGAAACAAATTATAAAGAACAAAGAGATACGAACCGATATACAATCGGTAAGAGAAAAGTTGAACGTTACTAAAGATGATTTAAGAAAAGTAAATACAGATGTTCTTAAATTAAATGGTAAAGTATCGGCATTACAAAACCAAAAAGAAACTATTGAAGATAGAATCAATGAGGTTAAGGATATGGAATCTCAGAGTAGATTATTTGATTTCTACTTAAATGCTCTTTCTAAAGATGGTGTATCATATGAATTGATTGAAAAAGCATTACCAATGATTGAAGGTGAGGTAAACAATATCTTAGCACAAATCGTTGAATTTGGAATGCAGTTAGAAATTGATGGTAAAAACATTAATGCTTATTTAGTGTATGGAGACCAGAGATGGAGTTTGGAAATGTGTAGTGGAATGGAAAGATTCATTAGTGGATTAGCAATTAGAGTTGCTCTAATTAATGTATGTAACCTTCCAAGACCTAATTTCCTTGTGATAGATGAAGGATTTGGTACTTTAGATAGTGAAAACTTACAATCTTTATTTATGTTGTTTACATACCTTAAAACTCAATTTGATTTCGTAATGATTATCTCACATATAGATTCTATGAGAGATGTTGTTGATGGTCTTATTGAAATTAAAAAAGAAAAAGGATTCTCTCATGTTAAGTTTTAGAAACTCTTAGTACATTTGTTAGTTTAGGTTTACTAATTCTTTGTTTAATTAACCTCTCAACTAAACCACTTTTAGAATAACCATTCTCACAGCAGTAATCGTGTAATTCTTTATATAATTCTCTTTTAACTTGTATTGTAGTGTATTTTCTCATAATATATAGATTTCTATATAATATATATTAACAAAAAATAATTCGATATATTTATATAAAGTAAATTGGATACAATATATGGCTATAATTAAAAAATTCTCACCATTTTTAAATTTAACAAACTTTCAAGTATTTGAAAACGATGATTTGCCTAATTCTGAGTATTTTAGAATATCAGAATTTAGCGAAACATTCACAGGTGGTAAAAATGGATTTCTTATCGAGGGTTCTGAATTCTTAAAAGAAACAACAGAAATAAAAATAGAAATTCTTGATGTAGAGGGAAATCCTATATATTTTGAACCAGGTGGAGGTGTACCTGAATACTACGAAGGTAATTCAAAATTAGTATCAGTTCATGTTTATGATGATACTCCAATCGGTATTGGTAAAATTACAGTACTTGGTGAGTTAAAAAAATATATTGGTAACAATGGTGCAATTATAGATGTACCTGATGAATGGAAGGGTGTTTATAATGTTAAATGGGAAAGGTCATTTAATATAAATAAAAACTTAAACAATGAAAGTATTGTAAGATTTTATAAAAGACCAATTGTAGGAATTACAGAACTTGTAAAACCAATATTTTCAAAAAATATAACTAATGTAACCGAAACAGGAGAAGTAAGTGGATTCCCAATGAATCCTCCTCAATCATTTGATATTTCTAATTGGAGAGCTGGTACTACTTATTTATTACAAAGAACGAGTGGTAGTTGGGATAGAGATGTTGATGAAAATACAATAACAATATCTTCTTTAAATTATTCTCCAACGATTATAGAAGTTTTAAACGATAGAGAAGTACTAGTTAATATTCCATTTACTGATTCAAATAATTTAGTTGAATCTTTTAGTTCACAATCTTATAGTGTTACATACCAAGATATTCAAAATCAAACAATAGGAGAATCCGCACTTACAGGTTCGTTTGGTAAAATCGATATTACACAATTAAAAACATTTGTTGGTGATGTTGCTAGAGTTAAAGTATTTAGAAAATCAAGAAATGCAGTTGGAGATTTTCAATTTGTACAAGAAGCTAAACTAGAATCCACCGAATTACTTAGAGATATAACTACAACAAAAGATACTGAAATATCTTATGGTAGATTTGATTCATATAACTTATCTAATTATTGGGTAACTTCATCAAACTCACATCCCACTACAATCAACTCAAGTGTTTTATCACAGGCAGTAAAAATAGATTATGCGGGAAGTGGTGTTCAAGAACTTATAACTTCTCAATCAATATCAATATCAAAAGATGTTGAATATACTTTAAATTTTAAAACAAAAGTAAGTGGTTCGGTTGATAGTTCTAATAAAAAAGTAAGAGCATATTTAAGTTCTTCAAACTTTACTCAAGATTTTTTATCAATAAGTGGTTCTGCTATTTATCAATCACAGCAAACTTTAACTAAAAATATTATATCAGAAAATACTGGAGATGCAAAATTAGTTTTTGAAGTTGAGGGAGATGATTGGTATATTTCAAATGTAAGTTTAAGAAATGCACAAGATACATCGTTTTCACCAGATGAGTTTACTATTATACAAGATATTCCTAGAAAAACTGCAAGTGAAACATTTGATTTTAAATTTGAGTTTTATGATGTTAATAACAATTATATACCTGTTGATGTTATTGCAACAAAAGAATTTGATGGAGGAAATGATTTTCCATCAAGTACAAAACTTTTAACATTTGAATCAGATAGAAATGCATTTAGATTTTCAAGTGGTTCGGTACAAAATCCCAAAGGACAACAAATACAATTTAAAATAGGTACTTCTAATTTAACTGGCTCTACAACATTTGCTTCATCTGCATTTGATGTTGATGGTAACTATTTAAATCCTAGTGATTATACACAATATCCAGGTAAGTTAACAACAATAACTCCTGCAGGTGCAATAGTAACAATTAATAACTTTACTGGTTCTCGAACTGATAGTAGTGAAACACCATTCGTTGGTTCGGTTGTTTACACAGCATCATTAGAAAACTTTGAAGAATTCGAAACTGTATATAGATTAGAAGATGGTGATAATGCACCCCAACTTATAGTAACTTCTAATGCAAATCAATTTATATACGAACCAACAACTCTTTCACCAAAACCAAGTGGACAAAGTATAACTGTAAGAGCACAGAGAAAAAACTTAGCTTCATTGATAACACCAATTGAAGTTAATAGTGGTAGTAATAAACCACCACTTAATTTTGTAGAAACTGTAAATGGAATAGATTCATATACAATCTCATCAACTCAGTTTTCACAATCATTTGCATCAAATAACTTTGATGAGGTAACTTATTCATTTACTGGTTCTGATGTATTTGGTAATTCTCAAACTGATGAAATTACCTTATCCAAGGTAGTTAATTTTGATGCAGTTTCACTTGTACTTTCAAATGAATCAACATCATTTCCAGCCAACTCAACAGGTGAAATACTTGGAGGATTTGCAGCATCAAGTGGTTCAGTACAGATGTTTATTGGTTCTAATCAAATTACACATGATGATTATGATTCAGATAATTCACGAAATAGAAACACATTTGATATAAAAACAATTAGTGGTACAAATGTAACACCAACTGATACATCTCCAAATACTTCTAACTATTCTATATCTGCATTTCAAACTAGTAAAGATAGTGGTTCGTTAACATTAGATATTGAATATCTTGCAGGTGATAATACAACATCACAATCATTTGAAAAGATTGTATCTTATACAAAATCAAAAAAGGCAGTACCAAATGTTTTAACAAAAACATCACCAACTTCTCAAACAATAAACTCTGGTTCGAGTGGATATGAAGTTCCACAAACAATAGAAGTTGTTGTACAAGAAGGTGGAGATGAATATGGTTATCAAGCGGGATTGAGTGGAGGATTGAGTGAAGCTTATAAATTTGAAATCAACTCAGTAAGTTCTGGTTCAAATTCTAATGAAATAATTACACCAACATATGGCACTCATGATGGATATAATGGAACAATTGGTAGTGCATCAATTGATTATGTAAATTCCGAAGGAACATTAGTAGAAAATAAATTAGTAAGATTTGATGTAAGTGTATCTAAAGTTGGTGTTGATGGAACAAATGCTCGTAGTGTTACATTACTTATAAGTCCTAATACTATACAATATAATGCAGATGGAACAAACCCAACTCCACCAACAGTAACATTAATTGCTTCAGGTTCATCTACTATAAATGACCCATACTACAAATTTACAGGAGGAGATAGTAGTTTTGTTGATGATACTACTTTTAACGATTCAACTGGTTCACAACATACGAGTAGAGTATTTACTGCACCAACTACAATTCCAAGTACTCCATTTACTTTTAGAGTAGGAGTATCTGATAATAATGTTAATTTAAATAATGAACTAGATAGTGACCAAGAAAGTTTAATATTTACAAAACCAGGCCTTGATACAAGACCACGATTTATCATTAAACCAATAAATGGAACACAAATAAAAAATAACCAAGGTACGTTACAACTACAAGTGGTAAGATTAGATGGTACAGGTTCATTTGATGTAAGTGGTTCTGCTCAAGGAGATGCACAACTTTATAGTGGAAGTACTTTACTAACCACAACTATGACCGGTATTAGTGATGGTGGAAATGGTGTAACTTATAATCCTGTATTTGCTAATACTGCAATAAGTGGTTCAAAATTAATTTCACTTAAAGAAGATGATGGTACATTACTAGATACTATTGCTTTATTAGATGTAACTGATGGTTTAGGTGGAGGAACATTCTTAGCAAATTCATTACATACAAATAGAGGACTTACTAATTCATTTACACCAACAACTTTACCATTAACTGCTTCTTTCTTTGATTCAAATGGAACTGAGTATCAAAAGAGTGCATTGATTACTCCAAGTTTTAATGGTACTGTTGATAAAATGAAGATTAGTACTGCATCAGGAGCTTCGGAAATAACCTTAACTGCAAATGATGGTGATGGTGGAACTATTACATTAGGTTCTGTAACTGCAACAACTACAAAAGACTTAACTGTTAACGCTACTTTCGTTGACCCAAATACAAGTAAAACAACATCTGTATCCGAGACATTTTTTATAGTATCAGATGGTAGAGATGGAACAAATGCACGAAGTGTAAGGTTAACAAATGATGCACAAGTATTTGTTGAAGCATTAGATGGAACAGTAACTCCATCATCAATTTCATTTACTGCAATAAGACAAAATATATCAGGTTCCTCTGTATTCAATACAGACCCTTCGGTAACCCTAACTGGTACAGGTGATTCAAGAGCTTTATCATCTACAAACTTCGGTACAAATAATTCAGTTGTACTTTCTGTAAGTGCTAGTGAAGATGGTGAGTTTACCGATGAAGTAAGAATTGTAAGAGTAAAAGAAGGAACAGATGGATTAACACTTATTAGTTCAAATCCATCACATACATTACCAGCATCTTCAAGTGGAGAAGTTTTAGATTATGCAAATAGTGGAACTACACTTTCTTTATTTGAAGGAGCAACTCAATTAGATTATGATGATTCTGGTACAACTGCTGGTCATTGGTCAGCTTCTGTATCACAATCACCCGCTTCAACAATTACAGTTGGTACAATATCTGAATCAACAAATGATGCAGTAGTTGCCAACCATTCCACAATGGTTGATGGTACAGATACAGTAGCAATAACATATACAATAACTGGTAAACGATTAAATGGTGATGCGATTTCACTAACAAGTGTACAAACTTTAACTAAATCAAAAGAAGGTTTAGATAGTATTCAAGTATCTAATGATAATTCAAATCATTCCTTTACTTGTAATCCTAGTGGAACACCAACTTCTTTTGCAGGAAGTGGTACAAATATTCAAGTGTTTGAAGGGGTAACTGCTTTAACATTTACAACTGCTACTGTATCGGCAGGAAAATATAGTGTTTCAATTTCTAATGAAAGTGGATTAACTGAAGGAACTGCAAGTGGTAATAATACAACAACTTGTGTAATTGGTAACCATAGTGCTTTCACTGCGAATCAAGCAACTATAACATATACAATATCGGGTCAAAGATTAGATGGACAGGCTTTTAGTTTAACAACTACTCAAACATTAACAAAATCAATTCAAGGTGAAGATGGTACTATTGGACAAGATGGTGCAAATGCAGTAGATATAACTCCAAGTTTATTTACTCAAAATCTTATAAGAGATATAAATAATGGAGATACATTTGATACGGTATCTAATATTACTATAACTGCTCAAGAAACTGGTTCTGCATTAACTGCAGTACTTGGTAGTGCAACATTATCAAATTCACAATTTAAAATCAACTCAACTATAACAAATGGTGTAGAAGCTTCAGCAGGAGTTTTAACACCATCACAACCTTCTTCAGCAAGTAATCCAGGTGGACTTACAACAACATATACTATTGATTATAAGGATGGTTCAGGTAATGATGGTAGTAAACAATTTAATCACCCAATAACAACAGCAGTAGTTGGAACAAATGGGCCAGGTGTAGTATTTACAGGAGTTTGGGAATCATCACGAGCATATCAGTTTTCGACTGGAGCAAGTGGAAGAAGAGATGTTGTACTTTGGTCATCAAGTGGTAACTCACCATATGATGAATATTATGCAGTTAAATCAAGTCATACTTCTGCTACTGGTAATGTTGCTAATGGTGCACCTCATCAATCAAGTGCAAATAAATGGGAAAGTTTAGGAACACAGGATTTCTTTGTAGCAGCAAAGATAGGATTGTTTGAAGATTCATTTGTTCAAAATACATTAAATGTTGGTAGCAACAATAGTGGAGGTATTTCTGCAGCTAATATTACTTTAGCAGGTGGTACTGCTAATCCATACATTTCAATAGGACAAAGTAGTACTGCAGGAAACCAAGGATATGATGTAGATGGTATTTTTATTGGTAACCATGATAATAGTGGAACTCCAAGTTACAGATTATCTTTAAAAGGTGGTTCAAATCATTTAAAATGGAATGGTTCAACATTAGATATAAAAGGAGCAATAACATTAACCTCTGGCCAAGGACTTGAAAGTAGTTTAGGAGAATTGAATACTGCAACCGGTTCATTAAATACCGCGGTTAGCAATGCACAAAGTGGTGTAAATGCAATTAATTCAACAAGTGGTGCATTAGAAAATCCTGCCTCATATGCATTTGGTGGAAATGGATTTGAATTGGCAACAAACACTGCCGCTGCAGGATTGAATTTAACTTCACAATACATGGGATATTATGAGGGTGGAAGTGTAAATGCTTTTACAACCTACATGGATAGTGGTGGTGATTTTTATCTCGGTGGAACATCTGGAGCACTTACTTGGGATGCTTCTGAAGCAAAATTAACTGTAACTGGTACTATCAATATAACCGGAGGTCAAACTGCAAATCAATTAAATTCATTAAACTCAGCAACTCAATCATTAGAAGGTAGTGTAACTAATTTAGATGGTGCAGTATCACAATTAGAGAGTGTTACATCATCATTGGCAAATCCTACCTCATATGCATTTGGTGGAGATGCAT
>Ga0213861_10001965_pt1 | contig 18021 bp, 13 predicted proteins | sample PICome_4_FD_160110 | JGI IMG/M metagenome (GOLD analysis project Ga0213861, IMG submission 160110) | Coastal seawater microbial communities near Pivers Island, North Carolina, United States - PICO131 | ecosystem: Environmental > Aquatic > Marine > Coastal | place: USA: North Carolina... | reverse complement strand
CAGGAGGTGATGCGAGTACGCTGCGACCGGAAGCGGTTGTCACACGAACTAGATCACCTCCTGGCAAGTGCCGCGTAACAGCCGTGACCTTTTTCCACGAGGTACTTCCGCGCGCATCTACTGAACGAACAAATATCCGCTGGTCGCAAGGAAGTTCCAAATACTCAGTTCTGTTTTCCGGGATGAGTTGCACACTACTTGATGGAGCTGTTTTAATTTGTTCATCAATCCAGGCCCCAACAGAATGTGTCTCAAGTGCCGTGGAAGTCCCCGTAGAAAGAATGGTGATTTTCTCCGCCCAATCAACGCTATTAAGGGTATCTCGAACATGCAGTCCATTGGCAAGCGCAAAGTTCTGTGTGTCCTCCACGGTGATGTCGTAGACCACATTTTGCACAGGATGAACAATCTCAATCTCCACGATGGGGTCCCAATAAACACCTGAATTCAATGCTTGCTTTAGCGCCGCTCTGTCCGGATGATCTATGGGTAGCTCTCGCAACAAACTTTTCACGTCCCCAACCTGCAGAGTTGTCTTGCTCGTGCTCAACAGATCCCACCCAGGAATATCCCACAGTTCTTTTGCATCCGGGAAGGTAAACCGATTGTATTCATCCTGGCGTTGGTATTCGTTCGGAAACGTCTTTGAAATCGGCAAGTAATCCCCGACACGCAGATCTGAGCCCAGCGTTGGCACAATGGTGTTGCGTTTCCGAGTCAGAAACGACTTTGCGAGTGTTGCAGTGACGGAGCGTCCTGTGGAAGTGACAACGCGAACTAGATTTCCATTGGGCGGATGTCGCGTTGCTGCAAGCACTTTTCTCCATTTCACAGTCCCAGCCTCATCCACCGATAGAACTTGAATGTTTTCTTTAACTTGTGCCAGCTCTGCGTCACCAATCTTCCGCACGTTTGTTGCGGCGTCAAGAATATTGTCAACAAAATCCCCAATCTTTGTTACTGTGGTAGTTGTATATCCTGAATGTATCTCCTTGAATATCACCTCCGTGTCTCCAACAAACGAAAGTTGGGTAGTAGGTGCGCCTATGCTCGATGCGCCTACAGCTCCTACGTTTTCTCCAGGTGCGGCCTTTGAGATAACGATGCGCTTCTCTACCTTGGCGCAAGTCCAGTTAAACGCTTCTTTGGACATCTTGTACTCTAAAAACACCATACGTGGGGACAACTCGGACATAATGTACGCACGCATTAATCGGCTAGGGGTTTCCCCGTAAAGGTGCAAAATCATGGTGTCCAGATTTTCCATAGTACTAAGGTAGTCAGTGAACGGATGCAAGTCACTTTGTCCACCAACGTAGAATTTAGACAACGAAGTCATTGCAACCCGACGAATATTGACTGGCAGAAAGACAGTCTCCACCGCAGTCGTGACCAGCTTCAATCGGCCTCGACGAACAAAGTCTCTGTCTTCACAAGCCCTGGTCGCCCACTGCCGACACATTTCCCTCACATCCGCTTCTTTACCTCGCAAAGACTCCAGTATATGCGCTGAGAGAACTTGTCTCAGGTCGTTCATGTTTATGGACATCTCTCTACTTACACGGTTGTCATCCCATAATACGGTACGCAAGCGTAGTCGCTCCACGTGCGAAGGGTTGAGTCCGTTACCTCCGTACGTAAACTGTACAATTTGTTTCCGTGCGTCACGTACCGTGTCTTCGTAAGTAATCGCAAGTGACTCCATAGCCTTCATGAGCCGGCGCTGTATGTACCCGGTTGTAGCTGTTTTGACAGCAGTGTCCACGAGCCCCTCCCTACCACCCATGGCGTGAAAGAAGAACTCCTCCGGTGTGAGTCCAAGAACGTAAGAGTTTTCCACAAGTCCATGTGCCTGTGGGCTAGGGTCTCCTGGCGGAAATGCAGGCAACGTACGCCCGTTGCGGCCAGCTTTGATACGTCCCCCTTCGATGCTCTGCTGTCCAACGCATCCACATATCTGAGCAATGTTGATCGCGGACCCCTTGGATCCTGAGGTCATCATGTGAAGGAAGTTGTTGTTTGAATCAAGAGATGGTTGTGCAATACTTGCAGTCTTTGTGATTAAACTCTGGGTAAGTTTCGTGCTGAACGCCTCCACTATATTTCTGTCCAGATCCCCATTTTGGACCCAATCGTTCAATCTGTTGGCATTGCTGCACGTTTCTTCCATGAGAGTTGATATACGATGTTGGGTCACTTTTGGAACAAAGCAGTCCTTGATACCGACGCTAAACCCGCGAATAAGCAAGTACTCTACCAGTATACGTTGTGCGTCGGATATGAACCGAATGGCGGCATCCGGCCCAAAGTCGTTGTATATAACATGGATAAGTCCTCCGGAGGACGTGCCAAGCAGTTTCTTGCACAGCGATCCAGCTATCAGCTCTCCGCGCGTAATAATGATAAACCCCTCGTTCTGGTCCATCACGTTGGAGGCATCCCTAATGCACTTGTTAAGCCGCATATCTTGGGGTAAGATCAAAGACAACAGCTGTTTCCCCGTCCATAGTTGTTGCGGCTTTAGAATGGCTGGTTTGGGTAACAGGTAGCCCGTATAGTCCTCACATCCACGAAACCACTTGATCACCGTAACAATGTTGCACGCTTGTGACTTGGTGAAAAATGTGTTGCGGCCAGTCATCAAGTAACCGCCGATCACACTATCCATCACCAGTCCGATTATAGGCTTGTTGTTCTCGGGGCTGATGATCTGGTGCTTTACCGACATAATCTCCGCCACTTCCACGTTTGCGTCCACAGACAAGCAGGCATGGATATTCACTGGATGTAAGAAAGGAAACAAAAATAAATTATTATATACAGACATAATGAATAAAGACACTTACTTTCATCTCCGTCAAAATCTGCGTTGTAAGGTGTGGTGTTGCACAGCGAGAGTCTCCAGCTCTTGTCACGTGTGAGCTGGACCTTGTGTCCCATCATGCTCATCTTGTGCAAAGATGGCTGACGATTAAAGATTACCCAGTCGTCGTCCTTGAGAAAGCGCTCCACAGTCCACCCATACTGTAACTTGATGTTGTTGGAGTTACTAACCAATGACAAATCAATCATCGTCTGGTCCTCCGTGATAATGTTCTTGGCACCATGCAAGTCATTGGGACCACGTGCCACGCGTTTCTGAAGGTCTTCAATGTTAAAACGGTTAACGGTCACCGGTCTCAACAGGCGCATTGCGATCTCATACGGAACACCCACTTTATCAATATCCATAGTAGGATCGGGAGAAACCACCGACCGGGCTGAGAAATTCACACGCTTCCCTTGCAAATTTCCACGGATTCGGCCGCGTTTCCCCTTTAGACGATGATACACCATACGCAATGCTCGATGGGGCCCGCCTCCCTTGCTGGACGCTGCGTTCCCAGCTGATGTGGTACGTGTGTCGTGATGTACATACGTCGCAATATGTCCTTGCAAAATTTCTTGGTGGGCTCGACGATCCTTATCTGTCTTTGCTGCCTTCAATGCATTGTTTGCCTTAATTATATCTTGCAGCTTGATTGTAAGATCGTCTTGTCCACGCACCTTAGATCCATCACTAGCCATGATGCTTGGTCGGATGATGGGAGGAGGGACAGGGAGAACCTTTAACACAATGTCTTGTGGACGCACTCTATCGGGATGCAATCCGATCTCGATACAGTCTTTGTCAGAAATGCGCTTCAGAATGGATAGAGCAGTCTCAGGTGTAAACGGCTGCATACAGAAGTCACGCTCCTCTGCAGACTCAAACAGATCCATCTCCTTTTTACGGTATTTACTTACTATGTTGTTTCCAACGCGTGTGTACTGCGGTTGAGGGGCGCCACATTGGTACATGGGGTCAGGATCCAAAACAGGTTTTTTTACTGTTACTGTCTTCCATCGACGGGACCGCAGCTCATTATGAAACACAGGTGATTCCTTGAAACCAACGTCGCACTCGTCCAACTTGTTCACGCAGCGATCGCATCCGCAGTTGCACGCGGTTTCGCATCCATCAGAGCAATCTGCGTAACAAGTCTTGCTGTCAAATATACACTCTTCCACATCTTCCATCATTTCGTTCCCTTCATCATCAAACAGTGGCCGTGGCGCGTAAGGGCACACATTCTTATTCTTGCATACAACATTACTAATGTATTTAAGGCGAAGTTTGTCTTCTAATCCGAGCACACTCACTTCAGCCAGCTTTGGATCATCCGTAAACACCAGCAATCGACAGCACGAGAAACAGACGCAACGTAAAATTTTGATCAAAATAGAGATAAACCCTGTGTGGTAGACAGGTAATGCAAGCTCTATGTGTCCAATATGACCAGAGCATTTGATCATGTCATTCTTGCATGTGGCACAATGGAGACGTCTATCCGTTGTTCCCATACGTAAATCATTCGCACCATGTGGACGTGGGTAGTTCCGGAAGTACAGGCTTGTGTCCCATACTTCAACCACCGACATCTTACGGATCTCATCAGCGGATAGTAGACCAAATGTCATGGATGCTATCTCACCCATATTCATCACAGGAGCGGTAACTGTGTCATCAGAATTTATGTCTTCCTTTACGTTGTCCGAATTCTCACCTGGCAGCGCCGGAAACATTGGGACCACAGTCAGAGCTTCCGACATGTTGTTTCAGTTCTGAAGAGATCACACCTTTTTTGTTTTGTTCTTCAAAACATACACATCTTTTTTCCTACCAGTATGGAACGCACTTGCTACTATTCCCGCTATAAAATTTAAATGTCTCAAGTTCGATGTCTATGGGGAAATTTAAAGAGTAAGTGTTGATAATGTTTCACATTAACTTTTCCAATATAAGGGGAAATCTCACTAAAAACAAAAAAAAACTTACCTTATCAAAAGTGGAGTGGCCCAATCATGCTTTTGATAAGTATGGGAAATGAGAATAAGTTATCTTAGATAAAGTTCTTTGTCGTTGTGACTTGGCACTTTAGGGCTATTCAACGTTTGTACAATTGTTTCATATGAGCTTTAAGTAACGTAATTTTGATGAGTTGGCAAAATATATAACAAAATATAGTTGTATTATCAAACAATGTTTGGTAATATGCACCTGATGAACCATGCTCGTCAAATTGAAAAAATTAAAGATTTTTGTCCCGAAGCAAATATTTTGATTAAAGGATTGTGTTCATGTATCTTTTACTTTACGGTTGGTCTTCAATGTTTAATATACCAAGTGTACAACGTTTTAGTCATGTATCCTCTGCAAACACTGTATTTCAATGGTCCTTCGGTGTATAACATTGGTTTCTGGCAAGGACTTCCGGATGAAGATATTTGTGCCACCATAACTAAAACAAGTGCAGATATATGGCGTCAAGTTCCAAAAAAGTGCACAGAAATACTATGGCAGCATTTTGGAGGTTTTCATGTTGCCGTACTCTCACTTTTGTATGCTGTATTTGTGTACAGATTTTTGAATTACTTATATTTCAGGTTACTTATTTTGCCTTATCTTTTGAAAACCTGGAAACAGCTCTCAAAGACCCCACTAAAAACAAAGGAAATTTCAAACTAAACCTTTCATCACCCCGGAGACAAAATTGGTATTCGTAATATGATTGTATTTTTTATATCTAAAGTTATGAATCCTTCTAGTGCATCTTAAAAAATAGCTGGTCTTGGTTTTGGTCAGAGGATTTTAGGTTTAAGATCCATACACGCTTACACTGCGTAAGCTTTTTCCATTAAACACAAGGGTCCGTTACAAGAGATCCGATGTGCTCGTATTCAAGTCTTCCCCAATTCCACATCTGTTTTGATCTCCATATTTGTTATTGCAGATGCAATGTATGTGTATGTTTTACTAGTTTACTGCGTTGAATTGAATTGGGTTTCATTAAAAATAATGTATCTATTCTAAAAATAAGACGTAATTAAAGGTTTGTTTTATATGAAGAAGTGTGACCTTGATTTCTTTAACCAATACCTGTCCACTAGTTGTTTTGGAATATGTCTTGCATTTGCATTGGTAGCAACTACATTGACGGGGAGTCAATTGAGTAACGGCATTCATTTACTTGTTGATCTTTTGATAATAATGGTAACCCATGCAAGTTTTATCATGTATAGCGGTGTAACGGGTATTGCTTGGTATGGTGTATGGAAATGTACTGTTTATCTAAAATTGGTTCAGGGAAAGATCAAGGTCAAGAAAGAGCCAATATTGATTCCTAGGGGGTCGTTGCGAGGTAGTGATCGTATCCCTTCTATAATAGATGTGTCGAGCTCGGATGGTGTAGAGATGTCTGATACTTGCAAAGAATTATCCAGTGAGGATGCGCAGAAAAGTATTCCTACCGGTGTTTATGGGTTAATTCATGTGGAAGGACCGGGCACACTGTTTTGTGGTGTACACACGCGTTTCAATGATGAGACTGAAAGTGTGTTGAACATGTAACACAAAATAAAAGATAAGTATTAAATATTTTAAAAACTGAATTACTGACTCTTTTTAAATTATAAATTATTTATTTAAAATTGTAATGTTTTTTTAAAAGTATGCCCACCCACTAGTGTTAAAAATAACAGGGTCCTGTCCGTTCAGACGTGCCTCGTTAAATTGTTCACGTCGTCGCTCAATATCGGTTTGGTACTGCTGAGAGCTGCTGAAAATACGTCGGCCGAGCTTTTTGTATCCTGTGTAAGGATCTTGAACCTGGCGCAAAAATCCGTGCATACCTCTAGAACTCAGTTGGTTTGAGCGCAGAAGCTTACTCGTGGAAAACACCGGAAGGCCAGTTTGTGGGTCAAGGCCATTTTTCGTGGTATCTGAATGACAAGGCATGTACGCTTCAATACCAAGATTATCTATGCCTGTGCTTGGCGTCATCTTTGCTGGATCCTGCGTATATAGGCCGCTTTTGAAGTGCGACATAGAATTGGCACTGTTTCCTTCTCCCACAATTGGGTTGGCTGAAAGACCCTTGTCTTTCCCGGAGTTTAGAGACGACAGCTGTGGGTGAACTGTGTTCGGGAAAAATTCGCTTGCCATAAGCTGTTCTGTTGGAATTGATGCCGGTATGTGATCGCAGGGGACATGCGAATCAGAGTGCAGACGAACCGGTGGTTTCATTTGTTGTGTCATTGGCGGTTTCATGTGCGCGCGCATACCAGCGTTTGTACTTTCCATATCTTTCTCAATCTCATCAAGCTTCTTATTTCGATCCGTGTTTTGAATGACAATGTAAATAAAAATCCCAATCATTGCAGAAAAAAGTATTGCAATTGCAATACCTACACCTACACCTGTTTTATGCTTGTTTCCAATACCATTCGCGTAATCACGAGAAGACATATTATAAAGTTTAGTTTTAGTACGTTTGCCCCCGTTTGTTTAATATAGGTAAAACAAAAAAAAACGTACGAAGTATGTATGTATGTGAATCTTGACATTTATTGTTCCTATATTCAGCGCTATCTTACAAACACATTGTAACATTCTACTTTAAATCACCCATATTCGTGTCATATTCATCGTTATAATCCGCCCCCGATGAAGCCGACGCCGCCGCTTCTGAGTCGGTGGCCTTAGTCATTGTCTGCGACATATTGAACGGAAACTCTTCCTCTTCTTTTGGAGAAAACACGAGCAAGTGAGACGCAAGGAGCGTGTTACCGCAACTATTGTTGGCAAACCAAAGACAGTTCTCCTCAACGATAGGAATAACTTCAGATTCAGCGACCACATCGCGCCAGGTGCCATCTGTGTACTTTGTACCGCATGATGAGACAACCTTGATCTTAGTAGCATTGTTTCCACTACTGTTGACCTTGATCTTCATCAGCGGGTTAAAACCCTCTTTCTTTGCAGGCTTTATCGTACCGTTGTACAAAGCCTGTTCAACGGTGGAACGCTCAATTTCACGATTAAAAATACGAGGGCAATTTTCCGTAATCCACAAAATGTTGTCCTCGTCAACTTCTTCACCCCACTTCTTCATCCGGTCAGAGGAAATACTCAGAGTTAGCGTCATGCGGGTTGAGTTTGGATCGCGATCGTTCTGAAACTTACTCTCGGACGGATCTTGCAGACCCCAGGGAGTTCGGCAGCGCTCAAGCTGGAATTTAGGAGCATTTGGTGAAGAAGCAGACTCCCTGAAATACACGCTCAGTCCGTTGTTATTTCGGTTTTTCTTAGGATCTTGTCGAATCCATTGTTTCTTGTCGATTTCATAATACATAGGGTAAGTTGATCCGCTGGCCATTGTGAATTGGGTTAGAGTATTTTAGAGTCTTTTGAGTGTCTGAAGAAGATTGTGATTTGACTTTCACACACACACACACAGTTTTCTTTTTTTTTGTACATTTTTTATCAAAAAAGTCACTTCCATAACTCCAAATTCCATAGAGCCTCATTCTTTTCAACAAGTGTTATGTGATGTATGCGTTCCGTGTATAAGGTTTATCAATAAAAAATAAAAATTTTAATTTACACAATAAAGCATTTTCACAGGTAATGAATCTTTCCCCAGATGTTCAAGAACTAGGTCGTCGGAGGAATGCTTCTTTTGTCCCTTTACAAGAAACAATAGCAGCTTCCGGTATTTGTAACCGCAAGTTCAAGGCAGATGACCAGCAGTATGCGGTAATAAACGTCGCCCAAACAAAGTGTCGGCCTGCATCAGAGAAACCGGCCATAAGAGTGTTGGGGTTGTTTCCGGATACAGATTCTGCGTCAACGTTTGCGAGGAATCTATACAGTTCTACAGACCACAGATGCAGCATACGCATCGTGGACACATGTGGCTGGCATCTGGCAGCACAGTCTGAGCACGCGCCCTATATCCAAACCCATGCCAAGGTGTTGAAGATACTAAAGAACAAGTGGGAAGAGGTTGTGAGATATAAAGACGAGTTTGACGCTAACTACGAGAGCAAGGTAGGCGACAAGCGTGAGCCTCTACACAAGAACCACGCGTTCAATCCTGCATATATCGTTGCAAAGAAAGGTCTAGATGAGATGGTTGAATCTGAAAAAATAATACAATCTAAGGAGGTAACAAGTTCAGAACTTCGCGAAACAAAAGAAAGTTCTGATAACGCAGCAAACGCAATCGCATGTAATCGTGCAACATCTGTAGCATTAGAAGGTTCGGAACATTCGAATGATGCAAAGCCTGAGCAAGTAGAATACCTACCGACAAATCCCGATACCACTACAGCATTAACACTTGAAAAATCGTCATTGGATAAAGAAAATCATGTTTCCACGGAATTAAACTCAATACCAGGTGTTTTATCCCGTCATCGTCTTCCGTCTCAAAATATTTGCGTCGTATCGTTTATGGAGGACTCTGTTGACGGGACGGAGCCTGCGTTTTGTATCTTCGGAGCCTTTCCGGATGAAAAAAATGCTAAGATATACGACAACAACGTATTAAAGTGTAAGATGCCGGAACACGACATTTGCGGAGTAGATATGTACGAGTGGATTTATCCGGAACAAATGACACATTCAGATGTTGAAACACTATACAGAATGGATGAACAAAACCGTGTGATGCAACGGAATGCATCTCGTGATAGTGACATCGAGATGTATCGCGAGGTGGCGGATACATTAGGTAAGGAAGTGAAAGTGAAAGAGGTGTTCGCAGATTTAGACCACAATGGGAACCGCTTACCCAATGCTGTTTCTGAAAAAGATCCGGAAGATCCTTCTCTGAGTCGCATCGAGGACTTTAAACTTGTTCATGTCGATGAAATATTAGAACAAGAAGAAGGAACGCAAGAACAGAAGACAATCTCTAATTGAAAATATAAAAATAAAATAAATACTTATTACTAAACACTATGTCATGTTGTTGTAAAGTAAAGAACGGACATGTTTGTAAATTGAGAATACGCAACAATGAAGATGAGAAATACTGTTGGATCCATCGATCTCAGGAGGATTATGCTAAGTACGGGGGAAGGAGCTCACGCGGCGGCAAAGGGTGCACTGCCAATAGACAAATTCAACGTAAATCATGTCCAACTCGTAGTGAGAAGTTGTCAAAACATATAAATAATTTGCTAAGAAAATGGCAAAACGAGTTGGTTAGTGGCGGCAGTAATAATGCAACTACCTTTTCCGGTCTAAAAAGAGTTGTTGATGCAATGCACGCAGTAAGACCATTTACATCGCGCTCAGCATTTGTAGATATGGGCAGTGGTGCGGGTATAGCATGTATATATGTTGCTATGCGCTTTGGGTGTAAAACGTACGGCATCGAGTACGACTCTGAACTTGTGTCAATCGCAAAACAATACTCTAAAGCGTCTAACGTGGAGCATCTGTGTTCTTTTGAGGACAAGGACTTTACTGAGAAGCGGCCGGTATGGTTTGAGAACAGAGGTATTACTCATACATTTACTTACGATGGTGTGTTTAGTAGTAACGTGTGGAACCCTCTCTTTCAGATTTACAGTGATGTTCCTCAGCGTCTTGTTGGGTGTAGTGTGAGTAAGTTTAAACGATATTGGCCCGAGAACATTACAGCAGTGGGTTCATCTATCCCGGGCATTAAATTAGCTGGAGGCAAGAGCAGTTTTAGCTTTCAAGTGTGGGAAAAAACACGTAATAAATAACCTGTATTTTATTTTATTCATCGAGTCGATTGAGACCGTAGCATGTGTGATCGTTATTTAAGGTGTCGTTTACATATTGGGTATGGACTTTATCCGTGAGTATAACCCTGCTATAACTTCCGGACTTGTTCTCATTCTTATTTTCTTTAACCTTTTGCCTGAAAAGATTTGTACATGTTGACATGGATCTGTACGTAACACTTAAATGCTTGGTTTTTTTTTGTGTTATTTTTTTAAATCTACCATTTTGGGTAATTTTCGGTTCCCCACGGGTACGATAGGTGATAGCCGCTGGTCTCAAGCTGCATGTCCCTCTTATCCGGCTGCATGGGAAGTGGTACGGTGTTAGGATCCGGGATGCCGTCAGCACACCAGCGTTTCCAGAAGTTACCCTGGTTTTCCTCCCATACCATACCTGGTGCGTACATGTTGATAAACATTGTGTTTGCGTTTGACAGTACTTGCTTATCTATATGTGAGTTTCGAAATTTGGATGAAAAGTATAGCAGCCCTCCGATCAGTGCGTCTGAGAATGTAACTAGAGGGGCTCCAGGCTGACCACTCTGCTTGTTGACAAGTGCAGTAAGTTCCACCTGAATGTCCAGTAGGTTGGGGCCACTTAGAAACGCGTTTGTAAAAGATGTGCCGCCGTCGTTGAGTTGGTTGTAAAATTCTCGAAGAGTAGGCATTTTACTTTAGAAAGGAAAGTACGTGTTTACTATTTTAATTTGTAGATATGAAAATTATTTTTTCTGTAATAATGTAAACCCAGACACAGCCCAAAATGTGTACTCGTGTGTGCAGCTGGGACATTGGCATGAGGACATTGTCCTACTGTATTCTGACGTCCCCTCGAATAGGTGCCAAGATTGATGATGTTGTTGTTGAGAGGTGGGATTGCATTGACATCCTCAACGATTCAACGTTGGATCAGAACACCCCAAAGAAGAGGAAGCGCACATGCAAAAACGTTTCCATACCTGACGCAACAACTCTGCTAATCCAAGCTCTGAGTCGACGACCATTTTTAATGGACCCTAAGCCGACAAAAATTCTTATCGAAACGCAACCTGGTGGGAAATTCGCAAACATCCGAATGAAAGCGCTCAGTCATGTGCTGCAGGCTTTTTTCTGTATCCATATCCCAGATGTGCACGTCGAGTTCATATCCGCAAAGGTTAAGCTCCTCATGAAGCCGGACAATGTGGAAGAGGACGCAGTTGGTGATAGTAATGAGGCGCGTAAGAAACGATACAAAAGTAACAAAGAGTTCAGTACAATTCATTGTGCAAGTTTGATTGCGCAATCCCAGAATCCGGAGCATGCTGTGGAATTGTTTAATGCTTACAATAAGAAGGACGACCTTGCGGACGCATTTTTGCAGGGGTGTTCTATTATAACAGATGCGAAAAAGCGCAAGAAACTTGTTAGAACCAAAAAGGAAAAAGTGTAACTTTATTTTGTAAGACGAGTAATTGGAAGGTGTAAAGAATTGTTTCGGTTTGATGAAACCGGCAAGTCATCATCATCGTCTTCCTCAACATCATGTTCGTCCTCAACATCATCTTCGTCCTCAACATCATCTTCGTCCTCAACATCATCGTGTTCATTATCTTTGTCTGACTCTTCGTCTTCATACAATTCATCCGAGAGATCCTCTTCATCTTTGTCGCACAACAGCCCATTGGGGTCAACTTCTTCTTCCTCTTCTTCCTCTTCTTCCTCTTTTTTCATTTTAACCACATCAAAACGGCGCTTAATCTTCTTTACGGTTGGTGGACACATTAAGTTCCATGCTTTCCCCCGTGTCAATAAGGTGCTCCATATATCCTTAAATTCTGAAGAAGAGTATTGTTTCACAGAGTGATCTGTGGGATTTCTCCAAAGCAACACAATTGTTTCTCCAAAAAAGAGTTTGTTGGACAGGGGGGGAGGCATACATAAAGTAAACGGAGTAATCTCTGAAGACAAAGAGAGCGCACATTCAAACACAAGCATGTTGACGGAGGTTTCTGGTACCGGAAATTCTGCCTGCAGATTAAATGTGTTTTCGTCAATTATGCAAACGTTACGAATAACGGAGCACTTTTTCATTGTAAACCGACCATCTGTTTTGAGCAACACACATTGGGACAAATATTCCGTCTCCATATTTTTCGTGTTTTTAATATTTGTATAGAAAGTTATAGTTTAAAAATAAAACAAATTATAACTTATGGATACTTAGTTTATTTGTTGTTTGTAATAGGTATCAACATGCATTTATGATTATCTGTTTCAGGGTTTGGATAAAAGTCTAAACACTTCATTAGAAGTGACAAGGAAACATAATCCGTGCTTTCATTCCCTTTATGAAGAGCCGCTTTTAAATTCACACATTCAACTTCAATCTCGTATTTCGGAAGTTCCCCTATCTTCTGTGCTTTTGCAACATCTTCCTTTGATGTACCCTCCCATGTTTGAGAAAGGTCAAATTGCCATAGTTTGTACCTAAATCGTCTTATGTGTTTATACCGAACAAAGCATACGGAAGTAATGTATTCAGGAAGAGTATCCTCTGGGACGTTCTCTTCCACACTAACCGCAACTCTAATATCGAATTCGTTGTCGTTTCTTACGCATTGCGATGATGCGTATTGAAGAGCCATCTTTTTCAAGGGTATCTTATGCACATGTTCTTTGCATACATCGCCCTCGTTAAAGACGATACGTGTGCGCACCGGCGTGCTTCTGTTCTCAACTTGATACATGTAGTCCTGTATTGGAATCCATTTTGCATCGCAGCTTTCCCATTCATCAAATTCGCAAAGTTGATTCAGGACACGTTCAAAGAATTCCACGGAAACTCCTGACACAAATTTCGAATTTACCCACTTCCCAAAACGTGCCTCAATCTCAACATTTGACTGAGATGCATCTTTTATCACATCCAAAAATTCCTTCCCATCTTTGACCAAGTTAGAAATAGGTCTTATAGCTAGTTTACAGGAATCCGGAACTCGCAGTGACATGTATTTTATTATTTGGTAACATATTGTAAATAAATTTTTTTTTGTGTTTATACGCATTCAATGTTGAAAAAAGTTCCATACACAGTGCATATCTAAAACCCATACAAAAAAATAATTTTGAACCTAACATGTCTCATATTTGTATTATTTTGTATAGTTTTTTGATGGCGCAATTTGTGGACGACCAGGCCGGTTGCGATTCCGGGAGTTTGGATAACGAGGAAGATGCTTCGGTGGACAGTCAAGATAGTACGATGGATGATTTTATTGTTTCGGATGATCAACTTGGAGACGATTCGTTTACGATAGGTCACCAAGAACATACATTTGATATGGATAGGGGCATGTGTCGCGAAGATGCAATATCATCTCCACACTCTGTTTCAAGCGAGAACTATGAATCCAGTTCCAGGAAGCGTAGTACATCACCACTTCACTCACTCCGCAGAAAAAGGCGCGTAATTTTGCATGCCGATGATGCGTCAGACCCGCATGCCGATGATGCGTCAGACCCACATGTAGTTGTTCGTAGCAGCGTTAGTGTCTGCAGTAGTGAAAGTCATGCAGATGAAGTCGAATCACTTATTGATACTCCTCTACTTGATCGTTACGGAGCACAGCTTCGTGTGTACAATGAAAGCCAGGAGATTGAGACTGAGATACTGATTCAGTGCGGTGATGAGTTGTATAATAAGTGGATCAAGTTTGTTCGGCCGTACAGTAATCTCACTGACGCCGCGTACGACCTGTTTGGATACGACCGCACGGACGGTTACGAGTTCGTGTCACCTGATCGGATTACGTACAATATGCGAGAGCAGTGTGGGATCGTGACAGCCGTGTACTATCAGTATGCGATGCGTGACATTATGACTCTGACCGAGGGTGACGTTGTTGTGGAGGCTTTTAGCCGCATTCTTAAGACCATCCAGACGCTTTCTGATTTGGTTCAAAACACACAAATGGTGCGCACCAGTGTTGATGAGAAATTTGCACTCAGTGAGGGTGTTCTTCCCTTCCATTTAGGTGTTATTACGACTCAGAGGTGCGAGAAGCCTCTGCAGAACCTGATCTTGTTCCTGCTGCGCACGGCATACGTCAATGGTTACAGAAAACACGCTGGGTACATTTTTGAGCAAATTGTGACAAAGTCGCCTGTGACAGAAGAGGCGTGTCCGACGCACGCATGGAAGCCGGTGTGCGAGATTGAAGAGTTTGTTAACTTCAGCATTAGCAAGGAGAAGAATTTTGACCAATGGCAGAACCTACTTTCCTGTGGTCGCAACGGGGCGTACGCAGCCGATTACTTGGCGTCGAGTGTCGACTTTGAGTTGCCCAAGTTGAAGCCCAATAGACTTGCTTTCTCTTTCTTGAACGGAATTGTTGATTTTAAAGAGGGAAAGTTCTACGAGTACGATAGTGATGAGGCAATACCTTCCACGCTTACGTCAGCGAAGTTTCATGAGGCGTATTTTGATCCCAACAACATGCTTCCGGAGACGAACTGGAAGGATATTGAGACGCCGACATTTGAGCGCATTCTTCGGGCACAGAATATTCCTCAGGACGCAATCGATTGGGTGTACATTATGTTTGGACGCTTGATGTACGATGTTGGAGAGCTGGACAAGTGGCAGGTGATCATGTTCTTGAAGGGGAAGGCAGGAACCGGGAAGTCGACGCTAGGAAATGTAGCGAAGGACATGTACAACGCCGCAGATGTTGCGATCCTGTCGAACAACATTGAAAAGACGTTCGGACTCAGCAAGCTTATCGAAAAATTTATGTTTGTGTGCTTTGAGGTGAAGAAGGATTTTAAGCTTGACCAAGGAGAGTTCCAATGCATCGTCTCCGGAGAACAGATGAGTTTACCGGTGAAGTTCAAAGACGCCATCACCATGACATGGAAATCACACGGTCTGCTCTGTGGAAACGAAGTGGCGTCAACGTGGACAGATAACTCTGGATCTATATCCCGACGCGTTTTGCTTGTAGAGTTTAACGAAACCGTAAAAAATCAAGACCTTACGCTCGAAGATAGCTTGCATGCTGAAATGGGAGATCTTATTGCCAAGTTCAACTTTTCTTACCGAAGTGCGGCTGAGAGGTATAAAGGGAAAGGTATCTGGTCTATCGTGCCAGAGTACTTCCAGAAGACCAGACGCAGCTTGCGGTGCAGTACGCACGACCTTTACAACATGCTGAACAACCCGGGGGAGCACGACATGGAGTACGATCCGAACAGCCGTATCAGATACGAGATGTTTCAGGAGACTTTCAACATGTACATGAGCACGGCGGGGAAGAAGAAGCGTGAGCTAGACAAAGACTATTGCGCAGTTGCGTTTGCCGAGTTTGGGTTACAAATTAAGGTAGAGCCGTGGGGGGATTGTGTGACACCCAAGAAATGGGTTTGCGGTATTCGATCAACGCGGCAAAATGAATAGGGGGGACTTCGGTTGTTTTCCCCAGAAACGTAAAGCACACACAGAGCATTAGCAGTTATACGAAACGTGTTGTCAATGTGTCGATAAATATAGTGTTACAGGAGTAAGAATGTGTACCCGCAGTTTACGTAAAGTAACAAAGTTTCTGGAAAATAGCTATCAAAATAACAAATTTATTAACATTTCAAATTATTTACTAAATATTAAATAAACTGTTTATTTAGTGTTTTTATTATGGAACGTATTCTTGTCCAACTCCCTGAAGAATGCGCCACGCTTGTTGTTTCGTACCTTTCTTTGAACGATTGTTTATCACTAAGAGCCTTGTGTAAATGGTGGAAAGACACTTGCCACACCCGAATGTTGTTCTTAAACACCCGGTTAGTACAAGATTTTATGAGTGATCGTCTCCTAGAACATCTTCGATGAGGAATATTTGGAGCTTTTAAATCTTTGCAAAACCCGCGCTTGCATGTGAGTATTTCCGGGTTCACTATCTAGGAGCATGACTTGTTGAGTTGGTTTGTTGATTTGCCGAGCAGAATACTAGACATTGACGACGCGTTTTTGCACTTATTTGACTTTATTCGATTAAAAGAGAGACAACCAAAAATGATTTGTTTCTAACTTTGTTGTTAGTAAACGCACAGAGCAATCACTCCATTCGAAGTTCAGAAAGCAGCGATTGTAATTAATTCATTTTTTTAAAAACGTAAACTATGTAGATGTCAGCGAGCTCCCATGCGTCTTTCGGAACAGAGTCATTATCGTTCAGTACATGCATCTTTTGGAGTAGCTTACACAATTCCGGATTCTTGTACTGTTCCAACATAAAACTCTGTAACGGAGACGCTTTTACTAAACAAAGGTTGTAATCCCCCGCTAAGCGCGTCAGAGTTGGCGTCGGAAGCAGGTACTCCTCTACGCCTTTGACACAATTAGCAAGAGTAAATGTGTAGCTTTGCCCAAACTCTTCCTTAGATGGCCAATCTTCTTCTGATTGTTCTCTACACAGACTGAACGAAAGGCCGTCAAATTGCATGTTTTCTTTTAAATGTGAAACAATACGTCTACTGTTTGTTGTCGTCGTAATAAACGTTCCGCCGGGGTGCAACATGGTCGATATATTTGAGAGCACCGTACGCAGCCGCGCCTCATCGTCAAAGAAATAATGCAATGCAAACTGCATGGATACTACATCCGCTGACGGACATACATCCAAAATATGCCCCCATGTCTTTGATTTAGAAACATCGCCACATAGCACGGTACCGGCCAGGCGCGACTTCGAGAGGCGCCTTCTCGCTTCCGTAACAGAGTTCTTACATATATCAATTCCGACATAGTTACAAACGCTCCCTTCTCGAGAGTAATTGCTAATATCCCCTCCTTTTCCACAACAAAGGTCAACAACAACATTCTGTGGACCCGCACATAGTGTTGTTGATATCAATGATGCTTTTACCCAATTGTTAAATGCGCGTATAGGGTAAGAAGTCAATAATTCAAGCATACTCTTGGATAATGTTGACGATTTTTTTGCAATGCGATCATAATGGTCTGAGATGAGTGAACGTTTTGGCATTCTTGTTAATTACTGTGTATTTATATTCAATGTAAAGTTTTATATCATTTATACAAATTTAATTTTATAATTTATACAAATTTAATTTTATATTTTATATTTTATATTTTATATTCTATATATGGTATATTCTATATTTTATATTCTATATTGTTTTGTTCTTACTGTCTCATAGTATTCCGAACGCGCTTAGTGGAAACCATTAATCCGAAAATAAACAAAATAGCGGTTCCCGTCAGCATCATTCCGGCCGAAGTGGCATATACTGCTTCCTGACTCATTGCCTGACTCTTTGAAGTACCCGTACTTGATTGGATCGTGTCGCTTGCCTGTTTGGCCTTCCCTGCGTAGATTGTACCCACGGCACCAAGAACAA
>Ga0213861_10001961_pt1 | contig 18042 bp, 19 predicted proteins | sample PICome_4_FD_160110 | JGI IMG/M metagenome (GOLD analysis project Ga0213861, IMG submission 160110) | Coastal seawater microbial communities near Pivers Island, North Carolina, United States - PICO131 | ecosystem: Environmental > Aquatic > Marine > Coastal | place: USA: North Carolina... | reverse complement strand
TGAAGATATTTATAAAAATTCTTAAATGTTATCTAAAGAAAAAATTACCCTTATAGGTGCCCCTCCCTCACCTTACACAAGAAAAATGATTGCTCTATTGAGATATAGACACATTCCTTATGAAATTATCTGGGGGAATCCTGGAGAACTTTTGGACAGCGGTGGTGCATTTGCAGATCTTGACATTGAACCTCCTAAACCTGTTCTACTTCCAACCTTTCTTATGAGAGATGATCAAGGTGAAATGAAGACAGTCACTGACTCGACGCCAATTATCAGAAGACTTGAGAAAGAATTTGAAGGAAGAAGTGTAATACCAGAAGATCCTGCTCTTTGTTTTTTAAATTACCTCTTAGAAGATTTTGGAGATGAGTGGGTTACCAAATACATGTTCCATTACAGATGGCACTTCGAGGAAGACGCTGACAATGCTTCTTCTATTTTACCTTTGAATCATAAAGTTGATCTACAGGATGATGTTTGGAAACTATTTAAAGAAGGCATCGGTTCAAGACAAATCGAAAGATTATGGGTGGTTGGGTCAAATGATATTACTGCTCCAATAATTGAAAATAGTTACAAGCGTTTTCTTAGAATAATGCAGGTTCATCTCAGTAACTTACCGTTTCTATTCGGCCAAAGACCAAGCTCTGCAGACTTTGCTATTTATGGACAACTTACCCAATTAATAGGACTTGATCCTACATCTAGAGCAATAGCACATGAGGAATCTCTTAGAACTGTAGCTTGGATAAATAGTATGGAAGATTTATCAGGGATAAATCCGGATAAAAATACTTGGGAAAATTTTGAATCACTTCCAGATAGCATGAAATCTCTTTTGAAAGAAATAGGACATGTTTATGTGCCTGCGCTTATAGCAAATAGTGAAGCATTAAAAAATGGCGATGAGTCATGGGAAACTGAAATAGATGGAGCTACTTGGAGTCAAAAGACATTTAATTATCAAGGTAAATGCCTCCAATGGATCAATCAAGAATTTTATGGTTTGACTGAGATTGATCAAAAAAGATTGCTGGACCTATTGGAAGGAACAGGTTGCGAAAAATTATTGATGAAGAAAAAATAAATATGAAGATATTAAGAACACCTGATAAGAGATTCGATGGAATAACTGATTTTCCTTACGAACCACATTATACGAATATCAAAACTAAAGATGGTTCAGATTTACGAATACATCACATAGATGAAGGGCCTAGAGATGGACCTATTTTGCTAGCAATGCATGGCCAACCAGTATGGTGTTACCTTTATTCCAAGATGATACCTTTTTTAACAGAAGCAGGAATAAGAGTCATCGCTCCAGATTTACCGGGTTATGGAAAATCTGACAAGCCTGCTTCAAGAGAAGACTATAGCTATCAGAATCAAGTAGATTGGATGGTTGATTGGCTTAATGCCAATGATTTTCAAAACATCACGTACTTTGGACAGGACTGGGGTGGTTTAATCGGACTGAGAATAGTGGCTAGGGAATCTGATAGATTTTCAAAAGTTTCGATGGGAAATACAGGGCTTCCTTATAATCCTGAGGTGCCTGATGAGGTTATTGAAGAAGTGAAGGCCTTTAGGGAAAGTAATGTAAAACTTCATCCAATGTCGATGGCGAATCAAGTCAGTCAAATGGATAGCGGAAAAACTCATCCTAGCTTGAAGTTCATGTACTGGCAGAAATTTTGTTGGGATACTGAAGACTTACCCATAGGTTTTATTCAATCTATGCAAATGGATAAGAGGTCTATTGTCTCTGTTGTTTTAAATTATATTTTTATACTACTAGGAAAATATAGTGCATCTCCTTTCAAATCGTATATTGCGAAAGCTTTCGAAGCTCCTTTTCCAGATCCAAGTTATAAGATGGGACCAAGAGCAATGCCAAGTCATGTACCTACACTGCCTGATCAATCTTTAGAAGAACAAAGAAAAGCAAGAGAGTTTTTCTCTACTTGGGATAAACCTTTTCTTAGTGTCTTTGCGGGAGATGACCCAGTAACCAATGGAATTGAAAGAGATGTATTAGCGATGTGCCCAAATGCAAAGAGTGCTCCTCATGTTGGAGGTGGCCACTTCTATCAATGGACAAGACCTAAAGAATTATCAGATCTATTAATCAACTTTATTAAGGAAAGCTAATGAACAGAGTAACGGAACATACGGGATCGAAATATCCAATAATTCAAGCGCCAATGGGATGGATAGCAAGGAGTCAGCTGGCTTCTGCTGTTTGTAATGCAGGTGGCTTTGGCGTTATTGAAACTTCTTCTGGGGAAGTCGATAACTGTAAAGCAGAGATAGAAAAGATGTCTGAATTAACAGATCAGCCATTTGGAGTAAACCTACCCCTCCTCTTCTTGAGAGATGAAAGTATGGTTGAATTTTGTGTGCAACATGGTGTGAAGTTTGTAACCACTTCTGCAGGAGACCCCTCAAAGTATATTGATATCCTTAAATATGCCGGCATAACTGTATATCACGCTGTTCCAAGTGTTGAAGGCGCTCTAAAAGCAGCAAACTGTGGCGTTGATGGATTAGTCGTAGAAGGCACAGAAGGTGGCGGCTTCAAAAGTCCTGAAGAAGTGGGATTATTTGTTCTTATACAAGCCATTAGAAAAGAAATTGATCTTCCTATTATTGCCGCTGGAGGTATAGCTGATGGTGCAGGCATGGCAGCAGCCTTTGCTGTTGGAGCAGAAGGCATACAAATGGGAACTCGATTTGTATCTAGTAAAGAAAGTCCAGTACACGAAAACTTTAAGAATCAGATATTTGAATCTTCAATAAATGGAACATGGATTTTGAATAAAACCTCTAAGCCAGTCATAAGAGCCTTGCGAACAGACTTTACTAAAGACATTTTAGAAGCAGGAGAAATGGACATGTCAGCAATGGGTAAAATACAGGACCTCTACTTTGGGGGAGATATGAATGCAGCACCTGCCCTGTCGGGTCAATCTGTAGGATTAATTGATGGCGTAAAATCTGCTGAAGAAATTATCCAAGATACTATAAAAGAGTTTAATGAGACATGTTCTAAACTCGGAGCATTGAGTCTGTAAAAATGTTCAATTTTAATTTGCTACCTTCCCCTGCGGATAACGTATATCGAGGTAATAAGATTGCTTTATGGTTTTTTATTGCCTTTGTCTGCCTGATGACCTGGAGATCTATTATCCACATGCTCTTCGAAAAATTTGGCATGCACGAAATAGCAAACTTGGTTGTTTTATCTGGTGATCCAGATCCCATGCCACTTATCTATATGTTTTTTTCTTTATGGGGTTTTGCTCAACTGATTTTCTGCGGGGTTTGTTGGATAGTCATTTTTAGATACAAATCATTAATACCTTTGATGTTGGTATTTTGGTTAATTGAATGGTCGGGAAGACTTTTTTTATATCCACTTATAGGTAGAGGAACCGTAGACAGTGGTATTTATTCAACCGGAAATACGCCAGGAGTAGAAGGTGCTCCCTATGTCACTATTCTCTTGGTAATTTTTTTAATACTCTCCTTAAGAGAAAAAAAGTAGGAAAAATATGAAGCAATTACAAAGCTTAAAATCAGACCTTAATCAGTCACGAATTGTCTTAGAGCAACTTGGAGAAGATATTCAAGATGGTGAAGTTCTCCTACAAGTAGAGAAATTTTCATTTACTGCCAACAATGTGACTTATGGTGTTGCTGGTGACAGCATAGGTTATTGGAATTTTTTTCCAGCTATCAATAACCCTGAAAAAACATGGGGCTGCATTCCGGTCTGGGGTTTTGCGGAAGTCATAATGTCGAATAATCCTGAAATAGAGCATGGTGAAAGAGTATTTGGTTATTTTCCTCCTGCTAACTCTTTAATTGTTAATCCTGTAAAAGTTTCTTCTGCTTCTTTTAGTGATGGCAAAGAGCACCGGAAAGAGCTACCGCCGGTCTATAACAACTATATAAGACTTAATGCAGAAGATGACTACGATAGATCTATGGATGATATAAGAGCACTACTTTTCCCTCTACATATCACGGCCTTTTGTTTATGTGATGCTCTAGAAGAGCAATCCTATGAGAATGCATCACAGGTTATTATTGTGAGCGCTTCAAGTAAGACAGCTATAGGCCTTGCCCAAGGACTAGCAGAGACTGATGATTCACCAAAAATTGTTGGGTTAACTTCAAGTATTAACCTTCAATTTGTTGAAAGCCTAGGATGTTATGATCAAGTAATTTCTTATGATGACTTAGCAAACATAAATAATATTTCTTCTGTGATCGTCGATATGTCAGGCAATCAAGAGGTTCTATCTGCACTCCAAAATGCTTTGGAAGAAAACTTACTCAAATGCATTACCGTCGGTATGACTCATTGGGATAAGGGAGGATCAGTTGATGAAGCCCTCGCCCAAGCAGAGTTACAAGATAGAACAGAATTCTTTTTTGCACCTGCTCATATACAAAAGCGAATAGGAGATTGGGGTCAAGCTGGGTATGCAAAAAAAACGAATGCATTTATGGCTGAACGAGCAGAACAAAGTAATGATTGGATGCAAATCAAAAGGATTAAAGGATTGGATAAATTTTCTGAAACCTACAAAGCAGTAGTTGCAGGAAATATTAACCCTAATGAAGGAATCATAGTAGAAGTTTTTGATGCGTAAAAAGCTGACTTATTTGTTACCTGTATTTTTAATTTCTGGGTTTTTAATCTGGGAATACAAGGTAAATTTAATCATATGGACATTGCCTAAAATTATGAATTTGGTGAATCCAATTCAGGAGAATATGCCTACGAATTGGGCTGAAGGTCCCTTAGATATTTCAGATAAAAACGATTCTAGACCAAATATTATTTTGATTTTGGCTGATGATATGGGTTACAACGATATATCTTTCCATAATGGCGGTGCCGCAGATGGTTCTCTCCAGACTCCTCATATTGATTCGCTAGCAAAAAGTGGAATTTTATTCTCAAGAGGTTATGCGGCTAATGCTACTTGTGCACCTTCAAGAGCATCAATAATGACTGGAAAATATCCAACAAGATTTGGATTTGAATTTACCCCTGTCCCTGATGCTGGAAGGATGGTTCTAACTTGGCTTGCAGAAGAGGATGACTCAGAGTTAAAAACAAGAATTGATAAAGAAATAGCAATGAACTTACCTCCATTTATGGAACAGGGTATGCCTTCTGAGCAGATAACAATTGCGGAGGTTTTAAAGGATGCAGGATATTACACAGCACACATCGGAAAATGGCATCTTGGTAATGCAGGTGGAATGGATCCTCTAAGCCAAGGATTCGTAGACTCTTTATCTTTGGGAGGTGCGTATTATTTACCGGAAGACCATCCAAAAGTAGTGAATGCAAAGTTTGAAACCAGCATCGATAAGATGGTTTGGAGTTCAGGTCAATATTCGGCTAGGTTCAATGAAGGAGATCCTTTCGCACCAGCTAAGTATGTAACAGATTACTATACGGATGAAGCTCTAAAAGTAATTGAAAAAAATAAAAATAGACCATTTTTCTTATATCTAAGTCACTGGGCAATTCATAATCCCCTGCAAGCTTTAAGGAGCGATGTAGAACAAATGAGTCATATGTCAGGTCACAATCTTCAAGTGTATGCAGGAATGATAGCCTCTCTAGATAGAAGTGTAGGAAAAGTTGTACAGAAATTAAAAGATTTGGATATTTATGGAAAAACCTTAATCATTTTTACTAGCGACAATGGTGGAGCCAATTACATCGAATTAGAAGATATAAATAAACCTTTTAGAGGCTGGAAAATTAGTTTTTTTGAAGGAGGAATAAGAGTTCCTTTTATGATTAGTTGGCCTGATGAGATAAAACCAGGAATGATCTCTGACAGCGCAGTTCATCATTTTGATATATTTCCTACAATTACTTCAGCGGCACAAGTTAAACCTTCTAATGAAAAAATATTAGATGGAGTTGATTTATTACCACACATAAAAAAAGAAAATTCTGCTGAACCCCATGAAACGCTTTTTTGGCGATCAGGAAATCATCAATCTGTCCTCCATAAAAAATGGAAATATATAATTAGTAAAAAAGAAAATAAACGCTGGTTATTCGATACTTCGATAGATCCCACGGAAAAAAATAACTTGATAGAAAGTCATCCCAAAGAAGCTAAAAAAATAGAGGATCTCTTAGAACAATTCAATTCTGAACAAAAAGAGCCTTTATTCCCATCTGCTTTTGAGGCCCCAATTATGATAGACAAATATGATGGGCAAGAATACGAAGAAGGAGATGAATATATTTACTGGTCTAATTAAGATAAAAAATAAATCATGAATCAATTAGCTCAAAAAACTCATATCCCTTGATGGCTCACTTTAATTATCTTTATGGAAGTTTGGCCTATGTTTTTAGGTCCTTATTGAGCTCTAAGTGGTCCAACTTTCTTTGGAAGCAGATGAAAATATAAGGAATTACCTTTCTAAAAAGGTTGCTGTCTATAAATTCATCATTCTATATACTAAGTTTTCTAAATTTATGGAGGAAAAATGAAAACACAAATAACTGAACTTTTTGGAATAGAACATCCCATCATTCAAGGTGGAATGCATTTTGTTGGTTTTGCAGAACTGGCTGCGGCTGTATCAAACGCAGGTGGTCTTGGAATTATTACAGGTCTCACTCAAGGTACGCCTGAAAAATTAGATGCTGAGATCAAAAAATGCCAAGCATTAACTGACAAGCCTTTTGGCGTAAATCTAACTTTCTTGCCTTCTATGACACCTCCAGACTATCCTGGACTTATTGAAGTCATTATCAATAATGGTGTAACAGTTGTAGAGACAGCAGGAAGAAATCCAGCAGTCTATATGCCTGCCATGAAAGAAGCTGGCATCAAAGTAATCCATAAATGTACTTCTGTAAGACACTCAATTAAAGCTCAAGATATTGGCTGCGATGCTGTATCAGTTGATGGCTTTGAGTGCGGCGGTCACCCTGGTGAAGATGATATTCCTAATTTTATTCTTCTCCCAAGAGCTGCTGATGAACTAGATATCCCTTTTGTTGCTTCTGGCGGAATGGCAGATGCAAGAAGCTTAGTTGCCGCTATGGCCCTGGGTGCTGAAGGCATGAATATGGGTACTCGTTTTATTGCTACGCAAGACGCGCCAGTACATCAAAATGTCAAAGAGGCTATTGTGAACGCAAGTGAATTAGATACTAGATTAATTATGAGGTCTTTAACAAATACTGAAAGAGTTTTAAATAATCCTGCTGTAGAAAGCTTGATGGCAAAAGAAAAGGCATTTGGAGATGAATTAAAATTTGAAGATATCATTGATGAAGTTGCTGGTGTCTATCCTAAGGTGATGATTGATGGTGAACCTGAGGCAGGTGCATGGTCTTGTGGAATGGTGGCTGGACTAGTGAGTGATATACCTACAGTCAAAGATCTGATTGACCGAATAATGTCAGATGCCGAAGAGATTATTGCTTCAAAACTTCAAAGAGCTATATAGAAATTAAATCTTGATAAAGTCCCCAAGAAAGATACATAAGTATCTGAGTTTGGCTATTTCAGCTCAACTCTTGCTGTGGACCATATCAGGCATCTATTTTTCCTTTAATAACATTGAAGATGTTAGGGGTAGTCAGTACTTAAAACCCAAAGAAGTTATAGAGACTGCAAAAGGAATTAAAATTGAAGCTCAGCAAGCCATAGATCTTGTAGCAGAAAAAACTTATTTAACTCCAAAATCAGTCATTGAAATAACTGAAGAAGAATCTGGTGCAGAGTATAGAGGCCGTTCTTTGCCTTTATATAAAATTAAAACGATTTCTGAAGACAGCAAAGAAATTAATGTATATGTTGACCCCTTTTCAAAAGAAATCGTTGCAGTGAGATCTAATCAATGGCGAATTTGGGATTTTATGTGGGGAATTCATATAATGGATTGGAATGAAAGAGATAATATCGGGAACATTTTCTTAAAGATTTTTTCAATTCTAGCCCTAATAAGTTCATTATCAGGCATTTACCTTTTCTTTACCTCTGCTAGCAGGCTTAAGGGTTAGTTACTTTAGAGAATCTTTAAACCATTCTGGAAGGAGATCAATATTATGTTTCTTTGCAAATTTCGCGATCATAGGGATTGTCAAAGGTGCAAAAGGAATAACAGCCATTAATCCTAAACTGAGATCCTTTAAAATCTCATTTAATTGTTTATTGGCTTTTTCAAGATCTTCCTCGGTTGCTTCACCTTTTAAATAGTCCGAGTAGGTCTTCAACATTGCTCTAGATGATTCTGTCTCTTCAGTGAGCTTTTCTTTTAGGAAATCTATAATTTTTTTGATTCTTCCATCAAACATTAAACAAGTATACTAACTAAATTAAAGAAGAAATAAGATTTGAATAAAGAAGAAAGATTTATTTATGTCAGTAAGGAGCTGCAAAAGCTCTACCCAGAAACACCTATCCCTCTGGACCATGACTCTATTTATACATTATTAATTGCGGTTTTATTATCTGCACAATGTACTGATATTAGAGTGAACAAAGTTACGCCAGAACTGTTTTCTTTAGCAGACAATCCTTTTGATATGTCCTTAGTAGACCCTGAAGTAATCAGAAAGATCATAAGACCCTGCGGTTTATCTCCTAAAAAATCTAAGGCTATTGCAGAACTCAGTAAGATTTTGTGTGACAAATATGAAGGTAAGGTGCCAGAAAGCTTTGAGGCCTTAGAAGCCTTGCCAGGAGTGGGACATAAAACTGCATCGGTTGTTATGAGCCAAGGGTTCAATCATCCTGCTTTTCCTGTAGATACCCATATTCATAGATTGGCTCAGAGATGGAGGCTCTCTAAAGGGAAAAATGTTACTCAAACTGAAAAAGATCTTAAAAAAGGATTTCCACTAGATGATTGGAATACTCTTCACTTACAAATTATCTTTTATGGAAGAGAATACTGTACTGCACGAGGTTGCGACGGAAGAGTGTGCCCGATCTGTTCAGTAGTGAATGAAGGAAGGAAATCGCCGATAAAAACCAATAAAGCTTAAAATTAAATAGAGAGAAGTGGTACCTCATTCTGTATAATTGTTTTTGTTAGCCCAACACAACAATTTTAATAATTTATGTTTATTACAGATAAGAATTTAAAAGAATTTGATCCTGATTTATGGGCTTCCATAAACAATGAAACCACACGTCAAGAAGAGCATATAGAGCTAATTGCCTCTGAAAACTATACGTCAAAAAGTATTTTAGAAATTCAAGGCTCAGTCTTAACTAACAAGTATGCAGAAGGCTATCCTGGAAAGAGGTATTATGGAGGATGTGAGCACGTAGATATTGCTGAATCACTCGCTATAGATAGAGCTAAAGAGCTTTATGGTGCCGCTTATGCCAATGTGCAACCTCATTCTGGAGCTAGTGCAAACTCTGCGGTCTATCTTGCGTTATGTGAAGCAGGCGATGCAATACTAGGAATGAGCTTAGATCATGGGGGTCATTTAACTCATGGTGCTAAAGTGAATTTCTCTGGAAAAACTTATGAGTCTTTTCAGTATGGTCTTGATCCTTCAACCGGTGAGCTTAATTATCAAGAAGTTGAAGATTTAGCCAAAGAACATAATCCCAAAATGATTGTGGCAGGTTTCTCTGCTTATTCTGGAATAGTTGACTGGGAAAGGTTTAGGAAAATTGCCGATTCAGTCAATGCTTATTTACTTGTAGATATGGCTCATGTATCTGGATTAGTTGCTGCAGGCGAATACCCCTCTCCTATTCCTTTTGCCGATGTTGTAACCACAACTACGCATAAGACCCTCAGAGGACCAAGAGGAGGTTTGATTCTTGCCAAAGAAAATGAAGAAATTCATAAGAAACTTAACTCAGCAATCTTTCCTGGAACCCAAGGAGGTCCTCTCATGCATGTCATTGCTGCAAAAGCTCTTTGTTTCAAGGAAGCTTTAGATCCAGCATTTAAGGATTATCAAAAGCAAGTTAAGGCTAATGCAAAACAAATGGCTGCAACTTTCATGGAAAGGGGGGTTAATATTGTTTCGAATGGAACAGAGAATCATATGTTCTTGGTAGATCTAATAGATAAAGGAATAACTGGTAAAGAGGCAGATGCTGCCTTAGGTTTAGCAAATATCACGGTAAATAAAAATGCTGTTCCTAATGATCCACAATCTCCATTTGTAACAAGTGGTTTAAGAATTGGTACTCCAGCCGCTACGACTCGAGGCTTCAAAGAAGCCGAGGTCACCTTAGTAGCTACATGGATATGTGACTTACTCGAGGATATCAATAATGAGAACATCATTGGTGAAGTAAAAGAGAAAGTTGTTGAACTCTGTTCAAGATTTCCAGTATATTCTGACTAACTTATGCACTGTCCTTATTGTAGTTTTTCAGATACCAAAGTTATCGATTCAAGATTGATTGCAGAAGGTCAACAGATCAGAAGAAGAAGAGAGTGTCCTGAATGCAATGAAAGATTCACTACTTTTGAGACGGCTGAGCTCCTCATGCCTAGAGTGATCAAACAAAAAAATAATACTCGTGAGCCTTTTGACGAACAAAAACTCAGGGAAGGACTATACAGGGCCTTAGAAAAACGACCAGTCGGCGAAGAAGAAATTGAAACTCTGATAGAAGATATTAAAAAAGATATCAGATCTTCAGGGGAGAGAGAAATACCTTCTAGGCTTGTAGGCGAGGTTGTTATGCAGAATCTAAGAAAAATCGATGAAGTGGCCTTTATTAGGTTTGCTTCTGTTTACAGACGATTTGAAGATATTACTGAATTCTCAGAAGAAGTAGAAAAATTAAGTAACGATTAACAATGACCTCACCTTCTGAGCACATGATGGAGGCTTTATCTCTTGCAAAGAAAGGTCTTTTGACCACAAGACCAAATCCAATGGTCGGATGTGTGATCACATTAAATAACAAAGTAATCGGTAGAGGGTGGCACAAACAAGCCGGTCAAAATCATGCTGAAGTTAATGCCATTCAAGATGTCTTTGATAATTTAGGTGAGCATGCAAAATCAGCACTTGAGAATTCTGAAATGTTTGTCACGCTTGAGCCATGCTCCACTACTGGTAAGACTCCTCCTTGTGCCGAAGCAATTAAGAAGCATGGAATCAAAAAGGTTTATATAGCATCTGAAGATAATTCACAAAACGGATTTTCGAAACAAGCAATAGGTATAGAAATTACTGAAGGCCTTTTAAGAAACGAAGCTAGGGCACTTAATAAAGGTTTTTTTTCTAGGATAGAAAAAGGAAGACCATACATTACAGCCAAAATGGCAACGGGGATTGATGGAGGGATTGCGCTTTGGTCAGGTGAAAGTAAATGGATCACCTCAGATGAATCTAGGAAAGATGTTCATAAGTTAAGAGCAATAAATGAAGCAGTGCTTACGGGTACAGGAACTATACTTAAAGATAATCCCTCTTTAACATCTAGAGATGCAAATCTAATAAACGGAGAATTTCTTCAACCTTTGCGAGTGGTGATAGACAGAAGTAATCATCTGACAGGCAAAGAAAAAATATTTTCATCAGATGCCAAGACTCTGATATTTGGGACCAAAGATTCCAAGATAAAGCCTGAAAATAATGAACTTTGCGTTATGTCTAGAGAAAGCCTCGGAGATTTAAAATCAATCATGAGATATTTAGCTGAAAAGAAATCTATCAACACACTCATGGTTGAATCTGGCTCAGATATTTTTGATGCCCTACTCTCTGAACATTTAATAGATGAGTTTATTCTATATCAAGCTCCTAAATTACTAGGACATGATAGGAAAACCTTTTCTAAATTCAATGAGTCTTATGAAAAACCCAGTACAATGGGATTTGAAATCAATTCAATAACTCATTTAGGTGATGATAAAAAAATAATCCTTACTCCTAATTATCAATAATGGAACTAAATAGTATTCAAGAAATAATAGAAGATATTTCTCAAGGGAAAATGGTCATCCTTATGGATGATGAAGATAGAGAGAATGAAGGAGATTTGGTACTCGCTGCTGAGAAGGTTGATCCTGATGCAATTAACTTTATGGCCACACATGCAAGAGGATTAATTTGCCTTGCAATCAATGAAGAACGTTGTAAAAAGTTAGGATTAGAGCAGATGGTCAAACATAATGGTACTGAGCTGGGTACGGCGTTTACCACTTCAATAGAAGCTGCAGTTGGTGTTACTACAGGAATATCTGCGGCAGATAGAGCCACAACAGTAATAGCAGCTGTAAATAAAGAAGCTCAAGCCGAAGATATCGTGCAACCCGGTCATATTTTTCCCATTAAAGCGCAAGAAGGTGGAGTGCTTACAAGAGCTGGACATACTGAAGCAGGAACAGACTTAGCGAAACTGGCCGGCTTAGATCCTTCGGCAGTAATCGTAGAGATAATGAATGATGATGGAACCATGGCAAGAAGAGAAGATCTTGAGATATTTGCAAAGAAACATGATCTTAAAATTGGAACAATTGCTGATCTAATCCATTATCGAAATATTAGTGAAAAAAGTATTAACTTAGTAGATAGAACAAATATTGAATCCGAACACGGGGACTTTGAACTCTATGCTTATGAAGACACTGTAAATGGAGATGTTCACATTGCACTGGTGAAAGGAGAAATATCAGCTGATGATGAAATAATGGTTAGAGTACAGCAAAATAACACTCTTCAAGATGTTATGGGTATAAATAACTTTGGCAGCAGATTGTCTTTTTCTCAAGCTATGAAAAAAATTGAGGAAGAAGAAAAAGGTGTCATTCTTCTTCTTTCACATTCTGAAAGTTCAAAAGAGATTTTATCTAATATTTCTTTCTTGAAAGGACAAAAATCTGCTGCAAGTAATGAAGGACCTGACTCGAGAATAATCGGTGTAGGTGCTCAGATATTAAAAGATCTAGGGATTAAGAAAATTAGACTGCTTGGAGCTTCAGCAAAATATCCACTAACAGGCTTTAATCTCGAAATAACCGAATTTATAAATTAATAACATGAAAGGTCTAGAGGCTAAAACCATATCCGAAAAGGCCAAAAAAGGCATTTATGGAATAATTTATACATCTTGGAATAGCGAGATAGTTGAAGACTTATTAGCAGAAACAAAGAAAGAGCTGTTAAACCAAGGTGTCTCTTTAGAAAATATTATAATCAAAGAAGTACCTGGAGCTTTTGAATTACCACTAGCGACAAAACTAACTGCTGAGATGGATAATATGTCTACGGTAATTTCACTTGGAGCGATAATTCAAGGAGATACACCTCATTTTGATTTTATTTCAAGTGCATGCATTAATGCACTGCAAAGCATTGCATTAGAAACAAAGGTTCCAGTTATATGTGGAGTGTTAACTACAAATAATTTTGCACAAGCGAAAGAGCGTTCTGATCCTGAGAAGATGAATAAAGGAAGAGAGTTTGCGTTGAGTGCAATGAATATGGTCGATATCATTTCTTAATTAATGAAATCAAAAAAAGACACTTCCCCAGTAAGATCAAGAGATAAAGTTCTTCAGAGTCTGTATGAAATGGAATTATCCGGGTCTAGTGCAGAAGAGATTTTAAAGGACCTGTCGCTTCAAAGTAGATACCCACATTACAAAGATCTTTTAATAGGTGTAGTTGATTCTCAAGAAGATATCGATAAAACTTTATCGGAATTCATGGAAAGAGATATGCCTTCTTTGGATCCTATAGAAAGAAATACTCTTCGACTGGCGGCATACGAAATGCTTTTTACAGATACTGATGTACCGATTATTATCAATGAAAGTATAAGACTATCTAAGAAATATGGTGCTGCGGACGGACATAAATATGTAAATGCTATTTTAGATAAGATGTTTAAGTCTAATTTTCAGCGTATTGAACAAAAATAGGAGAGGACCAAGCTCTCTCTTCACTCTCTGATAGACAATCTCCCTCACCTTGGCCTTCGGCATCACCACAAAAATTGACCTTTAAACATTTACCTGATTCATCAAGGTCACAAGCAAAATTAGCTGCACTAATAGTTAAAGAAGGTTCTTGTATTGCCCTTACGTAATATATTATTTCTCTATTGGCATCCGTGAAGTTAGGATCTTCAAACTCAACCATGCACCCCTCTTGAGAGGGCTGACATTCCAAGACCTTCCAGGGATCTTCTATTAAAGTCTCTATAGGTTCGTCAGGATATGTTTGTGGCCTGATCCGAATAATTTCTATTCTTGAAATATTATTTCTCTCATCTATAGGATTAAAACACTCGCCATTGCACAATTTATTCAGAATATTTATATCGATCTCATTTTCTGTACTGCAACCAGGCATTTGCTTCTGAGAACCTAAGGCTCTAACTTTAAACTTAGGATTATCTCGCATTAAGAATTCACTACCCATTGGTTTTATTTGACCTGATGGATGATTGATCAAATCAAACCATAGTAAAATTCTTTCTCCACTCGTTGCATAGACCTCTCTATTATTCAAAGAGTCCCAGAGAGAATCTCTATTTTTCTGAACCACATGAGTTGCAATTAATCCTCCCGTATAAAGAAAAGAAGACACTCTCTCTGGTTGACTTGGTCTTGTCCTGTCAATCATTTGCTCAAGATTAATTTCTTGTGATCTTGGAATAGCATAATTTTGGACATTTTTCCGGGGATTCATGATCGAATTTGAAGACTTGTAATTTGAGTCAGTATTTTTGATCCGGTTTATTTCCTTATAACCAGTGCCTGGTTTTGATGAATGGTTATCACTTGATCCAATAAAGCCAAATCTGTAAGGCTGAGTGCTTTGATCAGAAAAGTTTCTTAAAGCCAAAGCATACTGAACCGAAGATTTTGGTCTATATTCGAAAGCAGGAAGATAACAGTCTCTGCACTGACCGCTATCAAGCCATTCTTCCGGTCGACCATTCGGTATCGTTAGCATTCCAAACGGATTTGATTTTGTAAAATTCTGTCTAGCCTCGGTCGCTCTGATGTTGCATATTTCTTCGTTACCAGCAGAAATTCTGCATCTTTCTTTAATTATTTCTCCAGCTTGAAAACAATCAGGAAGATAGCTCTCATTTGGAGAAGGACAAACATACTTACCATTTTCTAGTCTAAAAGATTCCCAAGGACGAAACTCTTCCGAATTTCCATGTCCTGAAAATATTTCAATTAAATTTTGATACTTTTGATTATGTTCTTTACTATTCAATTGATTGATCCAACTAGCCATAGGGGGAGAAGTATTTCCCCAGGCCGATCCATGTGGTATAACTAAAGACTCAGCCCCCCATTCATCAAGCTTTCTGTAAAGATCAGAAGGTTTTTCTGCCCTTTCTAAACAATCTAAAGGAAGATCCCTTACATGAGTATCTTTGTCACAATATTCTTGGCTTTTGATTATTAATTGTCTTTGGCGATAATTAAAATAATTAGACATATTCTTGTAATCATAGAGTAATGCTCCATAGATTGAATAAATTGGGGCATCTACGATCCCTTGAAAAAATATATGATCTGGAGCACCGATAGGTCTTGAGGGAATGTCTTTATCTAGAGATTTTAAGATGACATTCTTATGTCCATAGTGATCCTCTGGGTTAAGGCTCGTCTGCGTCCACTCCCATCCTGCTAGAGGTATAATCTCATCTTCATCTTTTACTTTGGATATTTCAGAACAGTTCCTTAATGAATCAATAGTCTCTTCCCATTCCCGCCTTGTTAAAAATTCTGCATGGTCTGTGACAGAGAAAAAATCAAGATTTGCACAAAATCTTGCAAAATTACAAGCATCAGAAACAGGATGAGTGCCTTCACCTTCAAGTATCGGAAGGTTTCCAAGAAAAGCATCTAGCGAGTAAGTGGTATGGACATGAAGATCACCAAACAATATTCTTTTATTATCTGAATCCTCTAGATTTGTAATCAGAAATGGAGCACTTATAGGATGAACTTTGCCCGTATCCTGATGTTTACCAAATAAATCAAAAAAGAGTCCTACGAATAATAATAGAAAAGGCAGGCATAGAATTAATAACCCTTTGAGTGCTATCTTGAAATAGCTTCGCATTAGAACTTAAGAGTTTTCAGTAACTCTTGTGAGAAAAGAATTCTTTAGATCTTCTGAGAGAACAAAATATTTTTCTCTTTTGCTTCTAGTGCTTTCAAGGAAGACCTGAAAGACATCTCCATTTCTAAAGCTCTTGGTGATCTTAAAAGTATCACCTTTCCTAATTTTATAAATATCCCTTGTATCGATGGATGCGTAATTTAGAAAATCGTTCAAAGAGAAAGAGAAGTCTCTAGCTGTATTGAGTCTGATGGCGTCTGCTTTATAGAAATACAATGCAACCGCCTCATACTTTTTAGCCTCGAAGGTGTCCCCTTCTGCGTACAACACTTCTTCTGAAAACATAAAACTAGAAGCAGTCAAAAACAAGGTAATTAAATATTTCATATCAAATCTTTTTTCTAATAATGGTATCTTCTCTCTTAGGACCCGTTGAAATCATAATAACAGGTACACCTGATATTTCTTCTATTTTCTCTATAAATGCTTTTGCGTTTGCATTCAGGTCATCATAATCAGTTTTTCCAGCTGTAGGTTCTGACCATCCATCTAGCTCTAGATATAAGGGAACTGCATCTTCTATATCCATTGTCTCTATAATGGCTTCTTTAGTTTGAGCACTCGAATAATCAGTACAAATCTTAATCTTTTCAAGACCATCAAGCACATCAATCTTAGTCAGACAAAGGCCATTAACTCCACTAACTTTGACCATATTATTTAGAAGAAACCCATCCAGCCATCCACATCTTCTGGGTCTTCCTGTGGTGGCTCCTACTTCTCCTCCCTTTTCTGCTAAGTAAGTACCCATCTCATCAAAAAGCTCGGTAGGAAAAGGACCTTCCCCTACTCTAGTGGTATAAGCTTTTGTGATACCAATTGTGTAATCAATATCGGAGGGACTGATACCTACTCCCGATGAAACACCGCCAATTAAATTACTTGAGGTTACGTAAGGATATGTCCCTAAGCTAATATCCAACAAAGCACCTTGGGCACCTTCAAAAAGAATCTTCTTATCTTGATCTTGAAGTTCTCTTATTTCTTCAATGACATTTCCCACATAAGGCTTTAAATCCTCAGCTTGTTTTAAGTTCTTGTCTAATAGTTCTTGGAGATCGATCTGTGGTGCGCCGAATGAATTTTTAAAAATAGAATTATAAAACTCTAGTGCCTGATAAAGCTTATCTCTAAGCTTTTCTTCATTATAAAGATCTGCAATCCTTATTGATCTTCGGCCTACTCTATCTTCATAGGATGTTCCAATACCTCGTCCGGTAGTACCAATTTTTGTAAGATTATTAGACTGTTCCCGCAACTGATCTAGCTGTATATGATATGGCTGAATAAGACTACAAGCAGAGCTAATTCTAAGTCTTCCTTTAATCTCACCTAAAACTTCTTCGGCTTCCTTTATCTCAGAAAACAATGCATCAAGACTGACAACAACACCCCTTCCTATAAAACATTTGATATTTTCATGACATATCGCCGAGGGTAATAAATGAAATACAATTTTCTTCCCGTTAACAATAAGTGTATGACCTGCATTGTGTCCACCTTGATATCTCACTGCTGCATCTAAATCTTTTGCAAGATTATCTACAACCTTGCCCTTTCCTTCGTCCCCCCATTGAAGTCCCAATAAAGAAATATTTCGTTTCATTAATTTCGTCCCTATAAATTCGATACGGCAATTAAATCTAGATCAAAACCAACGGCCGGCCTATCTTGATCTGAAGATTTTCTCAAGCCATCATACCTGCCTCCTTTGGCAAGCACATATCCGGCTGAGTTTGAGTAAGCCGAAAACACAATTCCATTATGATATTTAAAACCTTGTATCTCTCCAAGATCTATATGTAAATTCATCTCTTGTTTTTCTTCTATCTCTTCTACAATTGCCTCTAAATGATCTAAACAATCATTTGAATTTTCTATGTGAG
>Ga0213861_10001959_pt1 | contig 18069 bp, 17 predicted proteins | sample PICome_4_FD_160110 | JGI IMG/M metagenome (GOLD analysis project Ga0213861, IMG submission 160110) | Coastal seawater microbial communities near Pivers Island, North Carolina, United States - PICO131 | ecosystem: Environmental > Aquatic > Marine > Coastal | place: USA: North Carolina... | reverse complement strand
AGGGCTTTCGAACATTATAAAGCTATTGGTAAAAATGTGGAGTGGTTGGGCTTGTGGGATGGAAAGAATTTCACCGACGTTAAAGCGCCCCAGGTTGCTGGCGTAGCCTAAAAATATAGCACGAATATACCGCAGCTCCAGGCTCTGACATCAATCCGTAGTACACAAGGCTTATTTTCCACCATTTAGCAGCAACAAAAGCACTCATTTGGCCTGCGCGCGTATAGCTGCCAACAATTTGGCTTCTAAAGCCATTGTTTCCTGGTCGTAATCTGGAAAATCTTGTTTTAATTCCCACAGCAAGGGTACTGCTTCTGCTAATTGTCCGGTCGCGATATTGTTTTCAATTTCTTCGCTGGCCACCTGGTAGGCCGTGTTATCCAACAGGGCATCTATTTCCGCGTCATTGGCAAAATCGCGGGTAAAAACCTTTACCTCTTCATCTACTTTGATGTCATTCCAACGTAAACGGGTAGCGAGCTTTAATCCACCCAGGTGGGTACAACGACTCAGCGCTACGTAGGTTTGTCCGGCCGCAAATGCGCCATTCAGGTTAGCGTATACATGCTCAAACGTCAGTCCCTGGCTTTTGTGTACGGTTATGGCCCAGGCCAATTTTACCGGAAACTGCTCGTAGCTACCCGTTTCTATCTCCTCTATCTTGCGGGCAGCGGAATCCCATTCATAGCGTATTTTACGCCACAAGGCCCGGTTTACTTCAATCGGTTCCTCTGGTATTTCACCCGGTTTGCTACAATCTATCCTAATGGTATCGGCATCCAGCGCCATAACTTTGCCGATCTTTCCATTAAAATAGCGGCGGGCATCCCCTACCGCATTCTTTACAAACATGACCTGCGCACCTACTTTCAGCTGTAATTCTGGCGGCGTAGGCATATCGGCAGTTTTGAAATCGCCCATTACCGTGGCGTAATAGCTAAAGCATTCGTTCGGCAAGCGATCCAGTTCCTTTTGATTGCGCCAGTCTACATCGCGATTGGTTGTCCCCAGGTAGATATAGCTCGCCTGCGCGTAATCGAAAGTTGGCGGAACCCAATTTTCATTCAATAAGTCGAGATCAGCACGCTGGTGTTCACCGGCCCGAATGCGGTTCAACACGTCAATAAATCCTTGATCGTGTTGGCGGTAGACTTTGCGCAATTCGATCAATTTGGGGCGAGCCTCGTTCCAGGAATGCGCACTGAAAAAGTACGGACTGCGGTAGTGGGGCTCTAAAACGTCCCACTGGTCTTCCGGTGCGACCGGCGGCAGCTGGTACGGATCACCGATAAACAATACTTGCTTGCCGCCAAAAGGCAAATGGTGGACACCGCCAAACGTACGCAACAACTTATCGAGTACATCCAACAAATCGCAACGCACCATACTGATTTCGTCAATAACCAAAAGTTCCAGCTCGGCGAACAGTTTACGACGTTGATTGCTGATCTTGAAATGGCTGCGGATCGACAACCCGCCTTTCCCAACGCTTCCTTTACTTTGCAACCGGGGATCATTGGGCGGATATACGCTCGGAGGAATTTGGAAGAGCGAATGGATGGTCATGCCTCCGGCATTGACTGCGGCGACCCCCGTAGGCGCCACAATGGCGGTCTTCTTCTGCACGTGGCTTTTTATGTATTTCAGGAAAGTCGTCTTTCCGGTCCCCGCTTTACCCGTTAAAAAAACATTGAAATTGGTTTCTTCAATGAGTAAAAGTGCAGCTTTAAAGGCCCTGTTGGTCGTATCCACCCGCATTGTCCTGCTTTTTGCTTGTTTAAAACAAATATAGTTTTATTTTTTTGTTTTAAACAATAAAAATAACCGCTGGCGGAAAATACTGCCAGTTAAAACCTTCCCCGCACTACTCGCTCCGGATAAAAAAGGCCTGGGCCTGTTCTCGCCAGGTTTCTACGAGCAAGACGACCTTGCCATAGTTCTGGATACCTTCGTCAATTCCTTGTGCTTTGAGGTAAGAATCGTAAGCCACATCGCGCAAAGCTGGCAGGATATCGGGATATGCTGCGATATTGGCATTGATGGCTTCTAAGTCGGCCACCATCCCCCGGGGCAAGGTGGTACGAAAAGCCAGGTAAGCCTCGGAATCACTGCGGGCCCAGCCGGCAGCCAAGGACCGCCAGTAGCCCAGGCGCAGCGCATACTGCAGCGCTGGATCTTTGGCGCGAAAAGCGGCCAGGTAAGCCCAAAAGCTACAAGTCCCTTCGTCGCCAAATCCGTAGCCGTGGGCCAACTCATGCGCGAGGGTATACGGTCGCTGGAGATCGATCAGCCCGCCATCAATATGCCCTTCCCCCGTCCAGGGCAGGTAAAGACCTGCTGAGCCGAATCGCAAAAAGACACCCCGGGGGTAGAGTACCCGTCCGCGAACCTTACCCACAATTGGATAATTGTAGTAGGTAAGGGCTGCTTCGACAGCCTGGCTCAATTGCTGCTCCATATTGGCAGGAAACTGCTCCGGTCCCAGCGCCAGCGTATCGCTTCCGGGAACCTGAGCCCGCAGTTCGGCGAGGGTGCTGGCCTCCGTACGAACGATGGTAGCCAGCATTTCAGGAGCAGGCGCACGAAGCTGCAGGTCTAATGTTTGTTCAACGGGAATACGCCCGTAATTATACCCCCACATGAGGAGAAAAGAAAACATTGTCCAGCCGGCGAAGCCGAGCAGACCCGCTACTGCCGACCATAACTTAGCGTTCCCCCGCAGTTTTACCCAGTGCACCACCGCCCGTATCCCCCGCATGAACAACACCACAGCCAACACGTATAGAAGCGCAAATGGAAACCACCCCGTGAACAGGGTGTCCCAGAGTAGGCGAAAGAGCGGATAAAACCCGCGTGAGTAGTACTGTTCCAACCAGGCAGGACTGGCGAGCCAACGTACCAACAAGGCCAAAAGCCCCAGCCCTATTCCCCATTGGACAAATTTAACCTTAATCATGAGCGACTTTTAACGTGAAGAAACAGCCTATCCGACAATTACAGCGAAAATATCACTGCTTATAAGCGGGTAAAATTAATCCACAAAACGTTTATTATCAAATAGTTATTACCTTTTTACCAATTCGTAAGCCAGAAATAATTAGCCGCCCAGGTCGAATTGTTGAACCTATCGAAACCCTGCGGCGTTTAAAAGTAGGTTGAAAAACTTAACTTAATCACATTACGCAAATCTAAAGCAAGCAATAATGGCTTTTGAATTCACTGATAGCAATTTCCAAGATACTGCATTGGCAGTAGACACCGTATCTGTTGTTGACTTCTGGGCAGAGTGGTGTGGTCCCTGCCGGATGGTCGGGCCCATCATCGAAGAACTCGCCCAAGACTACGAAGGTAAGGTAACTATTGGTAAAGTTGATGTCGACACCAACCCAGAGACATCGATGAAATATGGGGTACGTAGTATTCCTACCATTCTGATTATCAAGAACGGAGAAGTGGTAGACAAGACGGTAGGCGTAACCACCAAAAAAGCCCTGGCAGATAAAATTGATAAGTATCTTTAATTTACCAGTAAAAACTGATACTTTAAAGCCCCCGTTTGTAGTTCAAGCGGGGGCTTTTAATATTTGGCCGGTGCCGGTGGTTGTCTGAATGGGCTGCCAGCGTGATTCAGGCCTGCTACCACAACTATTGACCATGTTTGAACTTGACAATAAGCAGGTACGGGAAATGAGTAATCTGGAACTTCTGGCACGACAGGTGGTGGAAGGGTTTATTATTGGCCTGCACAAGAGCCCTTTTCACGGGTTTTCGGTTGAATTTGCCGAACACCGGGTTTACAATCCCGGAGAATCGACCCGTAATATCGACTGGAAGGTTTACGGCCGCACCGACAAGATGTATACCAAACGCTACGAAGAAGAGACCAACCTGCGGTGCCAAATCATAATCGACGCTTCCAGCTCCATGTACTTCCCTGAGGTGAGTGCTGGCAGTGAAGCGGCCCTCAACAAGCTGCGCTTTTCAGCTCTCGCCGGCGCTGCCTTGATGAATATGCTGATGCGGCAACGCGATGCTTTTGGCCTCAGCATTTTCAGCGACGAAGTAATGACCCATACCAACGTCAAGTCGAGCAGCACCCATTACCGCCTCATGCTCACTCACCTGCACAAATTGCTGGAGCAGACGGTGCTGAACAAGACGACGAATGCGGCTCAGGCCCTGCACCAGATCGCCGAAAGCATTCACCGGCGCTCATTGGTTATTATTTTCAGTGACATGTTTGAATCCGGAGAGGATGTAGATCACCTGTTTGCGGCGCTGCAACACCTCAAATACAACAAACACGAGGTGGTGCTTTTTCATGTTGTTGATAAAAAACAGGAAATCGATTTTGAGTTCGAAAATCGCCCCTACGAATTCGTCGACCTGGAAACCGGGGAGAAGGTCAAACTCCAACCCAATCAGGTGAAAGATCATTACGTCAAACAAGTAGGTGCTTTCATTGAAGCACTAAAGGAGCGGTGCCTGCAATACCGCATTGATTTTGTCGAGGCCGATATCAATCAAGGATTCAAACCTATCTTGCAACAGTACCTGGTCAAGCGGGCCAAGATGCGGGTTTAAAGTCGTTCTTTTACTACTACAGCACAAAAACCAACCACCATGGCCAGCATAAAAATTGCCGATCTACCTACCGGCCCACCAGCAGATTTGACGAAAGAGGAGGTGGAAAAAGAGGTAAAAAAACGGACCGAACGGATTGCGAAACTGCACCAACAAATGGTCGCAGAAAACAAAAACAGCCTCCTCATTGTGCTCCAGGGTATGGACGGCAGCGGCAAGGATGGCGCTACCCGCAATGTGTTTGGCCAATGCGCACCCTACGGCGTGCGCACCCATAGCTTCAAGAAGCCCACGGACGAAGAATTTGGCCACGACTTCCTCTGGCGCGTCCACAAACAAGCGCCACTCAAAGGGGAAATCATGATCTTCAACCGTTCTCACTACGAGGATATCCTCATCCAGCGCGTGCACGGCTGGATCAGTGAAGAAAGGGTACAAAAGCGAATGGCTGCGATTAACGCCTTCGAAGAGTTAATGCAATTTGATAACAATACCATCGTCCTTAAATTTTTCCTTCATATCTCTAAAAACCAGCAATTACTGGAGCTACAACAGCGCCTGGACGATCCCAAAAAGCATTGGAAACACAATGCCGGCGACTGGAAGGAACGGGAATACTGGGACCAGTACATGCGTTGCTACGAAGACGTCCTCAACTGGAGCACCATCCCCTGGCACGTTGTTCCCGTAGATAAGCGTTGGTACCGCGACTACCTCATTACCGATATTGTACTGCAGGCCATGGAGGGGTTGAATATGCAGTATCCACCCCTGAAAGAATAGTTAAGTTCAATAGCAAATTATGCCCGATAAAGTAAGAATAGACAAATGGCTGTGGAGCGTACGCATCTTCAAAACGCGTACCCTGGCTACGACTGCCGTCCGTTCCGGGAAGGTAAAAGTCAATGAGAAGATCGTCAAGGCCAGCTACCTGCTCCAGGCGGGCGAGACCGTCGTGGTCGGAAAAAACGGCTTTAATTTTGTCTTTAAGGTCATCGAATTGATTCAAAAACGGGTAGGCGCAGCCGTTGCCCAGACCTGCTATGTTGATCGTACCTCGCCCGACGAACTCAATAAATACAACGATTGGTTCATTGGCAAACGAGGGGTAGAAGCCCGCGAAAAAGGGGCCGGACGCCCTACCAAAAAAGAACGACGAGAAATTGACGGTTTCAAGGGCGGGCAGTTATACGACTGGGACGACTGGGACGAAGAATAGTTCCTAAACAAATCCCGGCGCAACAACCAATTCCTTCGAGCCCGGCTGGTACACGTAGAACCCTTCTCCCGACTTGGCGCCCAACTTGCCGGCGGTAACCATATTTACCAACAAGGGACAAGGCGCATATTTGGGGTTGCCAAAACCATTGTGCAACACCCGCAGGATCGACAAACACACATCCAGACCAATAAAATCAGCCAATTGCAGCGGCCCCATGGGGTGGGCCATGCCCAGTTTCATCACCGTATCAATTTCCGTCACGCCTGCTACTCCTTCAAACAAGGTGTAAACCGCCTCGTTGATCATCGGCATCAGGATGCGGTTAGCAACAAACCCAGGATAATCGTTGACCTCCACGGGGGCTTTGCCCAATAGCCGGGACAATTCCATGATCTGAGCCGTCACCGCGTCGCTGGTTGCGTAACCACGGATCACCTCGACTAATTTCATCACCGGCACCGGATTCATAAAATGCATACCGATTACCTGGGTCGGACGCTGGGTAACCGCCGCTATCTGCGTAATGGAAATAGAAGAGGTATTGGTGGCCAGAATGGTGGCAGGTGGCGCCAATTCGTCTAATTGCTTAAATATTTTGAGCTTGAGGGCTACGTTTTCGGTGGCAGCTTCCACCACCAGGTCAGCCTGGCTCACCCCCGCCTGCATATCGGTGGCGGTGGTGATACGAGCCAGGGTTTGGTCCTTATCGGCCGCCGTTATCTTTTCTTTAGCCACCATCCGATCCAGGTTCCGGGCCACAGTAGCCAGGGCTTTTTCCAGGGCAGCTGCCGAAACATCTACGATCGTAACCTGGTACCCTTGCTGGGCAAAAACGTGAGCGATACCATTTCCCATGGTGCCCGCTCCAATAACAGTGATATTTTTCATTGGTCTTCTTGGTCTAGAAGCGCAAAAATAGGAAAATTCCCCTTTTCCGGGAAAACCCTTTTACATTTGCAGCAAATTACCAGCATGCTGATCCACACCAACTACAACCTCCGGTTTCACAATACTTTTGGCATCCCGGCCGTAGCCGAACGGTTTGCCACCGTGCACCATCCCGAAGAACTGTCGGTCATCCTGGCTGCGGCAGGCAACCCCCAGGATTTGCTCTTGCTGGGTGAGGGCAGTAATGTACTCCTCCCCGATTTGGTGCCCGGATTGGTCTTGCTCAACCGAATCCAAGGTATCGACATCGTTCGTGAACGGCCCAGGGAGGTCATCGTAGCGGTAGGTAGCGGGGTCAATTGGCACCAATTCGTGCTGTGGACTTTACGACAGGGCTTGGGAGGAATCGAAAACCTGGCCCTGATACCCGGCACCGTGGGCGCCTCCCCTATCCAAAATATCGGGGCTTACGGCGTAGAACTGAAAGACGTCTTTGAGGAATTGGAAGCCATTGACTGGCGGACGGGAAAAAAGCAGCGCTTCACCGCTGAGGATTGCCAGTTTGGTTATCGTTTCAGTATTTTTAAAGACAAAGAATTAGCAAGAAAATTTTATCTGAGTAAAATTTATTTCAAACTAACCAAAGGCCATCATCACTTAAACACCAGCTACGGCGCAATCCAGGAGTTGCTGGATAACTGGCAGATTAGCGAGCCACAACCTGCCGACGTAGCGGCCGCGGTAATAGAAATCCGGCGGGCAAAGCTACCCGACTGGCGGCAATTGGGTAATGCGGGCAGTTTTTTTAAAAATCCGGTGGTCGACCGTGATTTTTTCAACAACCTGCGTACCGACTACCCGCAAGCTCCCTCCTATCCGGTAGACGAACAGTCGGTCAAAATTCCCGCGGGCTGGCTAATTGATCAGTGTGGTTGGAAAGGCAAACGAATTGGGAATGTCGGCTGTTATTCAGCGCAGGCATTGGTGATTGTCAATTACGGGGGTGCCAGCGGACAGGAAGTGCTGGCTTTTAGTGAACAGGTAGCTGCCAGTGTGTTGGACCGCTTTGGGGTGGTACTGGAGCGGGAGGTCAACTGGGTGTAAGAAAGGGGCAAACTGCAATTAGCAGGTTTCGTTTTTTCCCCGTTACCGAATGACGACCTCCTGCAAATAAGCCTCCCCCAATTCCTCGTTGATCAGCTGTCGGATCTTTTCTTTGCCCATACTCAGTTCTTGTTTCAGCGGTGCCGAAGACAAACTGACGTAGAGAATCCTGCGGACGATCTGAATGTCGGTGGTGTATTGCATAATAGAAGGCCCCATCAGGCTCGGCCAGAGCTGTTTGATCCGGGTTTGCTGGTACTTCCCCTGAAGTTTGTAGTAATCCAGCATGGCCTTAATGGCATCTTTCAGGTTGGTTTGGTTATAGTCACTCATAGGCTAAAGTTCCAGCTCGGTAGCTTCTCCATCGGCGATGAGGAATAATTTAGCAGCCACCGCAGCCTGTTGTAAGATACGGCTTATCCTTTGACTATCCGTATCGGAAATAAAAACCTGGCCAAAATCACCGGTTAGCAGATAGCGCACCAGCTGGTCAACCCGTTGGGGGTCCAGTTTGTCAAAAATATCGTCCAACAGGAGCAGGGGGGTGATTCCTTTTTGTGCCTGTAAAAAGCGGTACTGGGCCAATTTGAGGGCTACGACAAAGGACTTCAATTGCCCCTGGCTGCCGAGTCGTTTCAGCGGGTGATCCCCGAGCTTAAAGATCAATTCGTCCCGGTGGATACCCACCGTTGTTCTTTCCAGCAAGCGATCTTTTTCGCGGGCTTGCTGGAGCAGGCTGCCCAAATCCTGCTCGGCCAGCAGCGAGTGGTAGACCAAACTGACTTGTTCCTGCCCGCCACAAATAGCCCCGTGAGCGGCCTGAAAAGGTGTTAAAAAGTCCGAGATGAAGGCCTGCCGCCGGTTGAAGATGTACTGCGCTGGCGCCAACAGTTGCAAATCGTAAACAGACAACAGGTTTTCGGCCACCGGCCGACCGTGTTGTTGCTTGAGCAAGGCGTTTCTTTGCCGCAGGACATTGTTGTAAGTAAGGAGCGAAGACAAGTAAACGGCATCCAACTGCGACAGGGTATTGTCCAGGAACCGACGCCTTTCTTCACTGCCTTCATGAATAAGCTGGGTATCGTCAGGAACCACGATCACCACGGGGAAAACGCCTACGTGATCCGCTATTTTTTCGTACAACACCCGGTTGAGTTCCAGCTCCTTTTTTTTTCGGGGAGCTACCTTGACCACCAGGCGGCGGGTCTTTTCTTGTTCCTGTTCAAAATCACCTTCCAGGCGAAAAAAATCCTGTTCGTGCTGCACCAGGTGTAAATCGCGCACGGCAAAATAGCTCTTGCCCATGCACAGGTAGTAAATGGCATCTAAGAGATTGGTCTTGCCCATGCCGTTTTGCCCGACAAAGCCATTGATTCGGGTGGCCAGGTGTAGTTCCTGGTCCGTGTAATTCTTGAAGTGAACAAGCTTAATTCTACTGAGGTGCAAAGGGGGAGGTTGTTGTTACGGCAATAAAGGTAAGTCGAATAGTTCAAAAGGCCAGATTGGTATCCTGGAATTTACGGGCTCATTCAGCCGCTCGGCGGACAACAGGCTATTTCGACACCACGCCGTAATCAGCCGCAGTGCCCCCATCGGGTACGGCCGTTGGGTGTTCCTGGCGCAATCGCTGGTACACATTGTGGTAGCCCGTATCCCGGATCATTTGCATTTGTTCATAGAAGTTGAGCAAGTACTCCCGGATATCGTAGCGGGCCGGGCTGGAGAGTTTTTTGAAATTGTCAACGACCCGTAGCAGCGTTTCTTTTTTGGCAAAGAAGAGTTCGATCTGTTGTTTCATATCTGCGTCGGCCGTCAAAGGCCCGAGGTAGATGCGCTGGCGGACCGCCAACTGGCCGAGGTAGTTGGCCGGAATCGCATAGGATGCCTCCACTAACCCGGAAAAATCGAAGTCGTAACCAACGGGGACCAATTTCTGATCCAGCGTCCGGCGAACCACCTTAACGTTGCGGAGAACCGGCACGCTGTAATCGGCATTACCGATTAAGTACTGAAACATGGCGTGTATACCTGCTGCCTGTTGGTCAAAAGCCGCCACCGGGCGGTACTGGCAGTCGTCGCATTCTTCTCCTTGCAGCCGCTCCGCCATTTCGTCGGTATCTTCGATGATGAATCCCAACCGCTTGAAACCGCTGACCAACCCTTTGCTGTCGATGTATTGAATGGACACCAACTGCACCCGGTAGCTGTAGGGGCTCAGCTCGCGGTACAACTGGTAAGCCAGGTATTCCCGCAAGACCTTCTCGTTGCCTACGATACGGTCTTCTGCGCAGTGCGTAACCAGTTTCAGCTTGTCGTGCCCGGAGAAACCGCGGTTTTCCAATTCAACGCGGGAAAAATTGAGCATCAAAGGCGGAAAATCACAAACCTGGCGGCGAAATTTACCCCTGGCTTTCACTTTGATATTCCAGCTTTGGCTGCCCTGGCCAGGAGGAGAAAAAGAAAATAGGCCGGATTGATAGGTCGGCGTTGCCTCGGCTTGTGCCAACAACTGGCCCAGGTCCGTACGCAGGGTGACCTCTACGATTTCCTGCCCCGTGAGCAGATCAAAAACAGACGATACGGGCGCCGTGTCAGCCCGGGAAGAAAACCCCAGGAACACACTTATTAGAATAAAAATTAGCTTTCTCAACTGAATTGATTTTCTGAAAAAATCATGCACAGCCGTGCACGTAATACAAGTTGTTTTGGTTTTTGGGTGGTATTAAAAGCTACCTGACAAATGCAGCTCAACACCATCGACCACACAAAAGTAAGGGAAAAACGAATAGCTTATTGTAAAAAATACACTAACTTTTAAAATCAAACTTTTCTACTCCAGTGGCCACCGGTGCTGGTCGTTTTTGTTCACCAGACAGGACCAATAGCAAAGCAAATTTGGCCATCAGAAAGGGATTTCGTTATTTGCCGATCCCGTAGTGGTCCGGATTACCACCATCAGGAACGGCGGTGGGCGCTTTTTGGCGCAACTGGGTATAGGTTCTACGCTGGTTAACTACTTTCAAATCAGCAATCTGCGCGTAAAACGACTCCAGGTAGGCCTTCATTTCAAAGCGGACAGTTGCCGAAAGTAGCTTTTGTGCCGCTATCAGGTCCAACAATTCGGCGTGGTGGGTTTCGAAACGCGCCAGCGTGCGCTCCAGCATGGGATCTTCAACCGGAAGGCCTAAGAATACACGATCCCGAACGGATACCTGACCAAAAGCGTGAATGGGAACAGCATAAGTGGCATCCACCATACCCGAGAAGTCAAAGTCATAGCCCACCGGGATCAATCCGGGATTCGTAGCACTCCCTTTGACCAACTTGACATTCCGGTTAAGCGCCAGGCTGTAATCGGCATTACCGACCATATACTGAAAAACGGCCTGGATGTTCTCGGCTTCCCGGTTGATCTGTTCGGGTGCAGGCGACAGGCAATCTTCGCATTCCGTAGACCCAATCCTCGCTACCAACTCGTCCACATCTTCCAGCAAAAAAGCGTACCGTTTGAAACTACTCATTTTGCCACTCGTATCCACGTAGCGAATCCGGATCAGGTGGACCCGAAAACTCAATGGCGTTATCGTCTCATACATCTTGTAGACCAGGTATTCGCGCAGGAGTTTCTCCTGGCCTTCCAGGCGGTCATCATCACAGTGTGTCACCAGTTTCAGCTTATCGAAAGCATCGAAACCCCGGGCCGCGAGGTCTTTTTTGGAAAAATTAAACTTCAACGGCGGGAAATCACAAATCCGCAACCGGTATTTCCCACGGGGCTTCAAGGAAAAATCCCATTGTTCTTCACCGTGCGTTAGGGTAGAAAAAGTTAATTTAGCAGCCTGATAGTCTGCCCCGGAATTGTTTTCATCCAGCAAGAGTGACATATCTGTACTCAGTTCCATTTCGACGACTTCCTCTTGAACCAAATAGTCAAAAAGAGAGGAGGCAATTGGATCCGTTGTTCCAGCGAAGCTGAGCGCAAGGATGCCAAGTTGAAATACAGTAAGGAAGAAAAAATTGTAGTATTGCGCTTTCATGTGTTCAGGGAAGTATCTTCAGCGAATTAATAGCCATTTGAACGCACAAATTCGCACAAAAGTTTTGGCTTTTCATGCTTTGTATTAAAATTTAATTTCGAATCAACCTAAGCTAAATCAGCTTATCGAAATTAAATTCTCCCGAAACAGGCAAAACCCACGGTTAACATCAAAAACACGGCTCTCCTAACAAAAAGCATTCGGTTAATTGTATAAACTGAAGAACTGGCGTATATTTAACTAATTTACTATACCATTGACAACAGGAGCAAGAAATCACGGGTATCCATCAAAATCAGCAAGTAGTAGCCTACTGGTACTGTTCCTTTTTGGCGCTTTATTAGGGGTTTCCTGCAAAGTGACAACACCCGCACCGTGGGACCAGGCGGCAGTTATTGACAATGCTGCTGCCCCGGCAGTCGTTTTAATGATCGGTGACGGAATGGGGCTCAGTCAGTTGTCTGCGGCCATTTATAGTTCACCTACTCCGCTCGCACTGGAAGAATTTAAGGTGATTGGTTTTCAGAAGTCTTATTCTTCCTCCGACCTGATTACTGATTCTGCTGCTGGCGCCACGGCGTTTGCCTGTGGTGTCAAAACGTACAATGGGGCTATCGGGCTTACCCAAGACACCCTTCCTTGCCTCAGTATCCTGGAAGAAGCCGAGCAACGCGGTCTGGCTACTGGTCTGGTTGTTACGTCCAGTATCGTACACGCTACCCCCGCATCTTTTGCTGCCCACCAAAAGATGCGGATTTTTTACGAAAGGATTGCCGAGGACATGGCTGCTTCGGGCGTAGATTTACTGATTGGTGGGGGGAAGCGCTATTTCGACCGTCGCAATGAAGATGACCGCGACTTACTGGCGGAAATGCAAGCGCGGGGCTACCTGGTACGGGATTATTTCAATGGCGATCTGGATCAGGTTAAACCCGATCCTAACCTTAACTTTGTTTTCTTTACGGCCGACAACCAACCCCTTCCCGTCAACCAGGGCCGGTCTTACCTGGCGTATGCGAGCCGCCTGGGCACAGAATTTCTCGACCTCCGAGGCAAGGACAAAGGTTTCTTTTTGGTCATTGAGGGTAGCCAGATCGACTGGGCCAACCATGCCAATGAAGGCAAATTGGCCATTCAGGAAACCCTTGATTTTGACCGTTCCGTTGGTGAGGTGCTGGCTTTTGCCCGTCGCCGGGGCAACACCTTGGTGATCGTCACCGCTGATCACGAATCAGGAGGCATGGCACTTGAGCAGGGTTCAAAACAAGGAAGAGTAAAACCCGAATTTACCACCAACGGCCACACGGGCAGCCTGGTACCTGTATACGCTTACGGCCCGGGCGCAGATGCGTTTGCCGGGATTTACGAGAATACTGCTATTTATAGTAAAATGCGTCACTTTTTCGGTTGGGATACTGACCAAAATTCAGCGCTTCAGCTCAACAAGACGACTACTCAAACGTTGAATAACTGAACAACTATTTCTTTGCATTGCCCATTTTAACCAAATTTAAACATGTCCGTTCTAACCACAGCTATTTCAACAGAAAATTTACAGTTCATCCAGGCGAGCGCCCGCGATTTTGCCGAAACCTACATCCGTCCGCACGTCATGGAATGGGATGAAGCACAAATTCTTCCCCTTGAGTTGTTTCACAAAATGGGCGAGCTTGGTTTTTTAGGCGTTTTGGTGCCCGAAGCATACGGAGGCGCTGGCTTGAATTACCAGGCTTATATTACTATTGTGGAGGAAATTGCCAAAGTATGTGGTTCGATAGGCCTTTCGGTAGCCGCCCACAATTCGTTGTGTACCAGTCATATTCTGCAATTTGGTACCGAAGAACAAAAAATGAAGTACCTCCCCCGCCTGGCTACTGGTCAGTGTTTGGGTGCCTGGGGGCTCACTGAGCCCAACACGGGAAGTGATGCAGGTAGAATGCGTTGCGTTGCCCAGAAAGACGGGGATCATTATGTGATCAATGGCAGTAAGAACTTCATCACCCACGGCAAATCGGGAGAAATAGTGGTTGTTATTGTCCGAACTGGTGAATTACTGGACAGCCATGGCATGACGGCCTTTGTCATAGAACGGGGTACCCCTGGTTTTAGCGCGGGCAAAAAAGAGAACAAACTGGGGATGCGTGCCAGTGAAACCACCGAACTCATCTTCGACAATTGCCGGGTTCACAAAAACCAAATTCTCGGAAAAGTTGGTGAAGGCTTTATCCAGTCGATGAAAATCCTGGACGGTGGTCGCATCTCCATTGCGGCGCTTTCTTTGGGGATAGCCAAGGGTGCTTTTAATGCCGCCAGGCAGTACGCCAAAGAGCGCGAGCAGTTTGGACAAGCCATTGCGAAGTTCCAGGCCATTAGCTTTAAGCTCGCGGATATGGCTACCGAGATTGAAGCTTCCGAGCTCCTCACCCGCAAAGCAGGAGACCTCAAGGATGCTGGCGAACCCGTCACCAAGGTTTCGGCCATGGCCAAATATTTCGCCTCCGAAACAGCGGTCAAGGTAGCTACCGAAGCTATTCAGATATTCGGTGGATATGGTTATACCAAAGATTTTCCGGTGGAAAAATATTACCGCGACGCCAAATTGTGTACCATCGGTGAGGGAACATCAGAAATCCAAAAACTGGTCATCAGCCGCCATTTACTGAAGGAATAACTAAGGCATAAAAAAAAAGCCACCCGATAAATCGGGTGGCTTTTTTTATGCTATTAACAAAGGGAAAACGGTTACTTGTCTTCCACTTCTTCGTATTCTACGTCGGTCACATCTTCCGCTTTGCTGCTACCCGCATCACCGGCGCCAGTTGTATCACCTCCCGGACTACCATTAGGCTGTCCATCCTGGGTGGCCTGGTACATTTCCTGGCTAGCCGCCTGCCATGCTGCATTGAGGGCCTCCATGTGCTTGTCTATACCAGCGCGGTCACCTGCTTCCTTAGCTGCTTTCAGCTCCTGAGCGGCTTTTTCAATGACTTCCTTCTTTTCTGCCGGGAGTTTATCTCCGAATTCCTTCAGTTGCTTATCCGTTTGGAAAACCAGGTTTTCGGCAGCGTTGAGTTTTTCAACCTGCTCCCGTGCCTCCCGATCGGCATCTGCATTGGCTTCGGCTTCGGCCTTCATCCGGGCAATTTCTTCCTTGCTCAGTCCAGTAGACGCTTCAATCCGGATACTTTGTTCTTTACCCGTTCCTTTGTCTTTGGCCGAAACGCTCAGGATACCGTTGGCGTCCATATCGAAGGTAACTTCAACCTGGGGCACCCCACGAGGGGCTGGCGGGATATCGCTCAGGATAAAACGACCGACGGTGCGGTTGTCCTTAGCCATTGCGCGTTCTCCCTGGAGGATATGAATCTCAACCGAAGGTTGGTTGTCCGAAGCTGTTGAGTAAACTTTTGACTTTTTGGTAGGGATCGTGCTGTTGGACTCGATGACGACATCGTATACACCACCCATGGTTTCGATACCCATGGACAGCGGCGTAACGTCCAGCAACAGTACATCCTGTACATCACCGCTGAGTACACCACCCTGGATGGCTGCACCAATAGCAACTACCTCATCCGGGTTGACTCCTTTGTTGGGTTTCTTACCGAAGAATTTCTCGACGGCTTCCTGGATTCGGGGAATCCGCGTAGATCCACCTACCAGAATAATCTCATCAATGTCGTTGTTGGTCATGCCAGCATCCTTCATCGCTTCGCGGCAAGGACCCAGCGTGCGCTCTACGAGTTTGTCAGCCAGTTGTTCGAACTTGGCCCGCGACAATTTCATGACCAGGTGCTTGGGCACGCCATCAGCCGCCGTAATATAAGGGAGGTTGATCTCCGTTTCGGCGCCGCTGGACAACTCGATTTTTGCTTTCTCCGCAGCTTCCTTCAGGCGCTGTAGCGCCATGGGATCTTTGCGAAGATCAATATTTTCCTGTGACTTGAACTCATCGGCCAGGTAATCGATGATTACGCGGTCGAAGTCATCACCTCCCAGGTGGGTGTCCCCATTGGTAGACTTCACTTCAAATACACCATCGCCTAATTCCAGGATGGAGATATCGAAAGTACCACCCCCCAGGTCATAAACCGCAATGGTCATGTCCTTGGAGCGCTTATCCAAACCATAAGATAAGGCGGCAGCCGTTGGCTCGTTGATAATCCGGCGGATTTTCAAACCTGCCACTTCACCAGCTTCTTTGGTAGCTTGTCGTTGTGAATCATTGAAATAGGCGGGAACCGTCACGACGGCCTCTGTCACTTCGTGACCCAGGAAGTCTTCCGCTATTTTCTTCATTTTCTGAAGTACCATTGCAGAAATTTCCTGTGGCGTATACATACGCCCGTCAATATCGACCCGTACGGTGTCGTTATCGCCTTTCAATACTTTATAAGGAACCCGGCTTGCTTCTTCCCCTAGTTCCGAGAAACGATGACCCATAAAGCGCTTAATGGACGATACAGTCCGCGTTGGGTTGGTGATGGCCTGCCGTTTTGCAGGGTCACCAATCTTACGCTCACCATTGTCCATAAAAGCTACTACAGAGGGAGTAGTACGCCGTCCTTCGTCATTGGGAATAACTACCGGCTCGTTTCCTTCCATAACTGCCACACAAGAGTTGGTGGTCCCGAGGTCAATACCGATAATTTTACTCATATTCGTTTATTTATACTATGTCAGTGTAATGTTTTACACTACTTACTGAGCAACTAATGTGCCAAGCGAAGCGGACGCCATACAAATAGGACAAAAAGACATAAAACGACCGTCAACTGGGACAACCTGCCGGCGGAGGCTGACACCTGGTGACAAAAAGACAGGTATTTACTGCTGCGATGGGTACGTTTAGGGCACAAAATTGAGCAACTTGGTGTAGGAGCCATTGAACAGGCTATCGCGCGAACGCCCATCGAGCGACAACTCAGCGGAAACGGATTTGTAGCGCGAACTCACTACGCCTACCCCACCTGTTACATTGGTATAAAGCGGAATAGCTTGAGAAGACGTAATGCCAATATTGGCGCCGGCAATGCGCAGGTAGTCCTCAATTTCCGGGCCAGCGGCCGTCACTTCGATCACAACCGCGTCGAATTTTCGGGTTCCAGTGTTCAAGGGTTCCAGGGTACTGCCAATAAATTGGTAAAAGGCTTCACTAGGAAAACGGTACACCTGCGTAGAGACCTGATCGGTGACCCGTTCGACGGATTTATTCAATACCCAGGTTACCTCTTTGTCGATACGGATGGCCGGATTGGCCGGATCGGTTTCCCGGTAGCGGAATTTCACCCGCAGATCAAATACCCGGGCACCGGGGCCGTAATAGCGCCACTCTATTTTTCCGTCGCGGGCATATTCCCCCCAGCCCAACTGGCCTGAAAAGGGCAGGCCGGCCACTTCAATACTGTCAATGATAGTCGATTCAGCGATGGCAGGAGCCGTCTGCCCACCCCGGTCAACAATGATCCGAAATTGATCACCTCCGCGCAAACGGGTAACGCTGCGGGGTAGTTTATACAAATAATTAGGTTCGTTGGCGAAGTTCCCCTCCTCCCTGGGATAGCCCTCGGTGCGGCCATCTACTCTTTGCAGGGTATATTTCTGACCATTGGTGACCCTTTCCAGGGCCACTACAACGTCATCAACGCCATAGTAAATGGAGTCCGGAATTTGAGCAAGCTGGGTGGCATCGCCGCCTGGTTGCAGGAAAGCCTTCTCTACCCGAACGTAATAGGCCGTATCTTGCTCAGATAAAAAAGCGTAAACAACGGGAATGTCTTCCCATTCACCTTCCAATTGAAAGTCGGTTTCGCAAGCAGAGCCGCACAGGATGACGGCCAGAACAAAAAGCAGAGACAAATTTTTCATAAACCTTGTGGCAATTTCTAATAATCGACCAACAACAGTCGGGCACAAAAGTAAGTTTTATTTCTGTTCCCGAATTGATTCCTTCCGCCGATTGACGTTGACCTGACCAATCGGCGGAGGAAAAGAATTTAGCCTGGGCGGTAAAAGAAGAATGATTAGCGTATTTAAATTCTTAATTATCTTGCGCATGTTTTCTGACCACAACCAAACTTTTTCTATGTCCGTTCACACCGATGTTAAGCGAGTTACCACTCATATCCTCCAGGCGATGAAGGCCAAGGGTGAAAAAATTGCCATGCTTACCGCCTATGACTACAGCATGGCCCGTATACTGGATGCTGCCGGAGTGGATGTCTTGCTGGTAGG
>Ga0213861_10001954_pt1 | contig 18101 bp, 15 predicted proteins | sample PICome_4_FD_160110 | JGI IMG/M metagenome (GOLD analysis project Ga0213861, IMG submission 160110) | Coastal seawater microbial communities near Pivers Island, North Carolina, United States - PICO131 | ecosystem: Environmental > Aquatic > Marine > Coastal | place: USA: North Carolina... | reverse complement strand
CAAAGACTTCTTTGGCCTCCTGCACGGTATGCTCACCAAAGTGAAAAATACTCGCTGCCAACACCGCATCCGCTTTGCCCTCCTTAAGAACATCCACCATATGCTGCAGATTACCTGCGCCACCTGACGCAATAACCGGAATACTCACAGCCTCACTGACAGCACGGGTCAGCTCAATATCGTAACCTTCCTTGGTTCCATCCGAGTCCATACTGGTGAGCAAAATCTCCCCAGCACCGCGACGGCAGACTTCCTTCGCCCATTCAACAGCATCTAGCCCCACCGCTGTTCGGCCACCATGAGTATAAACACCCCATTTTCCTGGACCCTCACGTTTAGCATCAATAGCTACCACGATGCACTGATTGCCAAAGGCCTCTGCGCCCTCGTTGATCAGCTCAGGTCGATTGACCGCTGCGGTATTAATCCCAACCTTGTCTGCACCCGCCATCAGCATCTCACGCATGTCCTCCACCGTGCGGATACCACCACCAACAGTCAAAGGTATGAAACACTTTTCGGCAGTACGTCTGACCACATCCACCATCGTTTTGCGCTCATCAGATGAAGCCGTGATATCGAGAAAAACAAGCTCATCTGCCTCCTGATCATTATAGGCGATTGCACATTCAACCGGGTCACCAGCATCCCGGAGATCGACAAAGTTGGTTCCTTTGACAACACGACCATCAGTAACGTCGAGGCAGGGAATAATTCTTTTAGCGAGCATGGTGTCTTGTTTTTACGTTGTGAGTTGCCTGTTTCAACCGTCTATTTTGCCATTAGAGCCCATGCCCCGTAGCGCATACGCTTGGCATAAGTTTCAAGATTTCTCAGATGTTGTTTTTGCTTGGAGGCTGTTGTGTTGTCTGGAAGATTCACGGGCTTTGTGTGAATTCTGCCGAGACCATGAGCGACAAGTAGTTCATGCAGGTAATGCGGCTGGCCCTTCCAGTCAACAATGACAAAGGCATATTTGCGATGTGAGTTATAGACCCGCTCACCACTGGTCACCACCGTAAAGCGTTTATCTTGGAGTAGTTTTTTGACAAAGACCTTGGCAGCCATCCCGACCTTTGTGGTTTCATCCTGGCTCAAACCTCCCATCGCACGCCCTTGCTCGGAGATGCGCTTGTGGTTGGTATTACCATCCCTGTAGCTGCGTGCTGCACTCTCAGGGGCATCAACAAAATAGATACGGATTTCCTCACGGCCATGAGGTGCCTGAATATGGAAACTATCTCCATCATTACCTCGGTGATCGATCATCATGCAATCTTCCCAGATCTGGTAGCGTGAGGATGATAACTTCACCTTGGTAAGCGGTGCTTCGCCTTGACTAGATGAATCTGTGCTTAGCACCTCGCTCTGAGTAAGCTCAGCCAACTCAACCCCCTGACCTTCGTTGGTCTCTTGGTATCGGGTCCACACAAAAGTCAAAATCACGACGATCATTATCGCCGTGCTGAGCACTGTCTGTTTCTTTTTGGCTGCCATGATAATTTAGATTCCTTTCAGCCCCTTGTAGGGTGGATAAGTGCCCGTTGGCACGGACTGCTTGAACCAGTCTTTCTTGAGCTTTCGATGAGCTCGGATGAAACTGCTCGGATCTGCCCAGTTCGTCAAGCTGCGCTCTACATTCTCACGCTTCATACCGATAGTAAGGTTATGCCGCATTTCAAAATGAAGATGCGCAGGATACATTCCACGATTACTTCCTAAGGTGCCAATCTGCTGTCCGCGCTTCACGAAGTCCCCGTTTTTTACGGTAATACTTCTTAAGTGAGCATACTGAGAGTCGATATATTTGACCTTTTTGGTTTCGGGGTCTCGGTAAACATGGCGCAGTAAAACACAAGGCCCCCAGCCACCTCGACAATCGTAAGCAAACATCACTACCCCATCGGCAATAGCATAAATGGGATCACCCAGATCACTATCTCCGCCACCCTTACCATTCCAATCCTCACCAAAATGCACTGGTGGGCGCAACCTCATTCCACGTGCTTTGTAATAGCCCTCCGCATCAGGCTTGCCGACGGGGAAATCAAAACCATCTGCGAGATGCATCCTTACCTCGGCGCGCACATTGCCATGCACCAGAAAAATTACGCCCAGCATCAGCACGAAAACAAAAGTGGTGAGCCTGCCTCGCTTCAGATTCAACATGGCGACGAGAGGAAACATTGGTCTATTGGGACAACAGGTGTTACTGAGCTGTTAGTGAGAAATACAACACCCCCGCAGTAGCGACTGCAAAACAGTAATAAGAAAAGTATTCTAGCTTACCTTGCCTGACAGCCCCCATCACCAAATAAATGGCCAGCAAACCAACAATAGCTGCCGCAATCGCCCCCGCCAGATAAGGACCCGTGAAGCAGGACTTAAGCGCCTCTGAAAACGAGCCTGTCTGCTCCATGCGATCTTTCATGGTCAGCACAAAACCACCCGTGATAGCTGGAATCGACATAAGAAAAGAAAACTCGGCGGCTTTTTCTGCCTTAGCACCACTGAGCATGCCCGCAACAATCGTTGACCCAGAACGGGAAATACCGGGCAGAATAGCAAAGGCCTGGCCGATGCCCATGATGAGCGCAGATTTGCAGCCGACACCACCACCACCTTTTTTAACCAGGCGCGGCACAAAGAGCAAAAATCCTGTCACATAAAGCAGCGCCGAGACCACCACCGGCTTACCGGGAACAGCATCGAAAAACTCCTTAAACAGCAAGGCCGCAATCACTGCGGGAAGCGTGGCCAAAGCCAAAAACATGATTTTCTTGCGCTCATCGATCATCTCCTTGTCAAAGAGAGACAAAACCAAGCTCCACAGACTCTTACGAAAAAACAGCAGCACGCTGACCAGGGTCCCAATATGCAAAATCACCTCAAAGCCAAGGTCTGGCTGATGGCTTGATCCCAGTTCGCGAATACCCAATAAATACTGAGTTAACACGATGTGCCCTGATGATGAAATAGGCAGAAACTCAGAGAGACCCTGCACAATGCCCACGATAATCGCTTTCCAAATTTCCATAATAATGGCGGCACCCGCAGGAAGCCACATGCAAGCTACTCACCCGAGAAGCTGCGGGCAAGCCCATTCATAGGTTCAAGACCATCAGCTCATCGTTACAAGCAGGATTATTTCCACCTTGTATAACAGCATCATCGAATTTAATATGTAAGGTAATGCGTTTTCTTTTTGCCGCTGTCGTTTTATTGCCTGTGTGCTGCCATGCCGCAAAGCCTCTACCTCTGTCCACTACTTTTAAGGGAGAGGCCAAGTTTCATGACATGGCCCGCAAAGCGGTAACTCAGCAATGGGGCCAGCTACCCACCAGTGAGCGCATGGTCAAGATTGCCATGGAATTGGAAGGCATCCCTTACAGCTCCTATACACTAGAAATCGATAACCATGTAGAAAGCCCATCCGTTAACTTCCAAGGACTGGACTGCTGGACGTTTTTTGAAACCTGCCTTGGTTTTAGCAGAATGCTCGATACCCCCCAAACCTCGTATCAACCTCAAGACCTACTGGAACAGATCGAATGGACGCGCTATCGTAATGGCAAGTGCCACGGTAACTATCTAGACAGAATCCACTATCTCGCCGAATGGTATGTGGACAATAAAAAACGCGGCAACATCGCAGACCTGACTCGCTCATTTCCCAACACACGCATGCATAACCGCTGCCAGGAAATGTCTATTTTGTGGAAAAGCTATCGTTACCTCAAACACAACCCCGATCTGCGCACACAGATGGCAAAACAGGAATCACGGCTCACCAAGATGCCCGTCTACATGATCCCCAAAGACAAGGTTTCCAATATGGAGCATCAGCTACAAAACGGTGACATTATCGGCATTGCTAGCGCCCATGACGGAGGTTACTGCTCGCATGTCGGCATTATCGTCAAAGACAAACAAGGAAAGTCACGATTCATGCACGCCTCATCGAACCACAAAAAAGTCATCATCGACAGCACGATCTCCGGCTATCTCAACCAGTATAAAAAACATGCCGGCATCCTAGTAGCTCGACCGAAATAGATTTCATCCACACCACTAATACACATCGCCACTCGCCGTGAAACCCATCATCGCCACGCTTATCATAAGCACGCTCTGCACGCCAGCAGCGTGGCCCGCACTTTCCTTGCAGAGTTACAGTGCAGCGAGCCACCACCGCTTTGCCGATGATCCCGCATTTATTGGCAGCGGCTACGACTGGTCTGGCGTCGCTTACAACGGGGACTGGGCCACGAGAATCTCAGACACCTATTACGTAACTGCCTGGCATGCCAGGGCCACCGGTTCTCTCACCTTCTACGAAGACAACGATCCACTTGGCAACACGGTGACCAGAACCAGTAGTAGCCTAACCCGTATTGGCACTACCGATATTGCCATCGGCCGCTTCAGTTCATCCCCTGGCGCCACTATTGCCATCTACGGCATCGCCGACGAGTTCACCACTCAGGCGACTTTCGCCTCTTCGCCCTACTTCGACATGGAAGCCTTTGTAGTAGGCCTTAATGGCACCGGAGGAAACACCACCACCAACTTTCGGGTCGGCCGCAATGAGCTAGATGGATTTTATGATGACGTCGTATTAGTGCCCCCCGCCGCCAATGTTACCGACATGATCACTTATGATAATGATAGCCCCGGACTGGGAGCTGATGAAGCCTATTTACAAAGTGGTGACTCAGGAGCGCCATTATTTATCACAGTTGGCTCCGAGCTAGTCCTAACTGGTATTCACGCGGGAATAGACCCCACATTATCAGCAAGCAGCTTCCTTTCCAACTACATCACCGAAATCTCTGCCATCGTCGAGGCCGGTGGTGAGTCACTGACTCTGATCAGTGCGGTGCCGGAGCCATCAAGCAGCCTACTGTTTGCACTGGGTGCGGTTATACTAATGCTTCGCCGCAGAGTTTCTTAGCCGCGACTCTGGCTGCTGCATCGGCTTCAATTAGAATATCCAGATCAGTCGCGCCTTGCAGCTGGTGTCCATCCATCACTTGTCCGACCGTTTTCCAAATGTCGGTATAGCCGATGCGGCCATCACAAAAAGCATCCACGGCGATCTCGTTGGCTGCATTATAAACAGCGGGTAGCGTTCCGCCTGCATCCCCCGCCCTGCGGGCTAGATTGAGTGCTGGAAACACATCATACCTAGGCGCTTCAAATTCAAGTTTCGCCAGCTCAGCGAAATCGATCGGCTTCATACCTCCCGAAACCCGTTCCGGCCAAGTGACTGCATATTGTATCGGGAAACACATATCCGTGTGGCTCATCTGCGCCAGCACACTGCCGTCCACATATTCCACCATCGAATGCACAATGCTCTGTGGGTGAACAATCACATCAATACGCCCCATTTCGATACCAAAAAGCCAGCGTGCCTCAATCATTTCCAAGCCCTTGTTAAACAAGGTCGAAGAATCAATAGTGATCTTGCGTCCCATCTCCCAGGTAGGATGCTTTAAAGCCTGCTCTACGGTCACATGTTCGAGCTCTGCAGCAGGTGTCTTACGGAACGGACCACCTGAAGCCGTTAGAATCAAACGGGAAACCTCCTTCTCACCTCCACGATGACCATCAAGGCATTGGAAGATGGCATTGTGTTCGCTATCCACCGGTAAAACATTCACCCCCTTTTTTGCCGCTGCGCTCATTACCAGCTCACCGGCCATCACTAAAATCTCCTTACTCGCCACCGCCAAATCCTTACCTGCCTCGATGGCAGCAAGAGCCGGCTGGAGCCCTGCCGTACCGACGATGGCAATGAGCACCATATCTGCATCCGCCAATGTTGAAATCTCAAGCAAACCCTCAGCGCCAAGGTGAATCGTCACATCTTGAGGCAGCGCCGAGCGCAGCTCTGCTTCTTTTGAGACATCATAAAGAGCTACATGCTTGACTCCGGTTTCGCGTGCCTGAGATGCGAGCAGCTCAACACTTGAGTTCGCCGCGAGAGCAACGATTTCCATGCACTCCGGAATATCAGAGGCAACCTTAAGGGTACTCGTGCCGATAGAACCCGTCGAACCAAGCAGAACTACTTTACGTTTTTTCATTAGTTCAAAGATGAGCAACATGCGGGCGCCCATTTCAGCACAAAATACAGCACTGGAGCCGTGTAGCAGAGGCTGTCGATGAGATCCAATGCCCCGCCGATTCCCGGCAATGTGTTTCCAGAGTCTTTAACGCCCATGCTGCGTTTGAGCACGGACTCGGCCAAATCGCCAACAACAGCCAACAACGAAAGCAGTATGCATAGACCAATCACCCAGCCCCAACCACCAAGAATAGCCAAACGCTCCGGCATCAGAGCAAACAATCCACAACCAGCGATGAGGGCAAATCCGATGCCGCCGGCAAAACCTTGCCATGTCTTTCCGGGACTGATGTGAGGAATCATTTTGTGTTTCCCGATCAGGGAACCGACCATGTAGGCACCCATGTCTGTGAACTTCGTGACTAAAACCAACCAGATGATCAGCCAAGCACCAGGAACCGACTCATCACCGAGTTGCGGAAGAAAAAGCAATCTAGATACAAAGCTAAACATCACCACAACGTAGATGAAGCCCAAAGTCGTAACCGCCACCTCGGTAAATGTTTGATGACCATCGACAGGACGACGCAGCTGCCAAACAAAGCCCAGCATCACCGTCAGCGTGATGAAGGCCGCATCGACACCATGCAAAACATCTAGCGCTGAATGCCCCCCAGATCCCAACAACCATGCCAAGACTCCTAGATAAACTATACTGACAAAAAGCCCCCATCTTGGCTGGGCGGGCACTCCACCTTGACGAGCCATGCGGAAATATTCCCAAACTCCAAGAAAGCCCAGCAACGACATCAAGCCCATGAACAACCACACATTAGAGCTCAAAAAAACACCCGTTACAACAGCCCACAGGATGAGTGTGCTAAGTAAGCGAGCACAAAACACTCTAGCTTTAGAATCTTTGGCAGGAGCAGAATCAGACATGAACAAGGACATCCAAGCGTTTGAGGCAGCCACTGGCAATGAGATTTGCCCTCAGATTCAGGATATTTTTCTGAGCGCTATTGTAACTCCATTGCAACCTTTCGAAATATAGGGGGTTTCACCATACACATCCCAGGCAATGCAGGGACAAATCAACAACACAACAAAGAAACCAAATATGATGAAAACAACAAGATTAACAATATCAGCTATCAGCTCTGCTCTAGTTATAATCATGACAGCAAGTGCCGAAGATGGTAACAAAAAAGGCAAAGGCAAGGAGTCGTCGCCTCAACGCATCCTTGAAAAATTCGACAAAGACGGTGACGGCAAACTGAACGAAAGTGAACGGAATGAACTTGAAAAAGCTAAGTCTCAACGCCGAGACGGAAACCAAGCCAAGATGTTAAAGCGTTTTGACAGCGACAAAGACGGCTCACTCAGCCCTGAAGAGAAAAAAGCAGCCATGCCGACCATCAAGAAGGAACGCAAAGAAATCCACGAAGCCGCTCTGAAGCAGTTCGATAAAGACGGAGACGGCAAGCTCAGTCCAGAGGAACGCAAGGGCGCCAAGGAATGGATTGAGACAACCTACCCCGACGCTATCCAGATGACTCCAGCGGGTGAACGCCGCGGAGGCAAAGCTGACCCAGCAGGAAAAAAAGGCCCCAAGGATGGCAAGAAAGGCCCCAAAGGCGGCAAAAAAACCACTGAATAAAACCCACCGCCAAAGATTAATTTCGGCAACAAACGGAAGGGCTTAAGGCTCTTCCGTTTTTTTTGCATCACTCCCATACTCCGCCTGAGATTCATGCACAAAAACCCAGCGTGGCGCCACCAAGCGATCAATGTATACACAGTTTGTTGATGTCCCGCCTTGAGGAAACCTTAACTGCAAGATCATTGGCTCAGACACCCTTCTTGCACGCATGAAAAACTGCCTCAGTTGAATGGAAAGCTCACTGCCTTTGACGACATAACCAAAAATATACTCATCAGAATTTCGTGCTCTCAGCTGATAACAATCATACTTCTGGTTATCGCGGAACTGATATGCATAAAAGCTATCTGGCTTGATGGCAACCCTCATAACCATTGGTTCGGCTGGTCGTTGGCGAACAAACTCATCCCAACTGATGGGCTGGTAGTGAACATGACTCTCCCAGTCCAAGCGGAATGAGCCATCATCCATCTGCTCTAGCAGCACGTCATGCGACTCTCCATTTTGCAAGCGGACTTTGGCATATACAAATGGCACCCTTTCAATATCTATGGCACTATATTTTTCAAATTGCCTGAACTCTCGAGCCTCCAGGGGATGATCCTGGTAGTATTTTTCCATCAGTGGCCTTACCCGTTCAGGCTGCCTGACGTAGCTCAGCTTCTGTTCGATCTGATCGGCACTAAAGTATCCCTTCACACATAAGGTGATTTGTTCCAAAAGACGACGTGTGGATTGCTGCTCCTCAACTTTCTGCTCCTCTTTTTCGTCCTCCTTCTTGTTGGCCAAAATCTCCATTCTTAGCTCTAGGGTTTCCTCCACTAATGACGGGGATTGAAACACCTTCAAGAACACGATTGCGAGGATACAGATCACCACGCCACAAAAGACAAACCAACCCAGAGCGGGAATCTTCAAAAAACGCGCGCCCGAAGCATCCTCTATGTCGACGTAAACATCTTCCTCTTCAACCTTAGCGACATCTGGAACGAAGGCCCCTTCCACTTGACTCGCAGACACTTCATCATGCGGGGTCGCATCATGTGCCTCCTCATCTGGCTTCGTTTGGCTGTGACCGTCCCCGCTCATTACTAACCCAGCAAATAGACTAATTGCATTGTTTACGCAACCATCTAGCATGTCTATTGTCGGCGCGTGAGCAAGTCGACAGAAAAGAACGAGACTAAAATTCTCATCCTGACTGCAGGTTTCGGCGAAGGGCACAACAGTGCGGCCCTCAATTTACAACGAGCACTTAAGCCACGTGCAACAACGCTCTGCGCCGATCCCTGCGCATTGGGCGCACCGTGGGTCACCAGACAACTACAAAATCTCTACCGTAAGATCACCACCCATGCCCCTTGGCTTTGGCGTAAAATTTATAATTCAACCGAACGTCAGGACTTTTCAAAAAATCGCCTGCCGTTTATGCGCAAGCCCGAGGAAAAACTGCGCGAGCTCATCCTAGAATTTAAACCTGACGCCATCCTCAGCACCTACCCTCTCTACCCCTATTTTATCGAGCGTATTTTCAACCAAGGCATTACTCGAGTCCCAGTATTTACCGTTGTTACCGATTCTATTGCTATCAACGCAGCTTGGAGAAAAGCCCCCACCGACTTCTGGCTGGTAACTGACCAGCACACCAAAGACGCCCTTATCCAACAAGGCCTCCCTGAACATCAAATTATTGATACCGGATTCCCAGTTGACCCACACTTTGCCGACCTCCAGCCGATCAGCTCCGAGGATACATTGAAACCCTTGCGCATCCTCTATTTCCCAACCCCAAAAAAACCTCACGTCAGACGTGTCTCACGAGAATTACTTGAATCAACCGGTCCGGATAGCGAACTCACGATCGTCCTTGGCAAGCACCTTAGGAAAATTCACTGCAGGGCCAAAGAAATCGAAGAACAATACCCAGGACGTGTCACCATCAAAGGCTGGACTAGGAAAGTTCCAGAGCTACTCAACAGCCATCACCTAGTGGTTGGAAAAGCGGGCGGAGCCACAGTGCACGAGGCCCTCGCAGCAGAATGTCCCATGCTTATTCATCACCTAGTACCAGGACAAGAAGAAGGCAACCTCAACTTGTTACATCGCCTCCATGGAGGTGACCTTGCTGAAAGCGAAGGGTCACTATCAGGTCACCTTGGCGAAATGCTTGCCGATGACGCCTCCCTGTGGCGGAATATGAAACGAGATCTTGCACAACACTCGCGCCCCTCTGCAGCCCTACGAGCTGGTGATTTTATTCTTCAGAAAATCAGCCCCGACACACAAACTGACTAAGAAAACTCCCCCTTACTAACCATGATTAACAAGCCAGAGAGCAAGCCGATGGATTTCCTTTTTGATATTGGCAACGTCATCGTTCACGTCGATTTCATCTCTTCGCTCAAAAAGCTAATGCCCGATGGCGTCGATGAACCCGACAACAGGCTGCACCGACTACTTGAACGGAAAGATGAATTCGAAGCAGGGCGCATATCCCCTGAAGACTATTTCCCATGGGCAGCTGAAACGCTTGGCTTCACCGGAGAACTTGAAACATTCATGGAAGCATGGATTGATATCTTCAGCCCTAATGAACCGATGTGGAATACGATCCAAGAATTACATCGCGCCAAGCACCGGCTTATTCTCTTCTCCAACATCAACGAGCCACATATTGACTTTTTACAAAAACAATACCCTGTTTTTCAATGCTTCACGGGCGGTATTTTTTCTTACCGAACAGGCCACATCAAACCTGAGCAGGAAATTTACCAACTGGCCATCAAGCAATATGAGCTCACACCAGAGAGAACGATTTATATTGATGATCTGCCTGCCAATATTGAAGGCGGTAAAAAAGCCGGCCTTATTTGCCACCAATACCACACTGATCGTCACGATGAATTTCTCAACTGGCTCAATGGCATCAACTGACACAGCCCCCTTCTCTGCTCAGATTAATTTTTAATATTGATAGTTGGCTTTTGGCACTCCAATAGCTAAACACAAGCATGCCTGAGGAGAGCAGAATATTGGATGTTGAGGCTCTTGAGTCGGCCATTCAGAGCCGTGATACCGAAGCCTTCCGCGCAAGTGCAGAGGACCTTCACTACGCAGACCTCGCTTCTATTTTCCAAAATCTGGACAATGATGAAGCTCGTGGTTTTTTCACGCAGCACATCAGCCTCAATAGCTTTCCGAACATCCTTGCCGAGCTGCCTGACGCTCTGATTGAAGAGACCTTAGAGCGCTTCGATGAGAGCGCGCAGCGTGAGATCTTACGTAAGCTCGTAGATGATGACCGTACTGACATCCTCCAAGATGTCAGCACTGAGGCGCGCAAGCGTTACCTCGCGATGCTCAAGCCTGAGCAGCAAGAAACCACGCGCAGCTTGATGCGCTATGAGGAAGACACGGCTGGCGGCAGGATGACCACACAAGCGGCGCGCATCAGCCTTGGTGCCACGGTCAAAGAAGCTCTCGAAGTTCTTCGTCAATACAAGGATTCCGCTGAATCACTCGCCCGTATTTACGTGGTTGATGAAGATGGGCGCCTCAGAGGAAAAATCCGTTTGCGCGAGCTCGCCTTCAACTCATGGGACACCTTGGTCGAAGACATCATGGATCAGGCTGATCTCTTTATTCTCGCTAGCTCAGACCAGGAAGAGGCTGCCCAAATGTTCACTAAATATGACATGACCTTGCTGCCTGTCGTTGACGAGTATGACCATCTTCTGGGTGTCATCACCCACGATGACGTGCTCGAAATCATCGAAGAGGAATCCACCGAGGATATCGAGAAAATGTCAGGTATCGCCGGCGAACAATCCGAGCAAACCTATCTTAACACCTCTGTCGCCACCCACTTCAAGCGCCGCTTTCCATGGCTTTTGGTTCTGGCCCTTCTCGCTATCTCTTCAGGTTATGTGATGCTGCGCTTTGAGCATATGCTCAGCAGCATCTATCTTCTCGCCCTCTACCTACCAATGGTTGTCGCTGCAGGCGGAAACACCGGTGGCCAAGCCGCCACCATGGTCATTCGCGCCATGTCACTTGGTGAGTTGGAAGCTGGATCCACCGCTAAAGTCATCACCAAGGAGCTTTCCCTCGGGATTTTTCTGGGGGCTACCCTAGGCTGCTGCATCGCCCTGATCACCCTCTTCGTCCTACCTATCTTCAATCCGCCTTTACCGGAACACATCGCCATCAGCACCTTTGCCCTTGCCGTATCTGTTGCCCTCGGAGCCCAGATCACCACCTCCACCCTCTCTGGAGCTTTACTCCCTCTTGGAGCACGCGCCATCAAACTTGACCCCGCCGTTGTCGCTGCCCCCGCCATCACGACCCTCGTTGATATCTCAGGCATGGTGATTTACTTCACCGCTGCCCAGGCCATCTTATAGCCATTCTGTGGTCTTATAGCCATTCTGTGGCTAGCACATCATTCAGCTGATGAAAAAAGCGCCCGTAACACGAGGTTACGAACGCTTGAAATTGATTAGACTAGTCAGGTCGGCAGGCTAGCTACCAACAAGTAGTAGATTAGAGCTTAAAGCATCCCCACTAGCGTCTTGCCCATGTCTGAGGGAGTCTCAGACACCGCAATACCGCACTCTGCGAGAATAGCTTTCTTTGCCTCTGCTGTGTCATCAGCACCACCGACAATGGCACCTGCGTGTCCCATGCGGCGTCCAGGAGGCGCCGTAGCACCCGCAATGAAACCAGCAATCGGCTTTGAGCAGTTGTCTTTCGCCCAGCGGGCAGCCTCGGCCTCAGCGTTACCACCAATCTCGCCGATCATGATAATTGCCTCCGTCTCGGGATCATCGTTAAACATTTTCAACACATCGAGGTGCGAGGTTCCATTGATAGGATCTCCACCGATGCCAACACAAGTGCTCTGGCCATAGCCGAGCTCAGTAAGCTGGTAAACGGCCTCGTAGGTGAGAGTACCTGAGCGGGAAACAACCCCTACGTTACCTCGCTTATGAATGTAACCGGGAGCAATACCAATACGGCAGCCACCGTGAGAACCTTCACCGCGACCTGGAGTAACAATACCCGGGCAATTAGGGCCAATCAGGCGGGTCTTACTACCTCGCATGATTTCCTTTACACGCATCATATCAGCCACCGGAATGCCTTCGGTGATACAGATGACTAGATCGAGTCCAGCATCAACAGCCTCTAAAATGGCATCTGCGGCAAACGGAGGTGGCACGAAGATAGCCGAAACCGTGGCTCCGGTTTCTTGGGCAGCCTCTGCACAGGTATCGAAGACGGGGGTCTTCTCACCAAAGATCTGACCTCCTTTTCCTGGAGTCACACCGGCGACGATTTGAGTGCCATAGTCGAGACTTAGCTGGGCATGTTTGCCGCCAAAGCCTCCGGTGATGCCCTGCACGAGCACCTTGGTGTTTTCATCAACTAGAATTGACATAATAAAATAAGTTTAAGGTTGAGGATTAAGCGCTGACAGCTGCGACAGCTGCGACAGCTTTTTGAGCTGCGTCGTTAAGACTTTCAGCAGTGATAACATCAGGATCGGAATTAGCGATCAACTCGCGGCCTTGGTCGACATTCGTTCCCTCGAGGCGAACAATCAGAGGAATACTCAAGCCGGTTTCCTTCGCGGCTGCTAGGATACCCTCAGCAATGATGTCACATTGCATGATACCACCGAAGATGTTGACCAAGATACCCTTTACCTTGGGGTCACCGAGGATGATTTTAAAGGCTGCCGATACTTGTTCCTTGCTTGCTCCACCTCCTACGTCGAGGAAGTTGGCAGGATCACCACCGTAATGCTTGATGATGTCCATGGTTGCCATGGCTAAGCCAGCACCATTGACCAAACAGGCAATATCACCGTCTAATCCGATATAGTTCAGGTCAAACTTGGATGCTTCCACCTCACGAGGGTCTTCCTCATCCGTGTCGCGGTATGCGACAATATCGGGGTGGCGATAAAGGGCGTTATCATCGAAACCAAACTTAGCGTCGAGGGCGAGAATATCGCCATCAGGAGTGACCACCAGCGGGTTAATCTCAACCATCGAACAGTCAGATTTTAAAAACAGCGAATAGAGATTATTGATGAGCTTACCAAATTGCTTGGCCTGATCACCGACAAGTTTCAGCGCCTTGGCGAGCTTGCGAACTTCGTAACCTTGCAGTCCTGCCAAGGGGTGAATGAATTGCCTGACAATTTTTTCTGGTGTGCTCTCTGCGACCTCCTCGATATCCATACCGCCCTCCGTGCTGGCAACAATCACAGGACGACAAGTTTCGCGGTCCATCAGAATGGCGAGATAGAGTTCACGTTCAATATCAACAGCCTCTGCGATCATGACTTTACTGACCAACTTACCCTCTTCACCCGTTTGTTTGGTGACGAGTGTTTGACCAATCATTTTTTCAGCAAACTCAGCAACCTGCTCAGGAGTCTCAACAAGATGAACTCCTCCCTGAAAACCGTTCTTAAAAGTCCCCTTACCTCGGCCGCCTGCGTGGACCTGAGCTTTGATGACCAATTGTTTGCCCCCGCCATTAGCAATAATGGCACGAGCTGCGGCTTCCGCCTCTTCAGCTGTTCCGGCTACCTGTCCATTAGGACTGGCAACGCCGTATTTTTCGAACAACTCCTTCGCCTGATATTCGTGGATATTCATGACATAATGCGCAGCATAAGCGCGGACGTCGGGAAGCTAGGAGGATGCATGCATGGGGTCAAGATGCTAATGAGCAAATATCGTAGCCACCCTAAATAAATAAGACAATCAGCTTGGCTATAAGCGCTTATTGGGGGAATTATACCACTACATGAAGTCACTACTCTATTTGCACGGCACGCTGGCAGCACTCAGCCTCATTTTTTCACCAGCTGGATTAACCAAGGAAAGTACTCAAACAGCCACACCCGGTTGGGCTCATGAGCAAAGTGACATCAAGGCCGACTCAAGAGCCGTTTACGGCACCCTCGACAACGGCATGCGTTACGTCGTCTTAGGCAATCAGCAGCCTCCTGGAAGAGTTAGCATGAGGTTGCACATCGCCGCCGGTTCTTTGATGGAGCGCGATGACCAGCGAGGCGTCGCTCACTTTCTCGAGCACATGGTCTTTAACGGTTCCAAGAACTTCCCCGATGCCAGCAAACTCATCCCACAAATGCAGCGCCTAGGAATCGCCTTTGGTGCCCACGCAAATGCCTACACCTCATTTGATGAAACCGTCTACATGCTCGACTTACCCAATAACGAATCCGACACACTCAAGCTCGGTTTTGACGTCATGCGCGACTTTGGTGACGGCGCCTTCCTACTCGAATCCGAGATCGATAAAGAGCGCGGTGTCATCCTCTCGGAAAAAACCTCGCGCGACTCCGTGCAGATGCGCCTCATGGAAAAGCAATTCGATGCCCTGCTGCCGGACGCCCTACTGGCGAAACGCTTCCCCATCGGCACTGAGGAAATCATCAAGTCGGCCCCCCGCTCCGCCTTCACCGACTTTTACCGAGATTATTATAACCCCAGCCGGATGACCTTTGTCTACGTCGGCGACTTTGACCCTCAAGAGGCTGAGCAGAGAATCATCGCCACCTTTGGCAGCATGAAAACCCCCGAAAATGCGGTCAAATCCCCCGAGCTCGGTAGCCTCCCCAGTGGACATGGTTTCAAAACCCTCGCCATGGCCGACAAGGAAGTCGCCACCACGGACCTCACACTTACCGTCATCAAGCCCTTCGATCAAAAAAGCGACACCGTGGCGACCCGCGCAGAAAAACTCCCGCTCAATCTCGCCCACTCGATCCTTAGCCGCCGCTTCTCCATTCTCGCCAAGAAAGAGAACGCTACCATCACCAGTGGTTCCGCCTACGATTATGATCTTTTTAAGTTCACTAAAATAGGTGGCATCTCCGTGGATGCCAAAGATCACAACTGGCAGGCTGCATTGCCCGTGCTTGAGCAAGAACTCCGTCGTGCGATCCAGCATGGTTTCACCGAAGCTGAGCTGGAGGAAATCAAAGCAAACCTCATCAACTCCTATGAGCTCTCCGTCAAGGCCGAGCCAAGCCGCAAAACCAACGACCTCGCATCCTCACTGGCCAGACACGTGCACAAGGATGCTGTTTTCTCAACCCCTGCAGACGATCTTGCCATCCTGCAGGAAAACATTTCATCAATCACCCCGGAAACCTGCCACCGTGCACTGAAAGAATTCTGGGATACCGAGGACATCACCTTAGTGCTAACCACCAATAAATCTCTGAACAATGTCGATGAGACCCTAAACAGCCTCTACCATAAAAGCATCTCAAGCGAGGTCAGCCCACCTGAGGAAAAAGCCGCCGCCAGTTTTGCTTACACGAACTTCGGCCAGCCAGGCACCATCGCCAACCAGTCCCGTATTGAGGATATGGACATCACCCAGGTGAGCTTCCACAATGGCTGCAAGTGCAACCTCAAGAAAACCGACTTTGATAAAAACTCGGTCACAGTCACTGCTCGCATTGGCGCGGGCAAGCTCACCATGCCCAAAGACAAACCTGGCCTCGACCTCTTTGCCTCCTCTGCTTTCAAAGCAGGAGGTCTGGGCAAACACAGCTCAGACGACCTCGAGCGCATCCTCGCCGGGCGCAATGCCAACATCAGCTTCCATGTTGGTGAAGAGTCATTCAGCCTCTCAGGCTCCACCACACCTGAGGACCTCGAGCTACAGCTTCAGCTCCTTTGTGCCTACCTCACCGACGCTGGCCTGCGCCCCGAGGGCGAGCGTATGTTCAAAGCCGAGTTACCCTCTATTTTCTCCCAAATGAAACACACCCCTGCAGGTGCTCAATCAGAGATGACCGCCCTGCTGCGCGGCAACGATGCACGCTTTGTCTTTCCTACTCTCGAACAAGCTGAAGCCTTCAGCACCGAGGACATCCGCTCCTGGGTCGTTCCAGCTCTCAAGAACGACTACCTAGAGCTATCCATCGTTGGTGACCTTGAAATCGAACAAACCATCCCCATCCTCGCTCGCACCATAGGCGCCTTGCCCAAACGTAGTGCCAGCAAGCCTGACTATGTTGAGCTGCGCACCCTGTCTAACCTGCCCGTGCCCCCACTGATCAAACGCTACACCTTTGAAAGCCGCATCCCCACCGGCATGGCCATCGTCACATGGAAAGCCACAGGGATGGACAAGGAAAGCATCGGCGCCACCCGCCGTCTCAGCGTGCTCAGCACAATCCTCTCCAACCGCATGCGTGAGAAAATCCGGGAGGAACTCGGCGAAGCATACAGCCCCTATGCCGGCTTCCAGCCTAGTGATACCTACAAGGATCTCGGTTACCTACTTGCCGTCTCACCGGGCAAGCCGGAACAGGCTGAGCGTGTTGGCAAAATCATCATTGAGATCGCCGACAAACTCGCCCAGGAAGGAGCCACCCAGGACGAGTTGACCCGTGCGCTCGAACCTCGCTTGAGCGAGCTCAAAAAATCCCTGCGTCAAAACTCCTACTGGCTAAGCACGGTCATGTCTCAATCTCAGGAGCAACCCTACCGCGTCGACTGGGCGCGCAACCGCGATGCTGATTACGCCAACATTCAGCTGGATGAAATCAATGCCCTCGCCAAACAATACCTCGGCCAAGACAACACCATCCGCTTCGAGATCATTCCACAGCAGGAAAAATAGACAGCCCAAATCATCAAAACGATGAAAACCGTGGCAGGCTCACTCAAGCATGCCTTGCTCTCGCAGAAAGCTTAGGGTTTTCTGCATGGATTCATTATAATCCACGCCATTGCTGCGAGGCCGGAAAAAAGACCCGTTAAAAAACCCGTGCCTTCTTCCTTCGAAAGGCACTAACACACAGGCATTGCCGGCCTCTTTCATTAAACGTGTAAAGCGCTCCGCATTCTCAAATGGCGTAGTGTGGTCTGCCGTGCCATGAAAAACAATGGTTGGAACAATGCCCTTAGACACATGATGGCATGGCGAAAGCTCTGTCTCTTTTCCTTTCTGAAAACGCTGCGCGCCATACCCCTTTGCCGTGGTATCAATGACCGGATTAAAGAGCACCATCGCATTGGGCACAGAACTAAGCTCAGCGTTCTCTCCCTCTTCCTCAAAGCCCTGTATCACACCTGTGCAGGCAGCCACATGACCACCGGCAGATCCTCCTGAAGAGACGATGCGCCCGGGATCCACACCCCACTGCGAGGCATACTCACGCACCCAACGAATGGCAGACTTGCCGTCTTTAACGCACTCATACGGGCTTGTTTTGTGAACATTGGATACCCGGTACTCAGCAGCAAAAGCGACCATACCATGCTTCGCAAAAAACCGGCTCTGCTCGTAAAACTGCTTGCCCCC
>Ga0213861_10001953_pt1 | contig 18103 bp, 13 predicted proteins | sample PICome_4_FD_160110 | JGI IMG/M metagenome (GOLD analysis project Ga0213861, IMG submission 160110) | Coastal seawater microbial communities near Pivers Island, North Carolina, United States - PICO131 | ecosystem: Environmental > Aquatic > Marine > Coastal | place: USA: North Carolina... | reverse complement strand
AGGTGAAGCTGATATGGTCTTAAGCTACACCACATCGCCTGCTTATCACATTATTGCTGAAGAAGATAAACGCTTTGCGGCTGCGGAGTTTTCCGAAGGTCATTACCAGCAAATCGAAGTCGCCGGTTTAGTTGCTGCCAGCCAACAACAGGGTTTGGGTAAAAAGTTCCTAGCTTTTATGCAAGGTGAGAAATTTCAAAATATTATACCTACCACTAACTGGATGTATCCTGCTGCATTAGACCGAGCAAGTCTCCCTGAAGGATTTAAAGGGTTGGTTGAACCTTCGATAGCACTCCTTTTTAGCGATAGTGACATCGCCAATAATCGAAAAAAGTGGGTCGGAGAATGGTTGGAAGTAATGTCGAAATAAGCGCAGTGTGATATTTTTCGCTAAAGACGAAGTTAAGCTATGTTAAGGTTAAAGAAGTAATTTCCTGTGTCGCACCCGTCCCGCTCAGGCTATTGGGTTCTGATTGTTTTGGCGCTAGCTGTGCTGGTGCCATTGTTCAGCCTACTAACGCAAGGTAACTCATCTGATGTTGTTGGTCTGAACTTCTGGCAAAGTCATTATCTTCGACAGGTCTTATTTTTTAGTTTATGGCAGGCATTTTTATCAGCAGGCCTCAGTATTGCATTGGCATTGTTGGTTGCGCGAGCATTCGCTCATCATGGTGCTTTTCCATTTAGAAGCTTATTGCTAAGATTATTTGGTCTGCCGTTAGTTGTGCCCTCTATAGTGGCCGTAATGGGTGTTGTTTCAATCTATGGTAGTAATGGCTGGATTCCTCTTGGCAGATCTCTTTACGGCTTGAATGGGATATTGTTGGCGCATGTTTTTTTTAACATGCCATTAGCGGTACGATTACTACTGCCGGTTTGGCAATCAATACCTCCCCATCATTGGCAAATGAGTGAGCAACTCGGTTTGAATCGCTGGCAACAGTGGCGACATCTAGAATGGCAAGCGTTAAGAGAAAGTTTGCCTGGAATATCTCTGCTAATATTTATGTTATGCCTGACTAGTTTTGCAGTGGTGTTAACACTCGGTGGTGGCCCAAAAAGCACAACTCTAGAAGTGGCAATCTATCAATCATTAAGATTCGACTTTGACCCACACCAAGCGGTATCACTGGCGCTACTGCAATTAGGACTGTGTTTGCTGGTTGCTTGGGGAAGTTCTCTTTTCCATAAACTACCCGATGTCGAAATATCTTTATCGAACACCCCACTAAATACAGGCATAGTCGGTCGTTATATGAATACTTTTGTTATTACGGCGGCAGTGATATTTGTTGGAATGCCTTTAATTGCAATGGTTATAGATGCATTTAATAACTCGATATTAACCGTTTTGAGTAATCCAGGATTATGGTTGTCGGCAGGTCTAACCCTGTTAATTGGGATTAGTGCATCTACGCTATCAGTTTTAGCAGGTTGGCTATTACTTAGCACCAGCACTGACTATGCAATGCTGGGGAAAAAACGAAAAGCAAGTGTTATCGAAATGCTTGGCTCGGTAGTTTATGTGGTACCACCGCTCGTTATCGGCACGGGCCTATTTGTTTTACTGGCCCCCCATATAAATGTATTTGAGTGGGCTATCCCGGTTGTTATTTTAATTAATGCCATTATGGGGTTACCATTTGTAGTTCGCACTTTGGGTCCTGCGATGCGGCAAAGTAAGATGCGCTACCAACATTTATGCGAAAATTTGGCGCTGACAAAATGGCAACGATTTAAAACTGTCGACTGGCCTTTGCTGCGCAAGTCTGTCGGCTTGTCTTCGGCATTGGTTGCCGCGATGGCAATGGGAGACCTAGGTGTTATCGCATTATTCGGCACTCCAGAGATAATAACTCTGCCGTTGATGTTATATCATCAGTTATCTGCTTATCTTATTCCAAATGCAGCGGTAACCGCAGTATTTCTATTGGGTTTTTGCCTTTCAGTATTTTGGTTGTTAGAAAAGTTAATCGGAGGCAAAACAAATGCTGAGTATTGAAGGTCTAGAGTTTTGTTATGGTGCCACTGACGCTAATTCATCGTTTCCCATGTGTTTTGATCTGACCGTTAATGCAGGTGAAATATTAAGCTTGATTGGCCCTAGTGGTTCTGGGAAAAGCACACTCCTTAAACTAATCGCAGGATTTAATGCCGCAAGCAAAGGATGTATAAAGATTAATGGTCAGCAGATTCAGTTATTGTCGCCCGCAAAAAGGCCAGTAACCATGGTGTTTCAGGAACACAATCTGTTTCCCCACTTAGATGTTTATACGAATGTTGCACTGGGTATGAACCCGTCACTTCAGTTGACTGTCCAGCAAAATCGGGCTGTTGATGATGCACTTGAAAATCTTGGTCTGGCAGGTATGCAAAAACGTAGCCCGGGCAGTTTGTCTGGTGGCCAACGACAACGCGTAGCGCTCGCCCGTGCATTAGTCCGCAAACATGCGATCCTATTACTGGATGAAGCTTTTGCCGCACTGGGTCCAGCCCAACGTGAAGAAATGATCGCGTTGGTCAAAACAATGGTGGAAGATCAAAATATGTGTGCACTGCTAGTAAGTCATCAACCGACTGATGCACTACTTGCCTCAAAGCGTACTGCTTTTGTTCACCATGGGCAGATCTTTAAAATTGATGAAACTGAGAAATTACTCAATCGTTCAGATCTCACGGAAATCAATAAATACCTTGGCGCCTAAACCGACTGCATCGATTAATGGACAACAGTATACTAAAAATTCTGTAAATGCTCTGATAACATCACTGGCGATAGCTCACTTCCCATGGTCTATGCCAGAGTTATCGCTATATCTTGAAATTATCTTTTATGGGATGCGAAATTGACAGTACGATCATTCAATATCAAAAGTTGCTAGGAACATTTTATGAGTAAATCTAGAGCAGTACTAGTGGAACAGCTATCAGTTGCTGACATTTCTCGCGTGATTGAAATGGCCTGGGAAGATAGAACTCCGTTTGAGGCGATTGAGCGACTTTATTCTCTCAATGAATCGATGGTGATCCAGTTGATGCGATCGCATATAAAGCAACGATCGTTTAAGGTGTGGCGTGAACGGGTTTCCGGCAGGAAAACAAAACACAGCATGCGACGTTCACCTGAGGTATCCCGTGGCTATTGCCCGACTCAGTATAAACAGCGTTGATTGGTGCAGACTTATGGCGCATAAAAAACAAAATTTACCGAGCAAAATATGTGTCTGTTGTGGCTTATCGTTTAACTGGCGCAAGCGCTGGGAAAGGGACTGGGCGTCAGTTAAGTATTGCTCCCAGCGTTGTCGTCGATCAATGTCTAGCTTACGAGCCTGAATGTGAAGAACACGTATAAAAAATTACGCCTTATTCTAGGGGACCAGCTGAATATAAATCATCAGTGGTATAAAAAAGAAGACACATCGGTAATTTACGTTATCGCGGAGTTGAAGCAAGAAACGAATTACACGAAACATCATATCCAAAAGCTTTGTGCTTTTTTCAGTGCTATGCAGCAATTTGCTCTAGCGTTGCAACAATCTGGCCATGAAGTTTTGCACCTTACGCTAGATGAAACCGCTGCCTTTGTGGACTTGCCTGGTTTAATTCAACATCTGTGTGTGACCTATGAGATTGAGTCGTTTGATTACCAGCGACCAGATGAGTATCGTCTGCTTGAGCAAATGAGGGTAATGAGACTGACTGATTCTCATGCAGTCCCAATACCAATCGTTGAGCACGATACAGAACATTTTCTAGTAAATTTTGAAAATATTGGTGAGTATTTTTCTAAGAATAAACATCACAAGATGGAGTTTTTCTATCGAAAAATGCGACAACGTTTTGACGTATTAATGGACGCAGGTAAGCCATTAGGTGGACAGTGGAATTATGATAGGGAAAATAGACAAAAGCTGAAGCCTCAGGATATTGCTCAGGTGCCTAAACCATTGCTGTTCAGTCGCGATGTTAGTGTCATTGTTAGGCGCATAGAAAAACATAATATAAGTTATATTGGTGAAATCACAGAGTATTTGCTATGGCCAACGACACGTAATGAGTCGTTGCAATTGTTGAGTTTCTTTTGTGAGCATTGTTTGTTTAATTTTGGTCGTTTTCAAGACGCTATGACAGCGAGTAGCCCAAATCAATGGAGCTTGTATCACTCGCGGTTATCATTTGCGTTAAATAATAAAACATTACACCCTTTGGAAGTTGTTAATCAGGCTGTAAGTTACTATGAGCGCTCAGAAGGAGTTATCAGCTTGGCCCAAATTGAGGGTTTTGTTCGTCAAATTATTGGATGGCGAGAATACATACGGGGTGTGTATTGGGTGAATATGCCAGATTATAGAGAACTGAATTTTTTTGATAATCAACAAAGATTGCCTGATTTTTTCTGGACTGGGGATACCAAAATGCATTGCATGCAGGAGTCTATTAAACAGTCACTGAAGTATGCTTATGCGCATCATATACAGCGTTTGATGGTGACAGGAAACTTCTGCTTGTTAACCGGTATACATCCTGATGATGTAGATGAATGGTATTTAGGTATATATATAGATGCTCTTGAATGGGTAGAAATGCCCAATACTCGCGGTATGAGTCAGTTCGCTGATGGTGGAATTGTAGCTACAAAACCTTATAGTGCAGGTGGTAACTATATTAATAAAATGAGTGATTACTGTAAAGAATGTCACTATAAAATAAAAGAAAAAACAGGCGATAGTGCATGCCCATTTAACAGCTTATATTGGGGTTTTATGATTCGTCATCGATTGAGTTTTGAACGAAACCCACGCATAGGTATGGTGTATCGTCAATGGGATAAACAACAATCGTCTACTCAACTAGCCGTTCTTGAAAGGGCTGAATGGTGCATTGAGCATATAGATGAATTGTAATACGTTAAAAGTGTTAGGAAAAAGTGATGATACTGCTATATATGGAAAGGTTAATTTGATAATAGTTAAGCAAAGTAAATCTGCTCAGTTGCCTTCATAACAATTTCCCCTTCATCCAGGGCGCAGAGTTGAAAAAATTTGCAATAGCGCTTCCCGGGGGTATTAGTTCATCACAAGACTGTCGTATTTCATCGGCAAGAGACATCTCCATCACAGGTAAAATATCTTGTAGCTGGGATAAAGTTCGTGGGCCGCATAGTGGTGCTGTAACGTGTGGCTGGTCTTTAACCCATAGCAGAGCTAAGTGAGCCGGTTTAAGTCCATACGTCTGGGCAATTTTAACAAATGCCTGGCCTGCATCAGCCGCTCTTTTGGTAATTCGTTCGGAATAAATTCCTCCACGATTGAAACGGAATGTATTGAAGGAATCTGGGTTGGCAGAATCATAGCGTCCGGTTAATAATCCCATAGCCAGAGGCGACCAAACAAAAACAGCCAGTCCAGCTGCGTTTGCGGCAGGCAGGATTTCGTTCTCTACCCTGCGATCAAGAAGATTATACGGTAACTGCTCCGATACCATTCGAATTAAGCCTTTATAGTCTGCCAACATGGATGCTTCAGTAATTTTCCAGGATGGAGACGTTGTTGACCCCGCATAGCGAATCTTTCCCTGACGCTGTAGGTCTGTTAATGCACCTAATGCTTCTTCGAGGGGAGTGTTCATGCACATGCGATGGGTCTGGTAAATATCAATATAATCTGTTTTAAGGCGCCTTAGAGAATCTTCACAGGCCTTTATAATGTGCTTTCTCGAGGTGCCCCTATCGTTGATTCCTTTGTTGCCTGTCCCATAGTAAAATTTTGTAGTGAGAATGATGTCATCGCGACAGTCGCTCTGCTTAATAAATTTACCAATTATTTCCTCGCTCCGACCATCGGCATAACCGTTTGCTGTATCAATAAGATTGATGCCGTTGCTAAAAGCGCAATCGAGGATTTCTATGGATTCTTTATCTGAGGTAGGATTAGCGAAATTATCACTGCCAAGGCATATGGGAGAGACTTGCAGGCCACTTTGTCCAAGGGGACGATAAAATTTTTCATTTAGCATATCGTATATCCTCCATCTACGGTAATACTTGCTCCTTGCATATAACTAGACTGATCCGAGAGTAAAAAGATAGCGGCAGCGGCTATCTCACTGGGATCGGCTAGGCGTTTTTCAGGAATAGAATCTGCAATGGTTTTGAGTTTAATATCTATTTCCTGCTGGGACATTGTATAGCCTCGTTCCGAAGCTAACATGGCGGTGTTAGTCTCTCCCGGGCGAACTTCGTTAATACGCACACCTGTACCCGCTAAATCAAGGGCTGCACTGCGGGTGATTTGACTAACCGCACCTTTTGAAACACAGTAACCAAAAACGCCAGATGCCGCTATCTCACTCCAGATGGAGCTAATATTAACGATAGAACCGGTTCCCTGTTTTTTCATTTGTCTTGCAGCCGCTCGGCAAAGGTAAAAACAGGCCTTAACGTTAACATCGATAACAAAATCAAATTCTTCATCGGTACACTCAAGTAAGCCGCTGCGCTTGATGACACCTGCAAAATTAACTAGGCCATCGAGCTTGCCTTGTTCATTGTGGGCTTTTTCAATTAATGCATTACATTCCTCAGCTTTGCGGATATCAATAACGCATGGTTCAGCACCACTTTGGTCACAAGTTTCTTTCAACGCTGGATAATTACGATCAGCAGCATAAACAGTTGCACCAAGCTCTGTTAGTTTGAGTGTAGTTGCACGTCCCATTCCAGAAGCTGCGCCAGTAACAACTATAGTTTTTTTTCCAAGATCATGGTTCATTAATATTAGTTTCCTGAAATACTTTTCCAAAAATATTTTCAATTAGGGTTTTTATGCTTAGCATCCAATTGAAACGGATACTAATATGGTAAACCATATCTTAATCGTACAAAGTGTCTTTTAAAGCTTTCTATTTCGAAATTAACTTGTTAACACCGAGTGGAACCGGCGTACGGAAAATGTCTTATCCTTGGGTTTTGGTCATTACTCGGTAAATAAATTATTATCCGGCGAGAGTATGTTTTTGACTGTTTAAAATGTCAATGAACACGTACTTTTTGTTGTTTCTTACTATAAGATGTACTTGAGTTAACTGTTGTTTTCTACATTTTTGAACGAATTTATCCTGAGCAGTTGTTGATGCTCAGCTGCAACAAGATGGCGTCCACTATTGAATAAATCATAAACGGAGGGATGCACAGACAGACAGGGTACCGGCTATCGGAAAGGTAGCCATATAGAACTCATAAGTTTTTCCAGTCAATAGCGTGCAAGGCACCTCTTGTTTGATCAGCGGTATTCTTCAACGCAAGAATGGATGTTTTGATTTGTTCTAAATTTTGCTCTTTTCCAGCCGACTCTAAAGCTCCCGCTAGATCAGACAGTCGCATCGCACCTATCGCTGCAGAACTGCTCTTAAGTGGGTGGGCTACTGTTGTTAGCAAGTGGTTGTTGCCTAACGAAACTGCTGTATGGATTGCTTCCACTTGTGAGGAGAGACCCGACAGATAGGCATCGATAATTTCCTGAAGAGAGTCTAGTCCAACATCAACACTCAGCTGAATCAAAATTTCAAAATCAAGCAACATTGGTTCCTGATCATGCGTTTCACTTGCCTGGTTGTTTAATTGATCTTTATCTTGGATTGGCGTTTTTTTTATTATCTGCAGTAGGGTCGTGTATAGCTCATTCTGAATGACCGGTTTGCTTAGATAGTAATCCATTCCGGCTGCTAATAGTTTTTCTCGGTCACCAGGCATTGCCAATGCGGTGATTGCGACTATTGGTATTTTGGCTAACTTGGTGGGTAGCTTGCGAATAACCTTAGTTGCTGCAATACCATCCAATTCTGGCATGTTGACATCCATAAGCACTAAGTCGTACGGGAGATTATTGACAGCTTCGATAGCCTCATATCCATTTGCAACCACGTCAACTTGGAGGCCTATGCGTTTTATCATAGCTTGCGATATTAGTTGATTGGCCACATTGTCTTCTGCTAAAAGCACTCTACCTTGCAGGCCAGAAAAGTTTTTATCTACTAGGTCGCTTTTGAGATTCCTTTGTTTGATTTTTTCAGCAGTAGCATCTGGGGTTGCACGTAGTAGGGGAAGTTCGAAGCAAAAGGAACTACCAACACCTTTTTCGCTTTGGAAGCTTATTTCACCACCCATCATTTCTACCAGTTTTTTACTGATGGGGAGGCCTAATCCGGTTCCTCGATTGCTCTGAGCTCCCGAATTATTTTGCCCCCAGAATTCTTCAAATAGATGCGCCTGATTATCCTTTGATACGCCTATGCCAGTATCCTTAACCGAAAACAGAACCCTAATATTGTTGCCTTCAGAATGGCTGCAGGAATAATCTACTCGTACGTAACCTTGATCCGTGAATCGAACAGCATTGCTGCAAAGATTAAGCAGTATCTGGCGAATTCGGCTGACGTCGCCGATGAGATAATCGACTGTATCAAACCCGTTTCCTTTGACTAAAGAGATCTGTTTTTCCATTAGCCTTGGCTCTAGTATCTGGAAAATATCTTCTATAACCTGCTGTGGGTCAAATATTGTAGGTTCAAGGACCAACTTTCCAGCTTCGATTCTGGAGAAATCAAGTATGTCATTAATTATAAGCAGTAGATTTTCTGCGCCCTTTTTGCCTACTTGCAGAAATTTTTTCTGCGATGAATCAAGCCCTGATGGATTGATCAGTCCCAGGGCCCCATAAACAGCATTAAGCGGAGTTCGTATTTCATGACTCATCATGGCTAAAAATGATGACTTCGCCTTTGATGCCGCTTGTGCGGAATTCTTTGCTTTTTGTAGCTCCGCCTGTTGCTTGAGAACGTCTGTGACGTCAAGAATATAGATAGTAAAAAACTGATCGTCATCGACGGTTATATCTCTAACCGAAAACTCTGCCTGAAATTCAGTACCGTCCTTTCTTACCAACGCTATTATTTGTCTTTCAGCGCGGTTTTTTTGATTGCTTGAGATGAAATGCTTGTTCCAAAGAGCTAAATTTCTTTTTGTCACTATTATTTCAGATAATTGAAGTCCTAAAACGGTTTCACCTTGGTAGCCGAAGGTTTTTTCGGCCTTACTATTAAAGTCAATAATGCAACCCTGTTTGTCAACAGAGACAACGCAATCATGCGAGTTATCAGTGATGCTCCTCCAGAAAGCCTCTTTGCGTTTAAGTTCTTTAGCCCGTTGTAAAATAGCATTATAAGCCTCTGAAAGATGAACAATGTGGTTATTTTTTGGCTTCTTGAACCGTGATTTTCCGTCAGCATTCGCTAGTACTTCTAGTAGTTCGTGTAGTAATTTATCAAATGGACGACGAATAGCACGATTAAATGCGAAATTCGCCATTAGCAATGCAATCAAGCCTGTCAGAGATGCAGAAATTACGACATGAAATAGTTCGTGCTGATACTTATCGAATGGCGCCAATTTATCTAATGTTGCATGTATCTGGATGTCTGATTTATCGCTCTTTCTAACCCCGTTTATTCGGATACCTTCAGAGGTCTTAATTATATGTTGTGCACAAGTATTGGTTGGCCACGAATAAATTGAACTTGTTGAACTCATGCTTATCCGGATACAGTCGAAAACTCTATCACCGACTAAAGCGCCAAGAAACAAAGGAATCAACTTATTAAGATCTACGTCAGCATTGCTTTCAGCGATAAACATAAGCTGTGACATATATGTAGATGAGATGACTGCCTGCTCGGATTTTAAATCGTTGATCCGTAAACTAGAAAAAGCAAAGATGAATACTGTGACTGCTGTAATGAAAAATAGACTTGAGTAGGCGATGAATTTCAACCGCGTTCGTTTCTGAGAAACTGGCGTCAGAAAACTACTTGGTTGATAACCCATTAGTTAATGCGATCAAAGAGTTTTGTTAAAAAACTCCGTTTGCCTCGAATTTCCTGTTCAACTTGAAAATCATTTCCGGTTAAACTAATGATGTAATCAAGTAGGAAATCACCACCGCTGCTGTCTACAAAATCGGCGCACATCAAATACTTTGACCCGGTCACAAAGATTACTGGATGCAGATTTTTCAAAACTAATTGCTCAATCTTCCCAGACTCAACATTAAAATGTTCATATTTGTTATCTACTGTTCGGGCTTCAATATAGCGCTTAAGCCCTATTTGCAGCTCAACTTGCGTGTTTAATTCAACTGAAGCCGACTGCGATGGACTCGTTGTAAACATGAAGAAAATAATGAGTATTGATGCTTGAACTAGAAGGAAAAATTTTGGTGTAAATGGAAGGCTCGGAGCGGGTAGGGGTATGTATTTGTTGGCTTTAGGAAAATTCATGTGCTTCTCTTTGCTGAATAAAACGTTATGCGTTCGGTAGTAACAGATCTAATACCAAACTTTGTGCCATTACGCAAAGATTAGGTTAATCGACTGACTTTTCGATCTAATTAGATTAGGAATCTGTATTTTTAGACTCTAAAGTTGCAATATGCATCGCATATTGCAACGTGATTTGCATATTGCAATATACTTGGGGTCTGGAGGAAAGCCGTCAATTTTATGTTAGGCGGTTATTTCGTCTTTCAAGACGAACCGGGGTCTTGTTTCTGGAAAGCTAAGTTTTACTGTCTAAAATGACTATAATTTCTGGATTAATATTTACCAAAAATATGGACGTTTTGGCGACGCTTATGTTAGCTGAAGAGCTAGATAGCTCGATTATTGCAGCAAGTGCAGCGAGATTTTTTACCGTCCTTTTCGCGTAGACAGTAGCTTTATAACGGATGGTAGACGATTACCCTGCAGCATCATATGATCTCGCATTAAACTACTGGCTAGCGTGCCTTTGCCCGATAGTATTGCTTCACAAATTTCACGATATTCTCTAGTGGATTCAGAAAATCGACCTCTTACCTCGTAAGGTATAGAACGATAGGCGTTAATCGGACGTCTAGCAGATATAGATGTCCGATGTAATTTTTTATAATCTGTTAATACTTAAGAATGTTTGCTTCTGGGTGTGGGAGCCAATTTAATGATTGCTCTGGCTGAAAGATCAAAGTAGTTAGGGATAATTTGACTATAAAAAGGAAACCAGATGGTGTGAAGCCTTCAACGGAAACGTTAATTTAAATGCGACAAAAATTATGATTTTGTCGAATTATCATCATACAACGGATCAATGCTGAACATCGTCAAAACCTCAGAATGAGTTCTTTCAATGAATACGGCAGTGACGCTGTATGGCTTATAAAAGCTGAATTTTCTAGGTTCACTTTATGATAACTTAGTCGGTACTCTTTTACGGACTGTTAATTTGGCAGTACCGAATGATTATGAGTTTTTCTATAACTGGGATGAATGACCAACAGTGCAGGCAGGATCGTTAAGTTCGCCAACAGGGCAAAAATCATTGCCAATGCCGTTAGCAAGCCAAAATACACGGTGGGTAAAAAGTTGGAAAAACTCAACACGGAGAATCCGGCAACAATCGTGATTGAGGTGAAATACATGGCTTGGCCAATACTGGCATGGCTACGCTTAATTGCCTCGCGAACGTCACCGCACGCGTCAAACTCTGCGCGGAAACGGTGTAAGTAGTGAATGGCATCATCAACGCCAATGCCGATACTGATTGCCGCAATGGTAATGGTCATCATATCTAAAGGGATTCCAGCATAACCCATAAAGGCAATAACCGTTGCCGCGGCTACTACATTAGGTAATAAGCCGATTAATGCAAGATTAACGGAACGCACCAGAAGTGCGAACATAAGCAATGTTGCTAACAACACATAGGCCAAGGTTGAGGTTTGTGAGTGAAACAGTTGCATCAACATATTGTTAAACAAAACCATCATTCCTGTAACTCGTACCTCTTCAGCGGTAAAGCCAATGCTGCCGGCAAACAGTTTTATATCTTTTACCATTTGTTCGCGAGAGAACAACGGCCCACTCTCCTTGACTCGACCACTGATACGCATTTCACCGCTCGCCGGATTCGCATAAGGATCGATCAGTTGCGCTCGGAGAGTATCGGGCAATGCACCAAGCACACCGGCTAACTGCATGGACTCTAGTGCATTTCCTTCGTTATGGTCTCGACCGACTTGGTCTAAGGTAGCTAAGGAAATAATTTTACCGGTATGGGGCATCTCTTCAATATATTGATGCAGGTGTCTTAGCTTTAATAGCTTACTAGGAGTAAACCAATACTTCTCTGGAAACTCTTCCTCCTCTTCGAATAAAAAAGCATCTTCTTCGTTAACCTCTTGGGTTTCAAAAGGGCTAAATTTAACAATCACCTCAAAAGGCACCGTACCGCCCAGATGTTCGTCTATGTATTGCATGCCAGCTCGAATTTCGGTGTCATCCTTAAAATAATCAATAAAACGATTATTAATACTAAGTTGATATAAACCTCCGCAAACTACAGCAGACAATATCAGCGTAAAACTGAGAATATATGGCGCTCGGTTTCTGGCTAAATGGCTTAAAAATTGATTTAACGCCAGCGGGTTCTGGGTACTAAGATTGTTTTCGTCTCGAGGAAAAATAAGCAGTAAAGCAGGGAAAAAAGTAAAAGCTATTAATAATGCAAAAATGATTCCTGTACACATCATCCACCCAAAATTTTCGACTGGCAAAATATCGCTAGATGACAAGGATGCAAAGGCCACCATGGTAGTCAACGCCGTGTAAAAACAGGGGGCAAACTTACTGCGCATGGTTTGCAAAACTAATTGTTTATGGCTCAAATTAGGTTGATTAGCCAGTAATTCCCGATATCTAACAATGAGATGGATGCTGAACGACAGTGAAATAATCGCTAACAGTGTAAGTACATTGGACGATACCACCGTAATGGGTTGACGGATAAAACCTAGCCAACTCATTAACAAAACGACGGTCAACGCACTGCTGAATAAAGGTAGTAGAATCCAACGAATACGCCGAAAAAATAAATACAACATAAGAATAATGATAATTGCCACAAGTACGCTAAACACCACTACGTCATTAATCACATAGGAAATCATATCCTCAGCGATCATTGGTACACCGCCTAGGTAGAGCTGAGCTTTGTCGTTATGTGCATCGCGGATAGCGCGTACCGAATTAATTAATTGTTTGCGCTGTGCTGAATAACGTAACTTTTCAGCCTGATAACGCGCCTCAATATCTGCCAATTGAGATGGTTCGGTAGTATTGCTATATCGTAACTGGGTGAGCTGTTTTCTTAACCCTTCAAGATCTGTTTTAAAGCTCAAACTGATACGTAGTGCCATACTTTTTGCATCACGGGATACTAATAAATCTGCATACAGCGGACTGCTACTTAACTCATTACTGGCCAGTTGATAATTAACTTTATTGGAGCGCAGGGTTAAAAGTTGCGAGATCTCTCTAAGATCCGTGCCTGAACTATTATCCAGTAGCGGTGCATCAAGTATGCTGAATACTGAGCTAACATTATCCAGCGCCTCTATTTGCGCTTGTATTTCTGAAATTTCAGCCAACACAGGTGATGAAAACAGGGAGTCTGTTTCGGCTGGGGCATAGGTCAAGAACAGTGTTTCTTCGCCACCAAATCGTTGTTCAATTTCGCGATAAAATGCAAGGTCAGGGTCACCCTCCACTACCAAGGTGTCCGACGAGGCCTCAAAGGAAAAACGCGGCAGGAAGATCACGGCAAGCAGACATACTGACAAAACAAATGCCAGCATTAACCGGGGGTAATCAAGACATTTTAGATACAACGAAAGCACAGATTACTCTATTTAATTAAAAGTCTTGAGGAAAACCCTTTTTCAAGGAATAACGCTTCTTTTTCTTTGATGCCTATCTTGACGATAACGAAATGAAACGGTTGCTTCTTCGGCAGTTTAAAGGATCACGATAATTATATAATTCCATCGGCGAAACCAGCTGGAGTTCAGGTTGTTGAATTGGTCAATTCTAGGCAAGCGCTGCTACTAGTGACGGGTGCTCGATTAAGGCATTGTGGCAGTCTTTTAAAGGCAGCTTTTTAGTGTCTAAATGATAGATTTTTTGACACACGTCTCTTTGAGTTTTTTACTATGCCCTGTATTTACATTTTATTATGCGACTGATAAACAAGCACACTTTGCCATATGATTAACTTTCTGAGTTGTGCTTCCCAGAACGACAGAACTAACATTACCTAAGCCACGGCGTCCAGTTACAATTAGATCCGCTCCACATTGTTCCGCACAAGCTATAATGCAATCTACTGTTTCGCCTCGCTCAGTATAAGTTTTGGTTATTTTTTTTCCATATTCTTGTGCTACTGCCCGAGCATTTTTTAAAACTTCTTCACAGGCCTCATTGACTTCTGTAGCGGATGGCATTGTTGTCGCAACGTGATAGCCTGTGGCTGCACCTAATGCAAATGCAACCGTTTTAGGATGCGGTGTATGTACAAGATGGATTTCTGAATCGTATTTTTGAGCGATATCGCAGGCATGACGAAGTGCGGAAATGGATGGTTCTGACCCATCAATACCAACAACAATATTTTTGAACATAACTAAAGTACTCCTTCACGTTTCTAAACAATATTCAGCTTATCAGGATGGCAATAACTACGCCTTGATTTAAGTCAAGTTAAACTACGCCTTGATTTAAGTCAAGTTAGTTCTATATCGAAGCTCGTAAGAAGCTGCCATCAACATGTGTTGCTGAGTAGCGATCAAGGATCTGCCACATTCCTCTTTTCTCCCATAAGGGTGGCGGTCCGATAGTTTTGTCGGATAAAGTTTGTATGCTGAGTATTATGATTATCTATGCTAATGTCTGAAAAAGATGGTTTAAAATTTTAATAGTTTGATGAATATAATGAGCAAGAAAACGGCTTTCGTTTGGAATGAAACATGTTTTTGGCATTCTGGTGGAAATTATGCACAACTCGCTCCTGTTGGAGGATTCGTGCAACCAATGGTTGCCGGTGGTTTACCAGAAGCGCCTGAGACAAAACGACGACTAAAAAACTTAATGGACGTTACAGGCTTGTCAAATGAACTTGATTTGATGAGCGGTGAACTCGCGACGGTAGAGGATATTTTACGCGTACACCCCCAACACTATATTGATAAGTTCAAGTCCTTATCTGATATTGGAGGAGGTGAAATTGGGTTACGAACACCGTTCGGTCCGGGTTCTTTCGAAATAGCAGCGCTGTCGGCGGGTTTAGTAAGTAAAGCAATTGAAGTCGTTTTGCGTGGTGAGGCTCGAAACGCATATGCGCTGTCTCGTCCACCAGGTCATCATTGTCTTCCAGATTGGCCTAATGGATTTTGTTTATTAGCAAATATTGCTATTGCTATCGAAAGTGCTCGAGAAAAAGGATTGGCGAAAAAGTTTGCTGTTGTTGATTGGGACGTTCATCATGGAAATGGCACTGAAGCTATTTTCTTTGATCGTGATGATGTACTAACAATCTCTATTCATCAAGATCGCTGCTACCCATATGATACGGGGATGACGGGGGTTGCAGGTGAGGGTGATGGCAGGGGATATAATATGAATATACCGCTACCACCTGGATGTGGTCATAAAGCGTATATGCAAGTTATTAAACAGCTCGTAATTCCTAAGCTTAAAGGGTTTGACGCCGACGTTGTGATAATAGCCTGTGGTTTTGATGCTTCAGCTGTTGACCCACTGGCACGCATGATGTGTTCTGCTGAAACCTATCGATTGATGACTCGCCAGATCATGAACGTCACAGGCGGACGAATGGTTGCAGCACATGAAGGAGGGTACTCCGAACTCCATGTGCCTTTCTGTGGACATGCAATGCTCGAGGAAATGTCCGGATCTAAGGTACATGCCGAGGATCCTCTTCACAATCGCATATCGAGTCAGCAGCCTGATGCTTATGCCGACGCCTTTCATAGTGAAGTAATCAATCGTATCGAGCAGGAGCTAAAGGATAATGCTGTTTTGTAAGAATAATTAGGGGAAAGGTCTGATAAGAATTTACTTGTCGCCTCCCTGGAAGCGGGCATTACCTTTATAATCCGCCTGCCCCGATTCAATCAAATAAATGCCCTAGCGGATAAAGATAATAATTTCGATGTATGAAAATTATTTTCATAATTGCTTTTGCCCTAACAAAAAGTAGTCAATTTAATGACATTAAAATATCGTCCAGAAATCGATGGACTTCGCGCCTTAGCGGTAGTCTCGGTGATTTTTTATCATGCGGAATTAATTTTACTAGGCGGTGTTAACCCATTTAGGGGTGGCTTCATCGGCGTTGATGTTTTCTTTGTTATATCCGGGTATTTGATAACCCTAATTATCCTTAAAGAAATCAGCACAAATAGCTTTAGTTTTGCTAATTTTTACGAACGTCGGGCAAGGCGCATCTTGCCTGCCTTACTAATCGTGATTACGGCATCAGTGCCATTTGCATGGTTCTTCATGCTACCCAAGGCGCTTAAGGAATACGCTGGATCAGTACTCTCATCATTATTCTTTGGATCAAATATTTGGTTCTTTCAACAGGATGGCTACACCACTGAAGCAAGTGCGTTAAAACCTTTTTTGCATACTTGGTCATTATCAATCGAAGAACAGTTTTACATGCTCTTCCCGATTGTTCTTATCCTTCTATGGAAGTTTTGTCGAGCATACCTAACCGGTATATTAGTAATAGGCCTTCTAGCTTCTTTACAACTAGCTCATTTCATTAGCGCAGATTATCAAAATGCAGCTTTTTTTCTTCTTCCAACTAGAGGCTGGGAGCTTTTGGCAGGCGCCATTCTGGCCAAACTAGAACTGTCTAAAGGTCGCATAAGCCGGCCAGCCCTTGATATAGCAGCACCATTATTGGGTTTGTTGTTAATTTGTTATGCCATTGCCTTTTATGATGACCAAATTAAGCATCCATCCTGGGTTACAGTGCCGCCTATAGTTGGCACAATGTTACTTATCTGGTTTTGCAAAAAGGGCGAATTTATAACTGATATTCTAAGTAGCAAGCCCTTTGTCGCAATAGGCCTTATTTCGTACAGCTTATACCTTTGGCATTTTCCAATACTGGCTTTTGCACGTATTAACAAAATCGGTACAACAGACTATGCGCAATGGTGGCATATACTTTTAGCTTTTGTTCTTGCCTACATCACTTATCGCTTTATTGAACAACCAACAAGGAATAAAAAATTAATTGGCACAAAACTATTCTTAAGTATCATTTTGATTACTACAATAACGCTAGTTGCTATTTTAAGTTATTTCTATAAAACCGAGGGCGCCAAGTTTCGGCTTAATGAATATGATTCACTGTTTGAAACGGGTGAGCTAAATTTACCTATAGAAGGCAAATACTGCTTTAGGCCAACACCTAAACTTGGTGAGCACTGCCAATTTATAACAGCCAATGCCGTAGGTACAATTATTGGTATTGGTGATAGCCATTTAGAAGTTCTTTCTCGGTCTTTATATAATTTAGCAAAAAAATATAATATGAACTATATCCAATTTCCGGATTGCGTATGGATATTGAATACCGATGAGCTAAGACACGATGGTGAAAGGAGGCGAAATAGTTGTCCTGAGGCTCAACTCAAAGAACTATCCACATTAGAACCGGCCATTGTTGTTAATTCACAAAGAATTACCTATAGACTGGTTGATTTCATTCAAGGTGGTGTATTTAAAGGCAAAAAAACTTATCAGCCTCTTCCCATTAACCACACAGCTCAAACAATAGAGCAAGCTGTTACGTTTAGTAATAAAGAAATACTTGTGTTAGGTCATACTTTAATACAAATTTTTCCTACCCCAGAAAACGATTTTTCTGTTCCTAAAAAATATAAGCAATTATTAACTGGTACAAACCCGCTAGATTATAAAAAAACCATTAGAAATGCCGACATTGGCACCTCCTACGCGGCTTATAAAGAAAGGCACAAAAACATATTTGAAGCTTTAGAATCGATAGAAGAACCAAAGTACATAAAAATATATCCGGATACACTACTGTCCCGTTAACTTTCAAACGAAAGAGATCTGATTAGGGTCATGAAGATGATCTCGAATGATCTGGCCCCGTAGCAATGTCATTAGGTCTCGT
>Ga0213861_10001950_pt1 | contig 18110 bp, 16 predicted proteins | sample PICome_4_FD_160110 | JGI IMG/M metagenome (GOLD analysis project Ga0213861, IMG submission 160110) | Coastal seawater microbial communities near Pivers Island, North Carolina, United States - PICO131 | ecosystem: Environmental > Aquatic > Marine > Coastal | place: USA: North Carolina... | reverse complement strand
TGAACAGTCATTGACTGGATTTTAGAATCGTTACTGCTTGTAAATGGCTTTTTTTTTTTGGATAAAAGCCAGCGACCAATTATTTAACAAAGATACAGTTTTGATTAAGATTAAGATGTGTAATTTAGCAGTCAATTTATGCTCTAAAATTCATCCCAATGACTCGCTTTTTTTTGCTACTGACTTGCACACTTATAATTTCTTGTGGAAAGAGGAAACCTTCGCTTACTGCGCAACAAATTGTAGATAAAACCCTCGTTCGTTCTGGGGCGGACAAGGTTGCCAATGCCCAAATTGAGTTTCAATTTAGAGATAAAAAATATACGGCATTCCGACAAAAGGGAACATTTGTTTTGGATCGAACTGCAGGCAATACTGGGTCCAGAGAAAGGGATGTCCTATCCAATAAAGGGTTTCAGCGGTTTAAGGAGGGAGTTCCCATGACCGTGTCGGATAGCATGGCCCAAAAATATCGAAATTCAATTAATTCTGTTCACTACTTTTCTGTATTGCCTTTTGGACTCAATGATAAAGCGGTAAAAAAGCAACTATTGCCCTCTGCCGTTGTTGCCGGAAAGGACTACTACAAAATTAGGATTACATTTTCGGAAGCGGGTGGAGGAGAAGATTTTGAAGATGTATTTGTGTATTGGATTGGAAAAGAAGATTTTTTAATTGACTATTTGGCCTATACATTTCATACAAATGGGGGTGGAAAACGCTTTCGAGTACTAAAAGAGCAATGCAATATAAAAGGAATACGATTTGTTGATTACCACAATTATCAGCCGGTAGATCTTAAAATCCCACTGATCGATTTGGATCTTGCCTTTGATAAAAAACAATTAAAAAAAGTATCAGAAATTATCCTAGAAAACATTGAAGTAACGCTTTTAAATGATTAAAATGAGCAAAAACGAACTCATCAGTAAAACATTAAACGATTTTTACACCAAGGCCTCCGAAGAAACACGCTTGGACAGCGGCATGGGTTTTTTTGAATTTGAACGGATCAAGTCGCTTATTGAAAGGCATCTTTATAAAACCAATGCAACAATTGTTGATGTGGGTGGTGGTACTGGGAAATACAGTGAATGGTTGGCAAATATGGGGCATGATGTGCATTTGATAGAACCCGTAGAAAAACACCTCAAACTAGCACAAAAACGCGCTCAGCAATCAAAAAATCCTTTTTCGGTGACTTTAGGAGAATCGCGAAATCTCGAACTTAACAATGCGTTCGCTGATTTGGTCATCTTACACGGCCCTCTATATCACCTTCAAGAAAAAGAAGATCGATTGCAAACCATTCAAGAGGCAAAAAGAGTATTGAAAAAAGGAGGCATTGTTTTGGGTTTTGCCATCAATTCCGCTGCATCAACCGTAGCAGGCTTACTGCAAGGACTTATTCATAAAAAACCTTTTTTTGACATGTGTAAGACAGTGTTAACTTCTGGAATACACAATCCGCCAAAGGAATTTCCTTGGTTATTGGCCGATGGGTATTACCACAAGCCAAAACAATTAAAAAAAGAATTCACTTCTCAAGGCTTGGAGATCGTTAATTTGCTTGCAGTGGAAGGGATGATTTGGTTGGACAATGAATACTTTGCAAACATGCTACATCCTCAGAAGAAAAAAACCTTATTGTCACTTTTAGAAGTTACCGAAAAAGACGAATCAGTATTGGCTTTTAGTCCGCACATGCTGTTGGTTGCAAAAAAGTAATCTTATTCCAATACTTCCATCCTACTTGTTCTTTTTGTTCCAACCACAGTAACAATATAGAGGCTTGCATTGTCATGATCATCCATGTTTTTGTACTGCTCTTTTCCTAAAATCTTATTGGCAAATACAGGGGTTGTATTGCTGTGACCAACAATTAAGACCGTTTTCCCTTTTGTTGCTGTAACAAAATCTTCTGTATACATCTTTCTGGGATCGTACTGTAAAATGGGGAGTTTTTTTTGCGCAGCTGTTGGGGTAGCAGTTTGTAGCGTTCTATTATAATTTGTAGAATACACGGCATCCAACGTAATATTTTTAAAATAACCGGCCCAATTTGCAGCTCTTTTTTTTCCTGCTTCGTTTAAATCGGGATTGCGATTTGTTGCATCGGTTCTTACTTTTTCTGCATGACGAATTAAATAATAAGTCGTTGTTTCTTCCGGAGTACAAGAGAGCAGTGCAATTAAAACAAAAAGAAAGAGGGAGTATTTTTTCATCAGGGTTTACTTTAAGCAACGAATATACATAAAATCAAAAAAGTGATGTCTTTTAAAACATCACTTTTTGGCAGATTTATTCGGTATGTATTATAAACTTTTCACCAAGTCAGATTGATTCCTAAACACGAGTTGATCGTCAAAACAATCCAATAAGATGATACTATCGGTTGTTATTTTTCCGGCTAAAATTTCTTTCGAAAGTGTATTTAATACTTCTTTTTGAAGTACTCTTTTTACTGGTCTAGCACCAAACTCTGGTTGGTATCCTTTCATGGCGAGGTATTCGATGGCCTCATCTGTAGCATCCATAGTGATTTTTTGTTGATCTATCCTTTTTTTCAATTCTTCAAATTGTAATTTTACAATTTGAAAAATAGCAGCTTTGTTTAAAGGTGTAAAGAGTAGGATGTCATCGATTCGATTCAAAAATTCAGGCCTTACAGTTTTTTTCAACAGTCCGAGTACTTCAGTTTTTGTAGCCTCTGAAATCACTCCTGTTGCTGTTTTTGAAGCTTCAAATTTCTCTTGAATCATAGCACTTCCCAGATTCGAGGTCATGATGATGATGGTATTTTTAAAATCGGCTACACGTCCTTTATTATCCGTTAATCTTCCTTCATCTAATACTTGTAGTAAAACATTGAAAGTGTCTGAGTGCGCTTTTTCAATTTCATCCAATAAGACCACAGAATAAGGTCTTCTTCGAACAGCTTCTGTCAATTGCCCCCCTTCATCATAGCCAACATATCCTGGAGGCGCGCCTACCAATCTGCTTACAGAATGCCGCTCTTGGTATTCGCTCATATCGATTCTTGTCATGGCATTTTCATCATCAAACAAATAACCAGCCAAAGCTTTTGCCAATGCTGTTTTTCCAACCCCTGTTGTTCCCAAAAACAAGAAGCTTCCAATGGGTTTGTTTGGCTGTTGCAACCCAGCTTTCGACCTTCTAACTGCATCGGAAATAGCCGTAATTGCCTCTTCCTGACCCACGATTTTTTTGCGCAATTCATCTTCCAAATGCAATAATTTTTCACGTTCGGATTGTACCATTTTTTTGACTGGAATCCCGGTCCATTTGCCAACAACTTCAGCAATATCATCCAAGACAACTTCTTCTTTAATGATCGAGTTTTCGGATTGATTTTCTCGAAAATGATCTTGCAGGGCTTCTAATTGATCCTGTGCTTCTTTAATTTTACCATATCTAATCTCTGCCACTTTACCATAGTTTCCTTCGCGTGCAGCTTTTTCAGCCGCTATTTTAAAGTTCTCTATGGCCAGTTTTGCATGCTGAATATTATCAACTACATCTTTTTCAGATTTCCATTTGGCATTAATTTCGTTTCGGGCTTCTTTAAAATTGCCCAATTCTGCGCGCAAACCTTTCAGTTTTGTTTCATCTTTTTCACGTTTAATGGCTTCAATTTCAATTTCTAATTGCATTATTTTACGATCCAAAACATCCAGTTCTTCAGGTTTGGAGTTGATTTCCATTCGCAATTTTGAAGCTGCTTCATCCATAAGATCAATTGCTTTGTCTGGTAAAAAACGGTTGGTTATGTACCGTTGCGATAAGGTTACAGCACCAATAATGGCCTCATCCTTAATACGAACTTTGTGATGTGTTTCATATTTTTCTTTAATACCTCGCAAAATTGAAATTGCACTTTCTGTATCTGGTTCGTTTACTACGATTTTTTGAAAACGTCTTTCGAGTGCTTTGTCTTTTTCAAAATGTTTTTGATATTCGTCTAAGGTAGTCGCACCTATTGCACGTAATTCTCCACGAGCCAATGCAGGTTTTAAGATGTTCGCAGCGTCCATGGCTCCATTTCCACCACCAGCACCAACCAAGGTGTGAATTTCATCTATGAATAAAACAATGTCTCCATTGGAAGTAGTAACTTCTTTGATGACCGCCTTTAAACGTTCTTCAAACTCTCCTTTGTATTTAGCACCTGCAATTAAGGCTCCCATGTCCAAAGAAAAAATGAGTTTGTCTTTTAGGTTTTCGGGCACATCTCCATCCACAATTCGGTGTGCCAATCCTTCTGCAATTGCTGTTTTACCGGTCCCTGGCTCTCCAACTAAAATAGGATTGTTTTTGGTTCTACGAGAAAGAATTTGAAGCAAGCGTCTTATTTCATCATCCCTACCAATAACAGGGTCTAGTTGATTGTCTTTCGCTAACTGATTTAAATTTTTAGCGTATTTGTGCAACGAATTGTAGGTTTCTTCTGCATTTTGAGAAGTCACTCGTTCGCCTTTTCTTAGTTCTTTAATAGATTGTTCCAACTCTTTTTCGGTAGCGCCGAAATCTTTTAAAATTTGTGATATGGTACTTTTTGATTTAAAAATACTGAGGATTAAATGTTCGATGGAAATAAATTCATCTTTCATTTTTTTTGCAATTACGCTTGCCTCTGTTAAACTTTTACTTGCGTTTCTGGAAAGGACTAGATCGGCTCCTGTAACTTTAGGAACATGCGCTAAATGTTTTTCCAATGTTTGCATAACAAGTACCATGTTTATGTTTAATTTTTTAAGGATAAACGGAAGTACATTTTCATCAACTTGAATCAATGCTTTAAAAAGATGTTCATTTTCTATCTGATTGTGCCCAAATGCTTGTGCAATTTTTTGAGACAATTGTATTGTTTCCTGTGCTTTGGTTGTATAATTATTGATATTCATTTTTTTTCTTTTTTCTTACAAATGCAATTCTAATACCATTTGAAAAATTTAGTAAAATCAAGTCATTATGTCGTGTTTTAGCTTGAAATTACTGACTTTTTGACTTAATAAAAGTTTCCTACATTTGCAGTCAATTAAAAAATAAAAAGACAGCTATGGGATTGTTAGACGGAGTTTTTAAGCGTAACAAAAAAGAAAAAGCAATTGCAGAAACATGGATCAACTGGATCCCTTTTACCGAAATAGCGCAATTGAATTCGATCAAAGCAACTTCTGAGAATGAATTTGTTTTAATTTTTAAGCATTCTACTCGTTGCGGAATTAGCAGTATGGTTCTCAAACAATTTGAAAACTTGTTTACAGCGGAGACAAAGCAATTAAAAGTTTATTATTTAGATCTTTTAAACCATCGAAATATTTCGGATGAAGTTAGTGCTTGTTTCCAGGTGGTCCATCAATCTCCGCAATTAATTGTAGTTCGAAATGGCGTTTCTGTAGCGCATTCTTCACATCATGAGATCCTTGAAACAAATTTATCAAAATTTCAATAGCTTAAAGTAGTGAAAAACCTATTTTAAGTCTTATTTTTGTATTTCAAAATTTTTAAAGTCTTGGCAGAAATTAGCAGCTTAAAGAATACTTCAGGAAAAGAATTATACAATTATCAACGGGATGCCATCACGGAAATCTTTCAACGTTTTGAGAACGCAAGTGACGATTATCACTTGTTATATCAGCTTCCAACAGGAGGGGGTAAAACCGTTATTTTTTCTGAAATTGTAAGACGTTATATTGCGACCTACAAAAAGAAAGTACTGGTGTTAACGCACCGAATAGAACTTAGCAAGCAAACGTCAAACATGCTCAGTGAGTTTGGAGTTGAAAACAAAATCATCAACAGTACTGCACAACTAGACGACCAGCACAAATATGATTGTTTTGTTGCCATGGTGGAGACTTTGAAAAACAGATTGAATGATGAAAAGCTTGATATTTCTGATATTGGTTTGATCATTGTTGATGAGGCGCATTATAATTCTTTTACAAAGATTTTTAAGTTTTTTGAAAATTCCATGATCTTAGGAGTCACAGCAACTCCTTTGAGCTCCAACATTAAGTTGCCCATGTATGAAAATTATCAGGAGCTATTTGTAGGAGAAACCATTCAGCATCTCATTGATAACCATTATTTGGCTAGCGCAAATTTACATTCCTTTAATGTAGGGTTAACCTCACTAGAAGTAGGTGCAAATGGAGATTATACTGTAAAATCTTCGGAAGATTTGTATACCAATTCAGACATGTTGACAAAGCTTGTAGAAGCTTATGAAGCAACTTCCAAAGGAAAAAAAACACTGATTTTTAATAATGGAATTAATACTTCGATTCAAGTATTTGAGGCTTTCAAAAAGGCAGGATATCCAATTGCACATCTAGACAATACCAATACAAAAAAAGAACGTGACTTTATTCTTACTTGGTTTAAGAAAACTCCCAATGCGATTATTACCTCTGTAAGTATTTTAACTACCGGTTTTGATGAACCTACCATTGAATCAATTATTTTAAACAGAGCGACAAAATCACTGACATTGTATTATCAAATGATTGGACGTGGGTCTCGAATTTTAGACAACAAAAACACTTTTGATGTTGTAGATTTGGGAAATAACTTTCACCGTTTTGGCGCTTGGGGTGCAGACTTAGATTGGCAAAAGATGTTTAAGTCACCCGATTATTACTTAGATGCTATTCTTTCCGATGAAGATATTGAAAGTACCTTTCGGTATGAGTTTCCTACCAATCTAAAGAAAGATTTCGAAAAATCTACGGATACCTATTTTGATGTAAAAAAGGTCTATATTGATACAATCCGAAATGGAGAATCATCCAAACGGGTACTAGAAAAATCCATTGTGCATCATGCAAAAATGTGTATCGAAAATAGTGAAGATGTTTTTGATGCTTTACTCTTGGCAAAGAAAATAGGAGCGGAGATTGACGATCGCATCAACCGGTACGCCAAATGTATTTCAAAAAGTACGCATAATTTTGTTACTTGGTTAAAAGAGGATTATCGTAAAAAGTTAAAATCCTATCTCCGTGAAAATTTTGATAGAGATTTTGAAAAAATTCATGGACATCCACCCATTGAAGAATAAGAAACCAAAAAAAGCGCTGTTAACAGCGCTTTTTTTGGTATTTCTAAAAAATTTATTTGGCTGGCAATACTTTACCAACACATTCGCCAAATCCAATTCGTACATTCTCGTTTTCACAATGTGCACGCATAATCACCGTATCATGATCTTTGATAAATGTACGTGTGGTTCCATCTTTTAGCTTAATGGGGTTTTGACCTTTCCATGTCAATTCTAACATTGAACCATAACTATCCTTTGTAGGCCCAGAAATGGTTCCAGAACCCATCATATCACCCGCTTCTACTGGACAACCATTGACAGTGTGATGGGCCAATTGTTGTGCCATGGTCCAATACATGTATTTAAAATTTGATTTTGAAAGAATGGTTTCTTCACCATTTTCTGGCTGAATACCAACTTGCAAATGAATGTCATAACTCCCTTTTCCTTGTTGCTTTAAATAGTCCAAAGGAGGATGTGCTTGTTTTGGATTGTCGGTTTTAAAGGGTGCTAAAGCATCTAAAGTAACAATCCAAGGAGAAATGGTAGAGGCAAAGCTTTTACCCAAAAAGGGGCCGAGAGGCACATATTCCCAGGCTTGAATGTCTCTTGCCGACCAATCATTAAATTGTACCAATCCAAAAATATGCTCTTCTGCTTCATCAATAGGAATGCGCTCTCCCAACACATTCGCATCGGTAGTTATAAAAGCCATTTCCAATTCGAAATCTAATAATTTTGTAGGACCAAATCCAGGGGTGTTGCTTCCTGCTGCGGGTTTGGTTTGTCCATATGGTCTTCGAATAGGAGTTCCAGAAGGAATAATCGATGAACTCCTTCCATGATATCCAATTGGGATGTGAAGCCAATTAGGCAACAGTGCATTTTCTGGATCTCTAAATAAAGAACCTACATTAGTGGCGTGTTCTTTACTGGCGTAAAAATCGGTATAATCTCCTACAGAAACGGGCAATAGCATTTCTATTTCGTCCATGCCAAATATTACATGTGCTTTGTGTTTTGCATGGTCTCGAAGTTTTTCATTTGTGAGATCAAAAATATCAGCAATTCTATTTCGAACCAAGCGCCATGTTTTTCGGCCATCTGCAATAAAATCGTTTAAACTATCTTGTAAAAATATATCGTCAGTGAGTGGAATGCCCTCAAAATACCCCAATTGATGTAAGGCTCCCAAATCGATTGCAAAATCTCCAATCCTAGTTCCTATGGTGATGATGTCCTCTTTGGTGATAAATACACCAAAAGGAATATTTTGAATTGGAAAATCGGAATTGTTATCGACATGCAACCAAGTTTTTCTGTTCGGATTGTTTGCTGTTATGATCATTTTTATTTTTTTAATTTGAATCAAATTTATGCATTTTTTTTTCATTATATCTTCAAAAAATAAGCAATAATCTATTTTTAATCCCTCTTTTTTTTGGATTCAATAATTGTTAATAGAAATGTTCAAAATATCTAAAAAACAGCTTTACTGAAAGTTCGATTTTCAGTATTTTTGTATACTTAAACAACACACACCAATGCAACAAGACAATTTAATTTTTGACCTCATAGAAGAGGAGAAAGAAAGACAATTAAACGGATTAGAATTAATTGCTTCTGAAAACTTTGTAAGTGACCAAGTAATGCGAGCACAAGGTTCTGTTTTAACCAATAAATACGCTGAAGGCTACCCTGGAAAACGTTACTATGGTGGTTGTGAGATTGTAGATGTTGTTGAACAAATTGCAATCGATAGAGCCAAAGAGTTATTTGGTGCTGCCTATGTAAATGTACAACCGCACTCCGGTTCTCAAGCAAACACAGCTGTTTTTTCAGTGTGTTTAAAACCAGGAGACAAAATTTTAGGTTTTGATTTGTCACATGGTGGGCATTTAACGCACGGTTCACCAGTTAACTTTTCTGGTAAATTATACCAGACTTCTTTTTATGGAGTTGAAAAAGAAACTGGAGTTTTGGATTATGATAAAATTCAAGAAACAGCAACAAAAGAACAACCAAACTTAATTATAGCTGGAGCTTCTGCCTATTCAAGAGATATTGACTTCAAGCGTTTTAGAGCGATCGCAGATAGTGTTGGTGCATTGCTACTAGCAGACATATCGCATCCTTCTGGAATGATTGCGAAAGGAATTTTAAACGATCCTTTACCACATTGTCACATTGTTACGACAACCACTCACAAAACATTGCGAGGCCCAAGAGGTGGAATGATTATGATGGGGGCAGATTTTGACAATCCATTTGGAGAAACACTGAAAAATGGAAAATTAAAGAAAATGTCATCACTACTTCAATCGGCTGTTTTCCCAGGAAATCAAGGAGGGCCCTTAGAACATGTAATAGCGGCCAAAGCCATTGCATTTGGGGAAGCTTTAACGGATGAGTTTTTAGCCTACCAAATTCAAGTGAAAGAAAATGCAGCTGCCATGGCAAAAGCATTTGTAGCCAAAGGATACGATCTTATTTCTGGAGGTACAGACAATCACATGATGTTGATTGATTTGCGAAATAAAAATATTTCAGGAAAAGATGCTGAAATAGCGCTTGGAAAGGCAGATATTACTGTGAATAAAAACATGGTTCCTTTTGATGATAGAAGTCCTTTTGTAACTTCTGGAATCCGTGTTGGAACCCCAGCAATTACAACGCGAGGTCTGTTAGCTTCAGATATGGCGGCTGTTGTAGATCTTATTGATGAAGCAATTCAAAATGCTACAAATGAGGAAGCATTGCACGAAATTGGTGAACGTGTTTCTGATATGATGTCTCACAGAAGGTTATTTGTGATGTAAAAATATGATTCGGCAATTGCATTTCTTCCAACAATTTCAATCGAAAACTCGGTTGGTGAAGCAATGCAATTGCCTTCTTTTTACCTTTCTTTTTTGTTCAATTCCATTGCTCAGCCAAGTTTCCTTTCTAGAAAGTGCAGCTTCCTTTGGAATGAATATTTCCTATGGTGATAGCGATTTGGGCGGAGGTGTCTCCTTCATTGATTTTAACAACGATGGTTGGGATGACATCACTTTTGCTACCGAAGATACCGAAGAAATATGTTTCCTAGAAAACAATAATGGTTTGCTCACACGTGTTTATTTCACGGGAATTTCAAATACCTTAAAAACAAAACAAATCATTTGGGTAGATTACGATAATGATGGAGACAAAGATCTTTTTGTTACGGCACTAAATGGTAGTAACCATTTTTACAAAAACAATGGTGCTATGGTTTTTACCGATATTTCAAATTCAATTGGTTTTTTTACAGAGAACAAACACACTACGGGTGCCACTTTTGGAGATATTGACAATGATGGTGATTTGGATGCTTTTATTTGCAACCGAGATGATGAAAATGAATCTGAAAGGAATTATTTATACCAAAATAATGATGGTATTTATACAGATATTTCTGAACAAGCGGGTATTTTACTTACGAGCGAAATCTCTTTTTGTGCAGTTTTTTTTGATTATAATAATGATGGTTTTCAAGATATTTATGTAGCAAATGACAAACCTACCTATCCGAATCGGCTCTATAAAAATAACGGAGATAGCACTTTTGAAGATGCCTCAGAAAGTAGCGGTGCGGGTATTTCTATTAATGCGATGACCACTACAATTGGAGATTATAATAATGATGGGTGGTTTGATATTTATGTGACAAATACACCTGATGGAAATCAATTGCTAAGAAACAATGGTGATGGAACTTTTACCAATAAGGCTAGGGATACCAATACTGAATTTAATAGTGTTGGCTGGGGCGCTGTCTTTTTGGATGCCGACAATGATGCCGAACTAGATTTATATGTTAGTGGTGAATTTGATGCTTCTATCTCCAGTTTATTGCCCTCTGCATTTTATCACAATCAGGGCAACGATACTTTTGAAATTCCCGACGATATTGGCTTTGAAGAAGATACTAGAAAAAGCTATTCGAATGCAATTGGAGATATTGACAATGATGGGAAACCAGATATAGTTGTTAGCAATGATACGGAGACAAACTTTCTATTTAATAACAAGAGTACAAATGCTAACAATTGGATAAAGATTCAACTAGAAGGAACACTTGGTAATAGCGATGGTATTGGAAATCGGATTGAAGTTTTTGCAGGTGGAAAGTCTCAATACCGTTATACATTGTGTGGTGAGGGATATTTAAGTCAAAATTCATCCAATGAATTCATTGGTTTGGGGAGCGCTAGCAGTATTGATTATATCAAAATTACTTGGAACCACAGCGGAGTCGTTGAACTCATCGAGCAGGTAGAAGTCAATCAATCAATCCTTATTCAAGAGGGCAATGGAATAATATTAGGGAAGGATGCTTTTTCAATAGCAAAATTGAACGTATTTCCCATTCCGAGTCGCGACGGTGTTTTTCATATAACGTCCAACACTACATTTGAAAGCATTAAATTTGCGGTTTATACCATTACAGGGAAGTTCTTGTTTTCTGTAAACGATAATGATTCCATAGATATTTCTTCCCACGGAAAAGGAATTTATTTGGTCAAGATCATCACGGACAATCAAATTTACACAAAAAAACTGTTGTATTTATAGGGTGTCGTCACCTGCGCGCTCAATAATATTTTCTGGAAGTGCCTTTTTTGCTTTTGCGCCCATTTTCTTTAATTTCTCTACACTTGTAATTAGATTACCTTTTCCATCAACAAGCTTGTTCATAGCTGCATTATAATCTGTTTTGGAAGCATCTATTTTCTTTCCAATTCCAATTAAATCGTTTAATAAGCCATGAAATTTATCATACAAACCCCCAGCTTGCCTTGCAATTTCTAGTGCATTTTTTTGTTGCTTTTCATTGTTCCACATGGTGTCAATAGTGCGAAGTGTAGCCAATAATGTTGAGGGCGTTACGATCACAATATTCTTGTCGAACGCTTTATTATACAGGGAGTTGTCTGAGTTTATTGCCACAGCAAAAGCAGGTTCTATTGGTATAAATAATAAGACAAAATCTGGCGATTCAATTTTATAAATATCCTCATATTTCTTTTCACTCAGCTGTTCGATATGACGCTTAAGAGAATTAATATGGTCTTTCAGAAACAGCGCTTTTTGATGTTCCTCTTCAGTATTTACAAATTGTTCATAGGCCGTTAATGATACTTTGGAATCGACAATCATCTTTCTATTGTTGGGCAAATGAATTACCACGTCGGGTAAGACTCTTTTTCCTTGCTCATTGGTGAAACTTTGCTGCACAACATATTCGCGGTTTTTTTCCAACCCCGATTTTTCTAAAACACGTTCCAAAACCAATTCTCCCCAATTTCCTTGGGTTTTATTGTCTCCTTTTAAAGCCTTTGTTAAATTGATCGTTTCTTTGCTCATCTGCAAGTTCATTTCTTTCAATCCTATTATTTGCTGACGAAGCGCGGCATGATAATCGATACTTTCTTTGTGTGTTTTTTCAACTTTGTCTTCAAAACCTTTAATTTTTTCTTGCAATGGATGTAAAATAGTTTGAATATTTTCTTTGTTCTGTACCGTAAATTTGGTCGATTTATCTTCAAATATCTTATTGGCTAAGTTTTCAAATTCTTTGGTAAATTTTTCTTGAAGCTTGTTTACTTCCTCTTTATGATCATCTAATTTTTCTTGCAAATTTCTTAAATCTGCAACTTGACTCGAATTGACTGTGAGCAACTGCTCTTTTTCTTGTTGCAAAGTTTGAAGCTCTTTTTGAACTTTTAATACCGCATTTTCTGCAATTTCCTTAGCAGATAGTAGCAAAGCATTCTGCTTTTCTAAAACTGATTTTTCCTTTTCTAATTTTAATTTTGCGAGCAATCTGCCTATGTACAAGCCAATTAAAATACCAAAAACAACTATTAAAAAGTTCATCCCTAAATTATCCATCATATCAAATTAAGTCCTTAAATTTAGAACTTTAAAATATACAATGAAAGCATTTTCAAGTTTTATATTATTTCGTCTTTTAGGTTGGAGAATTATCAATGATTTTCCCCAAGATATAAAGAAGTATGTTGTAATTGCAGCACCGCACACGAGTTGGATTGATTTTCCGATTGCCATTTTAGCGAGGATGTCCTCGGGCACAATGGTCAATTTCATTGGCAAAGGTTCTTTATTTAAAGGTCCTTTTGGTTTTATCTTCCGTCTTTTAGGGGGGACTCCTGTGGATCGCAGTAAAAACAATAATCTTGTAGACTCGATTGTAGCGCTTTTTAACTCCAAAGAAGAATTTCGTCTTGGTCTCTCTCCGGAGGGAACTCGTAAAAAAGTAGCCAAATGGAAAACAGGTTTTTACTACATCGCTAAAGGGGCCAATGTACCAATTGTAATGGCTACCTTAGATTTTGGAAACAAACAAATAAAAATCTCAAAAGCCTACACCGTCACAGATGATAAAGAAGCAGACTTCACTTTTTTTCATGCCTTTTTTAGTCAGGTTCAAGGGAAAAACCCAGATCAATTTTAAGATTCTTTTTTCGTAGCGATCAAATACACTGTTTATTCAGACTTTTTGGAGACTTTCGCTGCTATTCGAACAATGACTTCAGTAGCCTTAATCATTGATTCAACAGGAACATATTCATATTTCCCATGAAAATGATGTCCACCAGCAAAAATATTTGGACATGGCAATCCTTTAAAAGAGAGTTGCGATCCGTCTGTACCCCCTCTAATTGCTTTTATCAAGGGTTTAATTCCTAATTCTTCCATCGCCTCTTTTGCAATGGTAACAATATGCATAACGGGTTCAATCTTCTCTTTCATATTATAATATTGGTCATTGATTTCTATGTGGACCGTTTTTTCTCCGTATTGGTTGTTGAAATCTTTACCAATCTGCTTTACACAACGTTTTCGCGCTTCAAACAGATCAAAATCATGATCACGAATGATGTATTCTAACACGGTTTTTTCTACGGCACCCCGCATGGCATGCAAGTGAAAAAAACCTTCGTAACCTGTTGTTTTTTCTGGAACTTCATTTGCGGGTAATTTCCTCATGAATTCATTTGCGATGGTCATCGAATTGATCATTTTTCCTTTTGCATATCCTGGGTGTACAATTTTTCCAGTAATGGTTATTTTAGCAGCAGCGGCATTAAAATTTTCATATTCCAACTCTCCAATCTGACTCCCATCCATAGTATATGCCCAATCGGCATTGAATTTTTCGACATCAAATAAATGTGCTCCTTTACCAACTTCTTCATCGGGAGTAAAGCAGATGCGAACGGTTCCATGCTTGATGTGAGGATTTTGTACCAAATACTCCATGGCCGAAACAATTTCTGTAATTCCAGCTTTGTCATCGGCTCCTAAAAGGGTAGTACCATCGGTGGTAATGAGAGTTTGTCCTTTGTATTGCAACAAATCTTCGAAATAGTTTGAAGACAATACAATGTTTTGCTCTTTGTTTAAAAAAATATCCTTTCCATCATAATTTGTGTGTATTTGTGGTTTGACATTTTTCCCTGTAAAATCGGGACTTGTATCCATGTGAGAAATAAACCCGATGGTGGGTACTTCGTAATCAATATTACTAGGTAAGGTCGCCATTAGATAGCAATTTTCATCCAAATCAACATTTTCTAATCCAATTTCTTTAAGTTCTTTTTCTAGCAAACGTGCTAAATTCCATTGCTTTTCTGTAGATGGGAAATTTGGATTATTGGGATCTGATTCTGTATCAATCGTTACGTAGCTTACAAATCTTTTGATAATATTTTCTTTCGTGATCATTATTTATGTTTTTTATTTTTTGTATACCACCCTTGCAAAGTTGGAGTAGGCGTTTGCTATTTCTTATTTCAATACGAGTTTGCCTATTTTGTTATTGCCAGACAACCACGCTGTATTTATATCGACAAACTGAATGGCATAATAGCTTTCTTTTGAAATGTTTTTCCAGGTATTTCCTGCGTCATTAGAAAAAGCAATCCCAGTTTTGCCAACCGCAAAAATTTCTTGTCCTTGGGTTCCTGGTACATATTGCACACAACTCTTATAGTTTGGAATTTGTGAATCTGCAACCAACTTCCAGAATTTTCCACCATCCGTAGTGATGGCTTTATTTGCAGTATTTTCTTGAGGTTTTGAGTAGTCTCCACCCATAACAATACCATGGTTCATATCATAAAAATCGATCGAGTAAATTCCTTGTGGTCCTTTTCCCTGAACCAACGGAGTATTGAAAATGTCCCATGTTTTACCGTAGTCATTTGATTTCAAAATGCGTGCTTTTTTTCCTCCTGAAGCAATCCAAACTGTACTACCTTTTATTTTAATATTCGTGTTACTGGCAGCAAAAAAAGCTTCCCCTTCTTCAAAAATTGGTAAAGAACTGCAAGGTATTTTGTTCCAAGTTTTTCCTCGATCTTCGGTAACGATGATCGCAGCACAATTTTCTGTTGGATCCCCAACAGCGATTCCATGTACCTTGTCTTCAAAAAATTGCATCGCATCATAAAAGACCTTTGCATTGTTCTCGGAATAAACCAGACTTGTATTCCCCTCTGATAATTTATACAACAACGCTGGATTTCCAATCGAAAGCGCAAAATAATCGCTTCCATTAAAAGCAATACTTCTAAAATTGGGTTTTATAGAGTCTTGGTAGCTTGGGAAATACGCTTGCGAATGCTTTTTATCTTCAGAAAAAACACCCATGACTCCGCTTGAGCCTGCATAAGCAACACGGGTTGAATCAATAACTTGAATTGCTCGAATGCTTGTGTTTTCAATAGGAAAGCTTTTTATTGTAACAGATGTTATGTTTCTTGGTGTATACGGTGTCTGACAAGATATTAAAATAATTGCTGCCAAAATAAGGACGGAAAATCGCTTCATTTTTGATATTTTTACATGACGAAATTAATGAATACAAATTGAGTTTTATGAAAAAAGCATTGGTAATTTCTGGGGGTGGGAGTAAAGGTGCATTTGCAGGTGGTGTTGCCCAGTATTTAATGAAGGAGGAAAGAAAAGCATATGAACTTTTTTTAGGAACTTCTACTGGAAGTTTAATGGTCTCGCATTTGGCATTGGGAAAATTAGATGCACTCAAAAAACTTTACACCAATGTAGATCAAAAGACTGTCTTTAGTAACAGCCCATTTACGATTCGAAAAGTGGATGGTGAAAAGGTGGTTAGTATCAATCACTTGAATACACTGTGGAACTTTATCAGGGGGAGAAAAACATTTGGGGAAAGCAAGAATTTACGAAAACTCATCAAGGAAAATATTACAAAAGAAATGTACAAGACAATTCTTAAAAATCACAAAGAAGTAGTTGTAACAATTTCTAATTTAACGACCAATAAGATTGAGTACAAATCAATCAATGAAACTTCCTATGAAGATTTTTGTGACTGGATTTGGGGTTCTTGCAACTACATACCTTTTATGAGTTTGCTAGAAAAAGACCATTGTCAATATGGAGATGGAGGTTTTGGCGCGCTAATTCCTATACGAGAAGCCATTTTAAGAGGGGCCACAGAAATTGATGCCATTATTCTTGACACAGAAGTATCTCAAGTAAATCGAATGCCTTCTAAAAACCCGTTTTCACTCCTGTTTGATGTATTTGATTTTATGCAAACTCATGTAGAAAAACACAATATTACCATTGGGAAATTAGCCGCCAATCACAAGAATGTTACCTTAAACTTATACTATACCCCAACGGTTTTAACAACAAATTCGTTGGTATTTGATAAGGAACTGATGCGCAGATGGTGGGCATCAGGATTCGAGTATGCAAAAACAAAACGAGAGAAGGATCGGAGTGCCTTTCGGCCCGATGTATTGGGCTAATTCCGACGCCCCATTCCTTTAAAAATTCTTATTTTGTAACAAAATAAAAGATCGCTCGTCATAATTGTGTAAACCAGATTTGCAATAGGGTTTTGTATCAAACAAAGAGCTTAGTTTAACCATCGTAACCATGAAGCAATCCGATTTTTTAAAAATGGTTTTTCCATTTAAAAATAAGGTTTTTAGATTTGCAAAAAGACTTTTAGTTTCTACTGAAGAAGCAGAAGATGCAACGCAAGAGCTGTTTTTGAAATTGTGGAAAAATAGAGAAAAGATTGCCGATTATAAAAATGTTGAAGCCTTTGCAATGACCATGACAAAGCATTATTGTTATGATCTATTGAAATCAAAGCAGGCTGGTAATTCGAGACTGGTACACACGAATTATAAGGAAAAAGAAACCAGTTTAGATAAAAAAATTGAAGATCAAGATAGCGTAGACCAAGTACATCGATTGATTCAACGGTTACCCGAACAACAAAAAATGATTATTCAGCTTAGAGATATTGAGCAATATGACTATGATGAAATTTCGAAAATAGTTGATATGCAACCCACCGCTGTAAGAGTGGCACTAAGCAGAGCTCGAAAAACAATTCGACAAGAACTCACAAAAACACACAACTATGGAGTTAGCTAACATAGAACAATTAATAGAAAAATACTTAAATGCAGCAACATCTTTGCAAGAAGAAGCAACCTTGAAAAACTATTTTACCCAAGGAAATATTGCCCCTCATTTACAAGAATATGAAGCGTTATTTAATTATTTCGAGAAAAACAAAGCAGAAATTTTCACGGAAACCATTCAATTGGATATTAAAAAACGCCCAAATAGAAAATTGAAGTGGCTATCTGTAGCAGCATCTATAGCAGTATTAGTAAGTGTTTTTATTGGAAACCAAGAGTATCGTAAATACCAAAAAGAAAAAACATTTGCACAAGTAAGGAATGCACTTCAGATGCTTTCATTGAATCTTAACAAAGGGGCGAGTGCGATTGCAAAAGTGCACGCCTATGAAAACACCATCAATACAATTATAAAATAAAACCGAGAAAATTAGTAAAACCAAGTAACCCATAGAAATTATGAAAAAATTAGTAATAGTAATCGTTTTTTTAATTGCATCGTCCGTAAGCTATGCACAATCCTTTTTTGATAAACTAGAATATATGGAAGGAGTCGATAT
>Ga0213861_10001946_pt1 | contig 18132 bp, 15 predicted proteins | sample PICome_4_FD_160110 | JGI IMG/M metagenome (GOLD analysis project Ga0213861, IMG submission 160110) | Coastal seawater microbial communities near Pivers Island, North Carolina, United States - PICO131 | ecosystem: Environmental > Aquatic > Marine > Coastal | place: USA: North Carolina... | reverse complement strand
GTGGCTTCACCCAGAATCTTGCACCTGAGCACCTATGACGCAAATGGTGGTGCCGCCCGAGCGGCAGTCGCTATTCACCGCGCTCTGCAAGGAGCTGGCATTTCCTCTCGAATGCGAGTTGGGCATTCAGCACTGAACGATCCCGCCATTATCGCCAACAAGAAATACCCCTTCATGCTTGCTAAGGAAGCAGATCGACGACTTTGGTCACTGCAAACGAGTGAAACCAACACCTGGCGCTCACCCGCCCGCTTCGGATCAATTACAGCGCAGGAAATCAATTCCAGTTCCGCAGACATAGTTCACCTACATTGGGTAACTGATGGATTTATGAGTGTCGAGACAATTGGCAAGATTACTAAACCAATTGTCTGGTCTCTCTGTGACGCTTGGGCTTTCTCGGGTGCCGAGCATTACGCAACAGACGTAACTGCTATCCGCGCCTCGGAGGGCTACACCAAAGATAACCGACCAACCACCGATGCAGGGCTGGATATTGACCGGTGGACATGGGCAAGGAAATTTAGATCATGGAAGTCACAGATGCATCTGGTACCGGCAAGCGCCTGGCTCACCGAGTCTGTTGAGAAGAGTTCACTCATGGGAGATTGGCCAATTAGTCGAATTCCGCACGTTGTTGATACTGATGTTTTTGCTCCAATGACCCAGGGTCTGGCTCGGAAAATCACTGGAATACCGAACGACAAACCTGTGGTCCTATTTTTATCTTCAGGAAATATTTTCGATTACCGCAAGGGGTGGGATCTGTTAATCCATGCCGTCAATTCTCCTGCAATTACTCAACCTTTGACGATCGTGGTAGTAGGACCTCGACCAACCGCTCATGTGCAGAGAGCGATATCTCAAACTTCGAAACATTCGTTTCTTTTTTTTGGCGAAGCACACGGCGATGAACAGCTAGTTGCTCTCTACAATTCGGCAGATTTAACCGCCGTGCCAAGCCGTGAAGACAACATGCCAATCACAGCAATGGAGAGTCAGAGTTGTGGTACGCCGGTCCTCTCCTTCTGCATAGGTGGGCTCCCTGACATCGTTCAGCATGAAGTGAGTGGATATTTGGCTAAAGCAGGTAATGTTGCGGATCTGTCCCAAGGGGTCAACTGGATCCTGGGTTCAGGTTCCCGAGACATAGCACGCGCACATGCTCTAAATACTTGGTCAGGGACAGTTGTGACACCCCAATTACTTGATGTCTACCAAATGGCATTGGGCAATCACTAGATTGAAAACTTTGTTGCTGCACTACTTAGAAAACAATGGAACTTTCAACGAATTTTCTCCCACAATTCTTTTAATTCGAATGCTTGAACCTGATCGGTAAGTCGCCTTGGATCGCCAGTGGCAATTGCGTCAAGGTAACCCTCTGGCACTGGCCGTGCTAGGTGTCCCGGACGCCATGCAAATGGTTCAGTCGGAGCAAATGGCTGCTGAGCAAGAAATCGGTCGGTAAGTGCGCATGTATCCACCAGGTGGGTTATTGGCCCAGTTGCCATACCCAGGTAACCAAGGCCACCACAAAATGCTCCGACTTCACTCGGCAACGTGAAGCCGCCATCGGCATACGGCCAATTTTGAGCAGCTTTATTTATTTCGCGAAGTGTCCGATTAAGTCCGGATCCATCTCCTAGAGGAGCAATATCGGGATTGATGTAGGCAAGGGAAAGCTTGTCAATCATTTCTTTCAATGACTTTCCGTTAGCAACATAGAAACCACGTTCGTCTGAAATGGATCCATTTGTGTTTTGCTCGAATTGCCAACGCTCACTTTGGTAGTTGGCCAATGCCACAGGTGTCTTCCCTGCTAGTCCTGTGGCAATCAGAATTACACCCAGAATAAGTACAGCAAATACTGCGTAAATCGAGCCTTCCAGGACACCGCTTCTTTCACGCTCCGAATGATTCTTCGCGTAGCCATTTAGATTCAGTTGAATCACAGCCAGCACGAATGCAATAACTACACACGGAACTGCGAGAAACCTGCTCGCCATGAAGTCTCCGCCGATTGAAACGATATAAAGCAAATAGAGAACTACCCCGAGAGTCCAGGCGCGGAGAACAAGGTTCCCGAAAATAAACCCAGCAAATACCCCAGTGACAAGAAGCATCAATGTCACGGGGTCGTTCTCAAAAGAGATAGATAAGTATCGCAATCCCTGAACAAATAATTCAGTCTGCGGAATGTCCACATTGCGTTTGGCCGCGAAAGTATTTGGCAGCAATGCATGGTAGGAAGCCCAACTCCAACTGAACCAAATCACCAATGGAGCAACAAAGCTGATCAGAGACAAAGTTAATGTCTTCACATCTTTACGATTGACGTACAGGAGTACAAGGCCAATAGGTACAAGAATCACGATTAAATCAAAGCGGGTCAAAAACACTGCTGCGAAAGACAGGCCCAAAAAAATTGGACGCGCAACAAGTCTTTTTTTATCATCTTTTGAGAAAGTCAGGGATAGTGCAAACGCAACAGCAATTACTAGGTATGCGAGCGAATTCTCTAAGCCAGAAGTTGAGTACTCCATGAAACCATTCGACAATATCAACAATCCCGTTAAAAGTGTGATGCGGGCAACCGATTTCGTGTGCCACACAATTACTCCGACAGCAGAGGTTGTAAGTGCAATACCTAGGAAAAGAACACCCCAGATCCATTGGTTAGTGAGAGCCCCTAAACCTGTCCACATGAGAAACCAAAGAGGGTGGGTGTAGGCCTGAACCGATTCCGTTGCATTAAACCCAGGCCCCCAGCCGTGAGTGATATTGAGGGCGGTTCTCAGGGTAATGAGAGAGTCGTCAGATAGCCATGCAATCCGAAAAGCGACAAAAGCGGTGGCCGATATGGCCAACAAGCGAAAAAATAGTAATTGCTTGTTGCTGTTGGTTTCCATTTCATTACTCACTTTTCTGGCGTGTAGGAATTACTGCAGGAAATACTAGGAAAGCGACGGCCATAATGGGGAGAACTGGATAAATGTGTCGATTGATGTCATATCCGTCAGATGCCCACATCGCAATGAGATACCCAATCGTTGTCAATGCAACAGTGAGTGAGCCAATTACTCCCAGCACCGTGACTTTGGGTCGCACCTTGAGTCCTATCGCAAAGGCAGTTCCCAGGATCGCGTACAGCAACATCCACAACCATGGCTCTGAAATGTTGAGAATTAGGTTACTGAGCCAGTCCGGCATTGACCTTCCTTCACTCATGACCGCTAGTTCGATTCTGGTCATTGATCCAAAGAAATCGAGAAAGGCTGCTAATGGATCGGCAAGTATCCACTTGTCTGCGCGAATGGCATCGGAGTTGAACCAAATCCAAGTTTCTGGGCATTGTTGAATCAGAGTGCCCGTCAAAGCATGAATGTCATTCCAGGGAGCTGGACCGTTCAAAGCAGCGGGAATAGCTTCACACGGGGGCATATTTTCTAGTGAATAAGGTCTGAATGACGATCCCTTGTCAACTACGTTGTTGAGGGCGTATCTAAATTGATATAACTGAACCAAGGACAATTGGTAGATACGAAAGATGCCAAAAGCCACAAATGGCAGTAGAGCAGCCCCCGTTACCAATGACGGAATGCCGGCATTGCTGCGTCTAGCGGTCCAAACTAGTAAAACAACTTGTATTGGGACAATCACAATGAGCAATTGCGGTCGCGTAATTATCGCGAAACCGGCACTCACTAAAAGCCCTGAAAGTGACCACCAATAATTGTTGGCCTCTGCCTGTGATACCCACACTATGGTCGCTAACCACACGACAAGGAAACTCACGGTCAGGCTCTCGGTGAGTAAGACAGTGTTGTAGCTCCATATTGGAGTGGTCATGGAGAAGAGAAGGATGAGTAGCGCCATGGGCCAGCGAATCCAGGTGTACCTCAATCGCCACATAACTGCTCCTGCGAGAAGCGACCAGGAAACTACTGAAATGGCAGTCAGCAGATAAATGATTCTTTGATGATCCTCAACGGCCATGAACAAAGCGGTTGTAGTAATTCCAGGATTTTGAACATCAAAAACTAAGCCAAAATACCTATAAGTGTCATATGACTCTTGAGCGTTGCTCGACATGACAGCAGCGATATTCCAGATCGCATAACCAACGAAAATGAACAAATTCCCCCTCTCCCGTGGCTCCAGCACCCCGAAGTGCTTCCTCACCTCTGAGTTGGAGTTAAATCTCTGATTAAGCCCATCCAATGCGGACTCGATAGTACCCTGATCCAGCCTCCCATCGTTGGATATGTCGTGAGCTGCAAACAAATATCGTTAACTGCATCCATTTAGAACTAGGATTTGAGTAATTCACACTCAGGCAGATCGGATCGAACCCAATTGGAAACTGCGAGCACCGGAAGTTCAGCACCGATCGCCGGTAATTTTGAACCATCACCCAATCCAGCACATAGGGCGTGGCCGCTTGATCTATTACGAATCTTTGCAGCCTTACTTGTTCTCGTTCAGCATTGGTCAATTGTTGGGCTGTCCGAAGTGGCCGACTCGGACTATCTAAAGGTGGCATTCAGCTACGGATATCTCGGTGTGGATGTATTCTTTTTCATTTCTGGAATAGTCATTACTCGATCGGCATTGAGCTCAGATGCGCGTCGATTTACGGTCGCCAGATTCGCGCGACTTGCGCCGGCTTACCTAGTGATTCTCTTGATCTCAATACCCGTCGGGCTTTACACCAAAGATACGAGGTATGAGATCTCCTCGATTTTCTCTTCACTTTCTTTTTCGGAATTTGTCACACAGCCTCAGGCAGATGATCTATTAATTCTGGATTCATGGACCTTATGGGTGGAAATTCAGTTCTATTTCCTCATTGCAGTCTTGTTACTCCTCTTTGGGCTTTGGCAAATGCTTGTGCGAACACACACCGGCATTAGTCTCTCGATTTTCAAAGTCATTTTTTCAATTTGGCTTGCATTTCTTGCCTTGAATACGGCTGGTAACTCAGGCATTCCCATTCTGCTTACCCTTGGTGGGTTTGCAACGGCCTTTATCTGTGGTGGGCTTTTCGGCACAGTAACGAATTTGAATTCCCTGCTACGGCTGAGTCCGATTCTTTTTCTCGCCACTACTCTCATGTTCTATGGTTTCTATGAGCGAAGCCTCAATTCAATGGGTACCTTCGGATCTTTAGATCTTCAGTCTTCCCATGTCTTGGTCGCAACATTCCTTGTTGTCCTCTGCTTATTGGCAGTGCTCTCCGGACTCGTTGCCGGTCCACTTCCTGCACGCTCGGCCAAGATAATTACCATAGCGGCCCTAGCCACTTACCCGCTCTATCTGATGCACCAGGAGTTGGGCAACCGCTCGATACTGAAAATGACTGAACTCGGAGTACCTGTGGCACTATCCGTGAGCGTAACTTTCATTTGGTGCGTTGCCTTGTCAATTTTCATCTCTATGAAAATTGAGCCGCCAATGCGCGCCGCGATTCTCCGAATAGGATCTATGCCTTCAAAGACATAACCAATCTCGCTGAACCTGAATGGCGCTCGAGCGTGGCAATGAATGATCGCTCACGCCACTTTGTAGCCTGGGAAGTATTTTTGGGAACTTCATTTAAATGATTCGGCGAGATAGACCTGCGATAACTATTTATGCCTAGTAATGGACTACCGTTAGTTCCCGTGGTTACACAGAAGGTCCTGATTGCCATCCCTGCGTGGAATGAGCAAGGTTCAATTGCCTCGGTCGTCAATTCTGTTCGCGCGAAACGACCCGATGCAGATGTTCTGGTTGTCAACGACGGATCCTCGGATTCGACGGCCATTGAGTCTGAGCGGGCAGGTGCCCGGGTTGTGTCTTTGCCTTTTAATGTGGGGGTTGGTGGTGCGATGCGAACCGCATTTCTCTATGCCCAGCGCGAGGGCTATGAGGCGCTGGTGCAGGTGGACGCTGATGGTCAGCATGACCCTGCCGATCTTAATAAGCTCATTGACGGTCTAAGCAACGCTGATGTCGTTGTCGGGACCAGATTCCATCCCAATTCCCAGTATTTTGTTGGTGGTCCTCGACGGTGGGCCATGGTTTTGCTCTCCAAGTCACTGAGTTGGATGAATAAGGGAATGATCTCGGACCCAACTTCTGGATTTAGATCCGCTGGACCTAAGGCGATTGAACTTTTTTCGGTTCAATACCCAGCCGATTACCTCGGTGATACGGTTGGATCTCTGGCAATTGCGATTCGTAATGGGCTGACCATTAATGAAGCTCCAGTGACCATGTATTTCCGCCAGTTTGGGCGGCCAAGTAAAAATGCACTGTGGTCAGCGCTCTATTTAGGTCGCGCGTCTCTAGCAATTATTGCGACCGGATTGCGTGGCAGCAAAACCCCACGTGAGGACTCCGCATGACCGCCAATATTTTGGCTGCCGGGGCGGCCTTCGTCACCTTCTTCTTCGTGTTTTATTTGCTCCGAAAAGGTGCCCTCCGGGAGAAATATGCAGTTCTCTGGCTCTTCTTTTCTGGTGCCGCTCTCTTTTTCGCCGTTTTCCCGCAGGCGCTGGTGTGGTTCAGTCACCTGATTGGTGTTGCTGAGCCCGTCAACCTTTTATTCTTCTTTACTGTTGTTTTGCTAGTTCTCGTTGCCGTGCAGTTGAGTTATGAACTCAGCCGCCACGAAATGCGTATCCGACGACTTGCCGAAGAAGTTGCCTTGCTGCGGGATGAAATCGCTCACATGAAACGCCCCACAGATGGTGACTGAACCTATCCTGATCATTGGCTTTAATCGGCCTGCGCACCTGAAAGTGCTCATTGATCGCCTGCGTGAGATTGCCCCAACCCGAATTTATGTCGCCCTGGATGGTCCTCGCATTGACCGGGTGGGCGAGAGCGAAAAAGTTGCCACTTGTCGCGAACTCATTCACAACATTGACTGGCCGTGCACGATAGAGACAAACTTCCAAGAAACAAACCTCGGTTGCGGACTTGGGGTGAGCACGGCCATTACCTGGTTCTTTGAACAGGTGGATCGGGGAATTATTCTCGAAGACGACATAATCCCTGATCCCTCATTCTTTCCCTACTGCACTGAACTACTTGACCACTATGCCGGTGACCCCTCTGTTTTCGCAATTTCAGGCTGCAACTTTGTACCAGCAGAATTTCAGTCACGGCCTGCGGAGTCTTTTCGGTTCAGTCAAGTGCCACATATCTGGGGCTGGGCCACATGGAAAGACCGGTGGCAGCTGTATTCACTGGATCTGGCTGGATGGCGTGAGAGGCTGCCAGTTCACAAACTCTGGACTAAATCCGGGGGAAATGTTCCCGGAACCGTGTATTGGGCCGGGACTTTTGAACTTCTCGCTCGCAAGGAAGTAGATACCTGGGATGGTCAACTGGTGTACTGCTCAATGGTGAACAACGCACTCACTGCCACTAGTAACGTGAACTTGATTCAAAATATTGGCTTTGATAGTGAGGCCACGCACACGCTGGAGGATCGAGACGAACTTCAACCAGTTCGTGCGATCGAATTCCCCTTGGTATTCCCCACTCGGGTGCAGGTGGACAATAAGGCGGATGCTTGGACACGTAGGAACCACTTCCGGGCAACCTGGCGTGGCATGCTGGATCAGGGCGACCGCTACCTTCAGCGTAGAAGAGCGGCAAGTAAAGGGAGTTCATGAATGTCTATTTCCAAGGGTCGAGCCTTAGTCACCGGCGGTGCTGGATTCATAGGGTCGCATTTGTGTGAGCGTCTACTCAACGACGGGTATGACGTCCTCTGTGTGGACAACTACTACTCCTCCACCAAAGACAATATTGCTCATCTCCTGGCTAATCCTCGGTTCGAGGTAATCCGGCATGATGTCACTTTTCCGCTTTACGTGGAAGTAGATGAGATCTATCACTTGGCATGTCCTGCCAGCCCTATTCATTATCAGCGTGATCCGGTTCAGACCACGAAAACAGCAGTGCACGGGTCCATCAATATGTTGGGACTTGCTAAACGAACTGGTGCGAAAATTCTCTTGACCTCGACCTCTGAGGTCTATGGAGATCCGCTGGTGCACCCCCAAACTGAGGAGTACTGGGGCAATGTGAACCCCATTGGTCCGCGGGCATGCTATGACGAAGGCAAACGAGCGGCAGAGACGTTGTTCTTTGACTATCAACGACAACATGCTTTGAAAATAAAAGTTGTCCGGCTATTCAATACCTACGGTCCGCGCATGCATCCTCAAGATGGCCGTGTTGTTTCCAACTTCATCATGAGCGCTCTCAACAACCACCCACTAACCGTCTACGGTGAAGGCGAGCAGACTCGCTCTTTCTGCTACGTAAGTGACTTAATTGAAGGCTTAATTGCCATGATGAACAGTGCGGATTCAATTACCGGTCCGATTAACCTAGGAAATCCTGGCGAGTTCACCATTGGCGAGTTGGCCAACATGGTTATTGAGCAAACAGGCACCCGGGCAGAAATTGAGTACTTCCCGCTGCCGGTAGATGACCCCATTCGCCGCCAGCCTGAAATCACAAAAGCGAGGAACCTCCTAGGGTGGGAACCCACCATCGCTCTGGCGGACGGTTTAGCCACGACAATCAAGTACTTCAAGGAAAACGTCGCCACATGATTCTTGGAACAATCCTTGTTCTTCTAACCTGGATAGTTTTGAGTGGAGTAATTCTCACTCTCGGTCTGGCCGTCACGAATCACCGGACCACGGGGGGACAGTCGGGTCTGATCACCTTGTTCACTGTTCGCAGCTCCCTCTGGTGGGGATTAGCGATGCTGCTTCTTGCTGTTCTCGGCGTGAACTTAAAATTCCCATTGACCAGCGCTGCGGCAGCGCTCTCAATCGCTGCTCTTTTCGGCCTAGCACTTATTGTGCTCCTCCTGCGCCGCCCACGACTTCTCATTAAACGGCCGCTGGCGACTTCCTGGTTGGTGGTCGTTGTGATCGCGGTGGGAGCAATCGCTGTTATTTACCTTGGGTTAGCCGCCCTTGGTCCGGTAACTAACTACGACTCAGGGCTATATCACCTCGGGTCGATCAAGTACGCTGGTGAATTTTCCACTATTAGTGGCTTAGCGAATCTGTACTTCCCTTTCGGATATAACACCAGCCTCTACCCATTTGCCGCATTCCTTAGCAACGGCCCTTGGAGTGGTGAGGGCTACCGGTTAGCTAACGGATTAATCGTGGCACTTGTTGTTGTGGACCTCGTTGTACGGTTAATCGCGGCCCGCGGTTCAGTTAATCGCTTAAGCGCGGGATCATGGATTTTGCTCGTGGGCACATTCATTGGCCTCGTTCCGTTGGTCGCCCTCTCTGATTACTGGGTAACCAGTCCCTCCTCGGATGCTCCCGTCATGATGCTGACCTTCATTGCATGTGCCTACCTTGCCGATGCAATTTTCAGTAGGAGAAAACGCAACAACAACCTGGCCACCGCATTTGTCATTTCCGTAATCCTGTTCTCACTACGACCGACCATGGTGGTATTTCTTATCGGAGTCGCTTTAGTGATCGTCTTAGTGTCGATCAGAGACCGCCCCGCACGAGGCACGCTAAGTAACTGGTTCCCCCTTGTCGGTGCCGGCTTTGTGGGTTTACTGATGCTCGCAGTGCAGACCACGCGAGATTACTTCCTCAGTGGCTGGTTTCAATTTCCATTGTCGCTCTACTCGTTCAATACGCCGTGGACCGCAATTGATCCAAACGGGAATCGATCTGCGACGTTGGGGAATGCGCGCAATCCTGCAGATATTTGGGGTTCCGTTGATGGTTTCGCGTGGGTTGGTACTTGGATTGGTCGGCTGCCCAGCCAGTGGGAAACATACTTACTCATGGTGTTAGCGCTCGCCTTGATTGTCCTGATTACTGCGGCAAGACTTAATCGAATTCGCATGCGGTGGCGAGCTTTGGGTGTGATCATGATTCCCTCGGCCCTGACCACATTCACGTGGTTCTTCTTTTCGCCGCCAGCTTTCCGATTCGGTTGGGGGCCAGTATTCAGCCTATTTATTATTCCAATCGGGGTGACGTTATTCACCCTCGCGCGAAGTAATCGACGTCCCACAGGTGTAGCGCGGTTAACTCCACTTGCCGCGCTAACTCTTGCAATCGGGTTATTAATTGTCACCAGCTACACATCCGCATTCCGTCTACCGAATCTGCTAAACCCGCAGCCGGCAAGCTTCACACTTGGCTCCATTGCAATCGAATATCAGTTAACGCCAGTAGTTGATGTACCTATTCAGGAACGCATACTGTCAAACGACCTTGTAACAACATTTCCTACCGAATCAGACCAATGCTGGGACAACTACCCGCTTTGCACACCCATCGTGAGTGAGTCGGTTCGACTGCGTGGCGAAGGAATCCAGAACGGATTCCTTCCTTGACCAACTCTCCTTTAACGCCCCCAGTGATTTCGCGGATAATGAATGGCTGCACGAACCCACTCACGCCCACGATATTGCCAACGGCGGACTGGATGCCCCGAAAGCGCAATGCTGGTTTCAGTTGAGCCAGCCATGACTGCGGCTTCGTGACCAAATGAGGAAGCAGCGAAATACACCGAGGTCGTTGCCGACCCGAGAACTTTCCAATCGACCATAGCTCCGATTCCAGCGAGTTCATTTGCCCGATCATGTGATTCAAGTTGGGCTGACCAAGGCTGTAGCCCAGCCTCTCTCAATCTCTCCAACCATTTATCCTTCTTGCCCCTAGTGTCACTAGCTATGAAGACGGAGGTGATACCGGTACGCTCCACCTGCTGCATGACCGCTGCCTGGATTTTGTGATCAAGTGGGGTTTCATGCGAGCGGTCTGTATACCGAAGGTGCAGTCCCACAAATTGATCTTGCTGATCAATTAACTTTTTGGCCGCCTTCTCAATGGGATCTGCGAAATTAAAATGTCGATACCACTCCCCGCGTTGCGTAATTGCAGTTTCCTGGTTGTGGAATGAGAAGTTTCCACCCGCGGATATAACTACCTCGGTTGGCTGATCAATGTGGTGAATCATGGATTTCAGTTCAGGCATAAAAACTTGTTCACCGCGATCTAGCCCTGCCAGGCAAATGATGTTATTTCGCTTTGTTAGGTAGGGCGGAATCTCATTAATTTCTTGACCCATTAGAACACTCAACTCTGACTTACCGATTAAATGGTTCTTGACAAGACTCCCATTAAGAATTGACTTGGCGGGAGCAGGTGCCACATTTTGGCTCTCCCAACAAACCAAGAATTCCGCTCCAAGAGAATTTGCCAATATCGAAGCACTCGCGATCGATTGAATGCGATTGATGTAACCACTTAGCGGGATCACAATTACCCGACTAACTCCCGGATTTGTGTCCGTCTTCATGATCACTGAGCAGCTCGTAGGTGCTCATGCAATTGGCGCACGATCCCCTGGACTGAAAGTCCGCCCAAGTCACGCAGGTAGTCCTGTGAACCCGTTGCGTCACGGGCCTGGTGGCTCACCCCCAACGGTAGAACTCGCATATCTATTCCATTTACTGCCAACTCTTCTAACAAAGCGCTACCAAAGCCACCCGCAATCGAATGTTCCTCAAGGGTGGCAACAACTTGCGTTCCTTCTGTGCTTTCCACAAGCGCACTTAGGTTCAACGGCTTTATCCGGGGAACTGACATGACCCGTACAGAAATTCCCTGATCACGCTCTAAAGCATCTGCCGCTTCGATACCACGAATGGCAATTGCGCCTGTGACAAACAGGGTGATGTCACTTCCCTGCCTCAGCAGTAGCGGTTCACCATTGGACAGAGCAGGGATTTGTGCATGCAGGTTGGGTTCCTTGTTTTTCCCAAGACGCAGGTATGCAGGTCCAGATGTTGAACAGATCACATCAACGGCAGCTTTCACTTCCCGTGGATCCGCCGGGGAATATATTGATAAGTTGGGTAAAGCCCGCATAACGGCAATGTCTTCCACAGCGTGGTGGCTGTAGCCGAGAGTTCCGTATGCCAGTCCAGCGCCTACCGAAACAATGGTGACATCTAGACCGTGGTAGCAAATGTCATTCCGAATTTGCTCAAGACAGCGCATGGTAGGAAAGTTTGCAATAGAATATACAAATACTTTTTTGCCCGTTGAAGCCATGCCTGCAGCAATTCCAATCATGGATTGCTCTGCCACCCCAGCATTAAGGAATTGCTGAGGAAAATCCCGGGCAAACTGATCGACCACACTGAAGCCGAGATCCCCCACAATCAAATTGATGCACGGCTCACTAGCAGCTCGAGCGGTGAGCTGGGCAATAAAGGTATCCCTCACGATTCACCAGCCAATTGGTCGAGCGCCAACGCCAATTGCTCGGCATCAGGAGACTTATAGTGCCAGCTGACTTGATCTTCCATGTAATCGACACCGCGTCCTTTTATGGTTTTCGCAATCACAACAGTCGGTCCTGTGAAATTCGAATCAATGGCATTGACAAGCTCGTCGTGGTTATGACCATCTACTTCAATCACGTTCCATCCGAAAGCAGCCCACTTTTTGGCGAGCGGTTCAAGGCGAAGAGTTAGTTCGGTGGTGGTAAGTGATTGAAGCCCATTGCGATCAATAATTACGGTCAGATTAGACAACTTGTGGTGCGCCGCGACCAAGGCCGCTTCCCAATTACTGCCTTCATCGCACTCGCCGTCTGAAAGAACCACATAAATTTTTCGCGGGGATTGCTCCCTCTGCGCGGTAAGCGCTACGCCCACGCCAAAGGGGAGGGCGTGTCCAAGCGAACCTGTTGACAGCTCCACCCCTGGGACTCCGCTGGTGACGTGTCCACCTAGTCGCGCTCCGTCCTGGCAATATTCATCCAACCACTCCATTGGAAAGAATCCGGTGTGAGCAAGGACGGAATACAAGCCCGCCGCAGCATGTCCTTTAGACAACAGCACGACATCTCGGTCAGAGGACTTCACATTTTTAGGGGAGATATTCCCAACTTGGCCATATAGAACTGCCAAGATATCAATAACGGATAGAGATGAACCAATATGTGCCGCACTCGCGAAAGCACACATGCGCACGGCGCTTATTCTCGCTGACCGAGCAAGTGCTTCAGTGGTTAAATCCGACACAGCCTTAGGCTACGGCAAGTGCGACACAGATGGGTGAAGGGTTGGAGGTGAGATAAGTGGAGAAGAAAATATGCTGGAGCAACCTTCCACATGGTGATCGTCCCGTCTTGGTGCTACCCGTCTACAAGGGTGGCGAGAGATTTCTCAGGTGTCTGCGATCCCTTGATGTGGCTCATTTGTACTTCGCTGCAATTGTCATAAGTGTCAACAGTAGATCGGATTCCGCGGATCTCAAACATGCTTTTGATTTTCAAACGAGCGCTGGGTTACCCGTTGAGGTCTTAAATACTCAGAGCGAACTCAGTTCTATGGATCACACCCGATTTTGGGCGAATGAACTGCGTCGTACTGGCCTTCGCCCAGAGCAGATGCTTATGTGGATAGGCCACGATGACGAACTAGACCCCGATGGCCTTGCATTCAATTGCCCCAACGGCGTGTGGCCCATTGATTCAAACACCATGGTTCTTGGCCCTTGGAAACTACGCCATGAAGGCGTCGACGAGCTGTATCAGGTGCCGGATGGTGAATCTTTGGAAACTTGGACATGCTTTCCACCGCCCAATATAAAGCCGGTTCCGTCCTTAGAATGGGTATGTTCCCAGCTAGTCCATCCAACCTATCTAAATTTGACCGGCGGAATTTTCTCGTTTGGAAGCATGCTACAGGTTATTGACTTCACCTATAAAAAGATTTCCGGTATGCGCATGGAGATGACCTTGGCCACAGCTTTAGGGACAAGGTTCGTAACTGAACTCCCCACAGCAATCACGATTGTCTATGGTCGTGCAGATTCAGATCGGGCAACGATTCCTGTTCAACATGCCCGACAGGATGACCGACAACTACTCGCTTGGGTGACTAGGTATGCGTTTGGCTCACGCCAAAGCCGTTTGCGCCTTGCATCAACCATAGGGAGTCTTTTCACACTCCGGCTACAGGTTGCAACCGGTCGCGGGAAATTCCCCGAGGAAGATTGGGTAGTTCGTTATGACAGCTAGTGTTGCCCCCCACCAGGTACTCGGAGCCGCTCTCCAGTCACAAGATCGGATCGTGATATCCGGAGCTTCCGGCTGGATGGGTCGTTCACTTTTGCAGGAGTTATTTCTCGCGGATTCAAGTCTATTTCCAGAACGAGTCCTTGCTCTTGGCTCGACTACGCGGAGAATACAACTTCTCGATGGCTTGGCGGTCAATATTGTCAAAGCCAGTTTGGGGCAAGTGACCAATTGGCGGCCCACGATCGGTGTTCACCTTGCGTACCTCACGGCCGATCGCATAGGGGTGACTTCTCCCGAGCACTTCACCACGGTGAACTCAACACTTACTCAATTCGGCCTAGAAATGCAATCCTTGCCCACCCTTCGGGCATTCATGTTTGCAAGTTCTGGAGCCGCAACCAAAATTGCGACGAATCACTCACTCGCTTGGCACCCCTACTCTATTGCTAAGGCTGCAGACGAAGCGGCTTTCTTCACCGCCGATGCAGCAAAGACAACGCCGACTTTGGCTGCCCGCCTCTGGTCTGTAAGTGGACCACATTGCACCAGACCGCGTGACTACGCACTGACCGACATGATCCTGCAGTGTGCGCTTACGGGACAAGTGTCTGTAAAAACTCAAGGAATACAAATGCGACGCTATGTCGATGCCGGTGAATTCCTTGCTTCGTGCTTGACTTTTAATCTCTCGGGCAACTCGGGTGTCATTGATTCCTCGGGAGAACTCATTGAGATTAGAGATCTCGCACAAATGATTGCCGAGGAACTTGGTGGCCGAGTCGAATCGAAGCAAATCGACCCCACTGTAGAAGCAAATCTTTACTACACCGATTCAAACTCTATGAAGGACATGTCGTCCACATTAAGCATTGCCTTTACGGATCTGCGTGCTCAAATTCGCCACACGGCTCAGGGTTTGGTACGCAAATGATTACCAGGTTTTCCATGGCGCTTGGCCGGACTCCCAGAGTTCATTAAGCATGATGGATTCGCGGTATGTGTCCATTGGTTGCCAAAAACCTTGGTGACGATAGGTAGAGAGTTGCCTTGCAGCGGCCAATTCCACTAATGGTTTCTCTTCAAGTACAGCATTGTCGTCAAGGTAATCAATAACCCTAGGTTCCATCAAAAAAAATCCGATGTTGACCCAGCCATCCATAACTGGTTTTTCCCTGAATCGTTGAACGATGCCTTGATCATTGACATCCATCAGGCCGAATCTGCTGAGCGGCTGGACTGTGGAAACCGTGGCTAAAGTTCCCGCAGCCAGATGTGTGGCCTTGAGCGCAGCAATGTCGATGTCCGCTAATCCGTCCCCATAGGTCACAAGGAAGGTTTCATCCGTTAAATATCGAGCCGTCTTAAAAACCCGACCACCCGTCATGGTTTCCTCTCCTGTGTAAGCGAGCGTTACCTGCCAATCCCCTTCTTGGTGCGCATCATGGAATGTCAGTGAATCCTTTTTGCCCAGTTCAATAGTGAAATCGTTATTCCATACTTCGTAGTTGAGGAAATAGTCCTTGACCATGTCACTCTTGTAACCGGTGGCGATTATGAAGTCCGTAATTCCTTGAATCGAGAGGTTTTTCATAATGTGCCAGAGAATCGGTCGCCCACCGATCTCCACCATTGGTTTGGGGCGAAACTCGGTCTCTTCGCGTAAGCGGGTGCCCAGACCCCCAGCCAGAAGGATCGCTTTCATAGGGATACCTCACACTGGAATGGGTGCTCGGGACTCATCCAGAGCTTGCTTGAGCTGATCACTACCTCCATACCCCTAATCTAGTCCCTATGTCATCGACAACTGATCCTGCTCGCCGTCGTATTTTGGATGCTGTCGCTGGCTATGCGGCCCACTCCCTCGCCGCTGAGGAATTCGTACCGGGTGTCACCCCAGTGCCTGTTTCGGGGAAAGTTCTCGATCCTGCCGACATAGTCGCTTTGGTTGATTCAAGTTTGGATGGCTGGCTCACAGCGGGACGCTTCACTGGCAAATTCGAGCGGGCTCTCGCCAAATATGTCGGTACTCGAGCCGCTCTTTTTGTTAACAGCGGATCCAGCGCAAATCTTGTAGCCCTCAGCGCTTTGACCAGCCCACGTTTGGGCAAGAAGGCTTTGAAAGAGGGCGATGAAGTCCTCACCGTAGCCATGGGTTTCCCAACAACGGTAAACCCCATAATTCAAAATCGCTTAAAGCCGGTCGTCGTTGACGTGGAGCTGGGTACCTACGATGCAATGGCAGATCGGTTGCGTGAAGCAGTCGGACCCAAAACTCGGGCGATAATGATGGCGCACACGCTGGGCAATCCATTTGACCTTGATGTCGTGCGTGAACTGTGCAAGGAGCACGGTCTGTGGTTAGTTGAAGACTCATGTGACGCTTTAGGTTCAACATATGAGTCCCAACGCACCGGTAGTTTCGGTGATACTGCAACTCTCAGTTTTTATCCGGCTCATCACATCACCACGGGTGAGGGTGGTGCAGTGCTGATTAAATCCCCCCTCGTTAAAAAGCAAGCAGAGTCCTTTCGAGACTGGGGCCGTGATTGTTACTGTGAAACAGGTCACGACAACACCTGCAAGAAACGGTTTCAGTGGCAGTTGGGTGATCTTCCACTTGGGTACGACCATAAATATATTTACAGTCATGTGGGTTACAACCTCAAAGCAACGGATATGCAAGCGGCACTCGGATTGAGCCAATTAGACAAACTTGATCGTTTTGTCCAGGCTCGCAAAGACAACTTTGCGCATCTCACAGGAAGACTCGAAGGTGCACCCGGGCTAATCCTTCCCATAGCCTCACCTAAGTCAGACCCATCATGGTTTGGTTTTCCCATAACCTTGGCGCCCGACTTCCCGGTGGATCGTGAGGATCTTCTGCGGTTCCTTGAGTCAAGAAAAATTGGAACCAGATTGATGTTCGCGGGAAACATTTTGCGGCAGCCGGCGTATCAGAATGTTGACTTCCGTGTTGTAGGTGACCTCACCAATACAGACATCGTGATGCGACGGACATTTTGGGTAGGTGTGTACCCCGGCCTGACACCACCCATGCTCGATCACATTGCTGACTCAATTCTTGAGTTCACCTCAAATCCCAAAAATCATTTGAAGCTCGACGATCAAAATAGTGGTTGATCATGCACTATTTCGTAACCGGGCATACCGGCTTCAAAGGTTCGTGGTTAGTGCAATTGCTGAAGTCCAAAGGACATACGGTCTCAGGACTTTCACTGGATCCCATTCCCGGATCAATTTTCGAAACAGCAGATCTTGGCCGGATGCTCGAACTTGATTTCCGAGTCGATATCCGAGATGCTGCCGCGACCGGAGAAGCCATCACGACAACACAGCCAGATGTCGTGATACATCTCGCCGCGCAGCCCTTAGTACGCCAGTCATATTTGGATCCGGAGGAAACCTTCACAACCAACGTGATGGGAACAATGAATGTTCTCGAGGCCGTCAGGGAATGCCCTTCCGTCCAAGCACATCTGGTCATTACGACCGACAAGGTTTATCGCAATGTAAACCAAAAGGCGGGATACAAAGAAGATGATCCCCTTGGGGGTACGGATCCTTATAGTGCTTCAAAAGCAATGGCCGATCTACTCACGCAGTCCTGGATAGCCAGTTTCCCGGGCAGTCCCACAGCCATAGCTCGAGCCGGCAATGTTATTGGCGGTGGCGATGTTAGTCAGGATCGGCTCCTGCCTGATCTAGTTCGATCTTTCAATGCGAAGCAGCCTGCTAGGTTGCGTTACCCAAACGCCGTTCGACCCTGGCAGCACGTTCTGGATTCCCTTCATGGTTACACCTTGCTGGTGGATTCCTTGCTCCAAGGTGAGGGTCAAGGTGCATGGAATTTTGGACCGCCTGACACAAACGTGAACTCAGTCTCGTTGGTGGCTGATACCGCAGTTTCCTATTGGGGAAACGGGGCAAGTTGGGAAGTCGAACGGGGAACTCAACCCCATGAGGCGGCGCTGCTGACACTTAACTCTGCAAAAGCTAGGGCAGCCCTCGGCT
>Ga0213861_10001943_pt1 | contig 18174 bp, 15 predicted proteins | sample PICome_4_FD_160110 | JGI IMG/M metagenome (GOLD analysis project Ga0213861, IMG submission 160110) | Coastal seawater microbial communities near Pivers Island, North Carolina, United States - PICO131 | ecosystem: Environmental > Aquatic > Marine > Coastal | place: USA: North Carolina... | reverse complement strand
GATCTCAGAGGCTTCCATGATACCGTCCTGAATATCGGCAGGCATGGAATTGAACCACTCAAGGTTACACGAATAGACCTGGCTATCAGGCACCGCTTGGGTGAATGTGACGTGCGACAAGATATCCTTGAAACCGAACACATAAAGCGCGCCAACAGACGGATCGAGCGCATCGGCAACGCCCTGCTTGATCGCAGAAGGTGTTTCACCCCATGCCACTGGCGTCGGGTTCGCGCCAACCATGCGGTAGTACTGCTGCAACATCGCAGAGCCCGGCACGCGGAACTTCACACCGCTCAGGTCAGACGGAAGGAGCACGGGACCGGCACCGCCAGCGCGCACAGCGACAACGCGCGGATCAATGTTGATATAAAGCAGCGGCTTAAAGCCCGCGGCCTCAACCTTCGGGTTCACTTCGCTTGCCCAGACGTCGGAATGCACCAAATTGGTGAAACGCTGGTTGGACCCGCAAAGGTATGGCAGGTTGATCAGGTCGGTCACAGGCGCGAATGGCGCAAAGTTCGAGATCGAGTGCTGTGCGGCTTGGATCGTGCCGGATTGCACCTTTTGGACCAGCTCGCCGCCGGCACCCAACTGACCACCTGGCGCGATTTTCACGTAAACCTTGCCGTTCGTCGCGTTCTGGATGTTTTCTTTCAGGTCCAACTGCATGATCGGATAGCTGCGGGTCGCGCCCAAAACATAGGCGGTGGCAATCGTCATGACATGCTCGGCTGCCTTTTCGCGGTCATTCTCTTCGCTTGCAGTCTGGGCTGCTGCCTCGGAGGACCAAAGCGTCCCTGCCGCGCCAGCCACCAAAGCCGCTGTAAAGCTGCCCGTGCCTGCAAGTTTCAGAAAATTGCGGCGCTCGGCCGACTTGAGGTCGTCTTTATGGTTTTCCAATGTGTGTCCTCCCTGGACGCTTTTGCTCCGCCTATTTTTTGGCGGCAGCTTCTTTTTTTAAGATCGCGATAACAAACAATACGGCTACCGCTGATAACAGCAGCATCTCCCCCACATCGTTCAGAAATGCCGCATTTGCTGCAGAGCCAAGCCCCACGTTTACTGCAAACACCACAAATAAAATAATCGCTCCGTATAGCGGCATGACGCGTATCCTCCCGATCGCTGAGCCGAATCTTATGTTATGTAAGCCTTTACTTTTCCAAAATGCAAGCCTTTACATTTTAGTAATGAAGTTAAGGCTTTGCCCTATGGCTCCCGAATCGCTAGACAGTGGCAAACAAGTATTCGGACAAAAATGAGCATCAAGCGCCCCACACCAACGCTGCATGACGTCGCCCTCAAGGCGGGCGTCTCGACCGCGACCGTATCGCGGTGCCTGAACTTCCCCGATCGTGTCAGCACCCGCACGCGCGAAAAAGTCATGAATGCAATCAATGACTTGGGCTATTCTCCGAACTTCGGGGCGAAGGCAATGGCCGCGCGCCGCACCAATACCATCGGTGCCATTATCCCCACGATGGAAAACGCGATTTTCGCCCGCGGCCTTCAGGCGTTCCAAGAGGCGTTGCGGCTGCACGGGTATACCATGCTTGTCGCGAGCACCTCTTACCGCCCCGAAATTGAAGAAGAGCAAATTCGCACGCTTGTCGGTCGTGGTGCGGATGCATTGCTGCTCATAGGGCATGACCGCGACCCCGAGATTTACAAGTTTCTCGAAATGCAGGGCGTTCCGGCGCTTGTGGTCTGGGCCTATGATCCCACTGAAAAGCGCGCCTCTGTCGGCTTTAACAACCGTGCCGCGATGAAGGAAATGGCCACGGAGGTTCTGCGATTGGGTCACAGAAATATCGCGCTGATCTCCGCTGATACCGCGCAAAACGACAGGGCGCGCGCCCGACTTGAGGGCATTCAAGACGCCATGATCGACGCAGGGCAAGACCCCGCCGACCTGAAAGTGGTTGAAACCGCTTATGGCATCGAAAACGGTGCGATCGCCTTTGAGCAGATCATGACCGCCGCGCAGAGACCAACGGCGGTCTTTTGCGGCAATGATGTCTTGGCCGTCGGGGCGTTGCGCTGCGCACGGGAAATGGGGATTGCGGTCCCGAACGACGTTTCCATCATCGGCTTTGACGACATCGAACTTGCGCAAGTGGCTGACCCGCCGCTGACAACCGTGCATGTGCCGCATCGGGCCATGGGCCAGAGCGCCGCACTTGCGCTTATTGGCCTGCTCCAAAACGGCGAACCGCTGCGTTCCATCGAAGTCTTCGCCAAGCCCGTGTTTCGCGGCACGCTCGCACGGGCCGCACCAACCGCCCCGTAAAAGCCTGCTTTATCTGGGCGTCTCCTACCTATTGCAGGACCTGAAACACCGCTTCGCGATCGGATAGCACCAGCAAAAGCGCCAAATCGTCGGGCTGGACTTGGTCCAATATCGTCTTTGCGCCCGCAGAGGGGGAACTGGCAGGCAGGATCTCATTGGCAGCAAAGCCCGCAGCGATTGCACAGTTCTTGATCAGGGTCGGGGTTTCGCCCAGCGCGCGCCCCCGTAAATAATCCGCGATTTCGGCTGTCACAATGAGATCAGGCCGGAATTGCAGCGCGGTCGCTGTGACCTCGTCAATCACCTCGTCGGAATGATCGCCCGGTTGGCTGATCATCAAGAAACGCCGCTTCGCAGGCATGGATGCCGTGGCCTCGCAGACCGCTGCAATCGAGTGCGCGTTGTGTGCGAAATCAACGATCACACGCGCACCGTTATGGCTGAACTCATTGAACCGGCCCGGGTTGTTCTTAGGGTCGGAGACAAAGCTGGACAGCCTCGACCGGATCACCTCAGGCGCAATGCCAAGGGCGGTGCAGGCGCAGATCGCCGCAAGCACGTTGCGAGTATTGTGCTTCGCAGCACCCGACAGCGTGATTGGCACGTCCTTCAGGGGAATGGTCCATGTCCCGGTGGTGCCTGACGAATAGACCAGTGCCTCGTCTCGGACATAAGCGCAGGCCTGTCCGAGGGCGCGGGCCTGCGTGATCTGGGGCGAAGCCGGATCAAGAGAGAACCAACAGATCGCCGCCATCACGTCTTTGGAGGCCGCGACCAGATGTGGATCATCGGCGTTTAAAACCAGAACGCCCCCTGCCGATAAGGTCCGGGCGACCGCAAATTTCGCCTGCGCCATGTCGGCCAGCGTCGAGATACCATAATCGCCCAAGTGATCCTTGGCGATATTGGTCACGACAGCCACCGTCGCGCGACGGGTCGCCAAGCCGCGACGCAAGATGCCGCCGCGCGCCACTTCCAGACAGGCGAGTTGCACACGGCTGTCGCGTAAAACCATCCGCGCGCCCCCGGGACCGGAATAGTCGCCGCGGTCAAGAATATCGTCGCCGACCTGCACCATATCGGTCGAGGTCAGCCCGACAACGTGACTCGCCGCGCGCGCAATCGCCGCGCAAAGGCGGGTCGTTGTCGTCTTGCCGTTAGTGCCCGTGATGAAGGCGAGCGGCACGTCATGCAACTCCGCCCAAGCCACGGCCTCTGGTGTGGGCAGCTCTGCCAAAGGCCATGTCCGCGATCCGGCCCCGTGACCGATTGAAATCTCGTCATCATCGACGAGGATATCGACGTCATGGGCCGCCGCCGCCTGGATCAAGGCAATCAAGGCGGGGTTCGCTTCGCGCGCCATGACCGTTTTCAAATCGTCGATCATAGGCTCAAACGCTTGAGGCGTCGCGCCCAAGAGGTCCGCCGCGCAGAAATGCCAAATCGTCTGGACCGCGAAAACAGCGGTGTAAAGCTGGTCTTGCGGCGCCGAAATGGCCAATGTTGCCCCCCCATCGAACGCGCGGCAGGCGATCTTTTCTTCCTGCCAGCCAAGTGCATCCAACACATGGCGCGCATGGGTGTGCCATAGCGTCAAAACACGCTCCGGGTCGATATTCTCGACATAGATGTCCACCACGGCCCCTGTCCGGTCCCATAACATGCCCGGCCCCGTCAGTCGCCTGACGGGATCAGTCCGGATGTGGTCGGCCTGTGCCCAGTGGATATCAAGTGCGTTTTCGAGCGCGTCAGTTCTGTGCATATGGCGGACCTTCGTTCAATCGCCGTCTTCGACATCGCTGCGCGCAAGCCTGACACCACGTCCGTCACGGACCATGCTGATGTCGCTGTCGCCAAGCTCTTCAAACGGCGAAGGCACAAGGTTGACGACCGCCGCAGGCGCGGGCTTTACGGCTTGATCGGGCGCGTTGAAATAGATGATCTGCTTCCAACACCGCGCGCTGTTATCGCCAAACACGATCACAAGATCGCCGGCGCGCGCCATGTCCAAGCTGGCGGCAACGGCGTCTTCTTCGTCGGGAATGACCGTGATCTGCTCAGCCGGAACACCATGCGAGAGCAACGCTGCCTCGAAAAGCCGCGGGATTTCATCGTGACCGCGTTTGCGCCTGTTATCGTCTGCCTTGCAGATAAAGTAGTCAAAATGACCCGCGAGCGTGCGCGCCGCATCAACCACATCGGAGTCGCGCCGGTCGCCCGGGATCGAGACCACGACAATCCGCTTGCCCTTGACGTCCAGACGATCCGCAAGCCCCGCCATCGCACTCATCGCCGCAGGGTTATGGCCATAGTCGAGGATAACCTTGAAGGGATGCTCGTCAAACACGTTCATCCGACCCGGCGCTTGGAAATAACTGGTGTCAAAGGTGCGCAAACCGTGGCGGATATTGTCCAGATCGACGTCAAAGCTATAAGCCATAGCCGCCGCAAACATCGCGTTTTGCACGTTATGGATCGCCTTGCCCTCAAGCGTCGCGGGGATCAAATGAGACCATAGCACAGGCATGTGCATCCCGTTGTCATAGAGCGTGAGCATATCGCCACTCATGCCCGGCTCTAGCACAATCGCCTTGCCGCCTGCCTTGATATGTTCCTTCACCAGCACGTGGCTCGGGTTCACGGTGACGTAGCAAATCGAATCCACATCGGCATAATCGGCCATTTTCAGGCAGTTGATATCATCGGCGTTCAGCACGACAGCCTGCGTCGCGCTCTCGACAACCACGCGCTTGACGACGGCCAATTGCTCGACCGTTTCAATACCACCCAGCCCGATATGATCGGCGGTCACATTCAGACAGGCCGCGACGTCTGAATGCTGATAGCCGAGGCCACTGCGCACAAGGCCGCCGCGGGCCGTCTCCATCACCGCAAAATCAACGGTCGGGTCACGCAGCACCATCTGTGCAGACTTCGGCCCTGTCATGTCGCCTTTGACGCTCAGTTTGCCATCGACATAGACCCCATCGGTGGAGGTCATCCCTACGATCTTACCGCTGGTCTTCATGATATGGGCCAACATGCGCGAGGTGGTCGTCTTGCCATTCGTGCCGGTGATTGCCGCAATCGGGATGCGGCTTTTCTGGCCCTGCGGAAAGAGCATATCGATCACTTTGCCCGCAACATCGCGCGGCTCGCCCTCCGAGGGTGAGACGTGCATCCGAAAGCCGGGCGCTGCGTTGACTTCGACAATCGCGCCACCGATTTCCTTGTAGGATTGGGTGATGTTATCGATCAAAAAGTCGACGCCCCCGACATCAAGCCCGACGGCCATAATCGCACGCTCCGCCATGTCGCGGTTGTCGGGATGGACAACGTCGGTCAGGTCTATCGCCGTCCCGCCTGTGGACAGGTTGGCCGTCGAGCGCAGATAAAAGACCTCTCCATCGGGTAAAATAGTATCAACCGTATGCCCTGCCTCGGCGATCAGACGATTGGCCTGATTGTCGATTTCCAGCATGGTCAGCACCTTTTGGTGCCCGATCCCACGGCGCGGGTCCAAGTTGACGATATCGACCAATTCGGCAATCGTATGCTTGCCGTCGCCCACAACATGCCCCGGTACGCGCTTGGCCACTGCGACCAGCTTGTTATTCACAACAAGCATTCTGTGATCAAAACCGGTCACAAAGCTCTCGACCAGAATGGCGGAGCTCTTGGAGTGCAGCTTTGCCTCGGCAAAGCCAGCCTCGACATCCGCGTCTTTGGTCAGATTGATCGACACACCGCGCCCGTGATTGGCGTCCAACGGTTTGAGCACAACAGGAAAGCCGATCTTATGCGCCGCCTGAACCGCCTCGCTCGCGCTATAAACAATGCGCTGCTTCGGGACTGGCAGGCCGAGGTCGTTCAGCAGGTTATGCGTGTCTTCCTTATCGCAGGAAATTTCCACGGCGATATGTTTGGTCTGTGAGGTGATGGTTGCCTGAATGCGCTGCTGATATTTGCCGTGGCCAAATTGCACGAGCGAATTCTCGTTCAACCGGATCCAAGGGATATCGCGGTCCTGTGCGGCCTTGACCAACGATCCCGTCGAGGGGCCGAATTCCTTGCGTTGCGCATGCAGCACAAAGCGGCGCAATTCGGCAGTCCAGTCAAATGCGGCGTCGCTCTCAAAACCTGCTTGGCGCTGCAAATCCTCTGGCAGAAGATGCATCAAGAGCCGCAGGGCAAGCTCGCCCGCAGCCAAGCCGACATCGCGCTGGCGGTAAGCGTAAACCATATTGTAATGCCCAAGCTTGCCCGTCCCGCGCGTGCGCCCGAAGGTGACATCCGTGCCCGCAACATTCTGGACCTCAATGGCGCAATGCTCCAGAATATGGCCCATCCAAGTGCCTTCATCCTCGCGCAAACGGCGCAGGAACCCACCCGCCTCGCCATAAGAACAACCGTGATCCGAAAGACCGGGCAAGGCGGCTATCAGCCCCTCGACAAAGTCGGTCCCGATTTTCGCAGAGGGCCAGTCCTCCAATACTCCCAAATCAATGACGTGCCGGATGACAGGAAAACTTGCCCAAACATTTGGACCGACAAAGACATTGGTTGAGATAATTTTCAAATGGTGACCTCGTTGATTGCGTATGTTCTGCGCGTGTGCAGTCTTTAGGTTTCTGATGGCGAAAGCGGTGCATCGCCCAAATGCGCTGGCGGCGGATAACCGATGCGCGCCTTGAGATCATAACGGCAGCCTTCGCCCAGAACGTCAAGGCGAAGCCCGATCAGGCTCAGCGCCTCTCCCGCTTTGGCGTCCCACATTGACGAATGGGTCAACTGGCCTGCGTCAACGACCGTGACCGTGCCGCTGCCGACAACTTCCAACACATTGTCAGGGCCGATAAAGGCAGCGGTGTCTTCGTCGATCCCCAGCCCGATCAGAAACGGATTGAAGGAGGACGCCGTGAGCAGCCGCCCCAGCCGATTGCGCTGCGTAAAGTGCTGATCGATAATGACCGCATTGGTCAGCCCGATCCCCGGAGCCAGCGTGACCGTCCCTTCGGCAGGGGACTCGTTGCCTTGCCCGCCCGCGACCATATGCTCCGACATGATAGATGCGCCCGCCGATGTTCCCGCGACAGGCACACCCGCCGCATTCTGACGTCTGATCTTGGTGACCAAAAGCGTCCCGCCAAGAATGGCCGACAGCCGCAACTGGTTACCGCCCGTGATAAAGATCCCCGTGGCCCGATCCAGCATCTCGAAAAATTCCGGATTCTCACAATCAACACGGCGCGTAATCGGCAGGAAATCGACCTTCCCCGCGCCAAGGTTCGAGAAGATACGGTTGTAATCTTCCCCTGTCTCGCTCAGCATGGATGCCGTTGGAATCACGACGATATAAGCGTCCTTTCCACCAGACAGCTCTACAAATTTACGATGAATTTGCATTTCCTTGACGCGGTCTTCACCGCCGCCGATCGGAATGATAAACCCACGGCCACTTTCATCGGCCAATGACGCTGGACACATATACTCAATTTATCCCTTGATTGTTTTCGGCCAAGTTGGGCGCATGTAGACTTCATCATAGGACATCCCTCAAGGAATGGTAACTGCCCATAATCACTTGTCACCTGCCAATTCCTGATGCAGGACCCAAACCGATCCGCTGACGCGGAGATTCACAAAGGCCAAACCACTAGAATCGTCGGCAATCCGACAACCACCACAATCACTTCAAGCAACAGGCCCATGCGCCAGTAATCCCCGAAGCGATAGCCGCCCGGCCCCAGAATAATCGTGTTATTCTTATGGCCGATAGGGGTCAAAAACGCACATGACGCGGCAACTGCGACGGTCATGAGCCATGCGTCAGGGTTGGTATTGGTCGCGACGGCCATGCCGATGGCAATCGGTGCCGCGATCAGGGTGGTGGCCACATTGTTCAGAAAATCCGACAAGGTCATCGTCACGACCATGAGCGCCAAAAGCGAAACCCATACCGGAAATCCTTCTGTGATCGACAAGATGCGCGTCGCGATAAGCTCGGCACCGCCGGATTTCTCAAAGGCTTCGGCGAGCGGGATCAGGCTGGCCAAGAGAACGATCACCTTCCATTCGACCGACTCGTAGACCTCGCTGCCCGAGACAAGCCCAACCGCAACAAGCGCAATCACCGCCGCCGAAAGGGCAACCGGCAAAGAGACCCAGCCGATGACAGCCGCAGCAATCGCGCCAAGGAAAATCGCGATGGACATCCCCGCTTTGGACCGTTGCACCATGGGCGTTTTACGCCCTTCAAGCGGCAAAACCCCCATAAAGGCAGCCGCAGCCGCGTTGCGCTCTGCCTCGCCCAAGAGCAAAAGCACATCGCCGGGCTTGATCGTAAGCTGGCGCACCCGATCGGTAAACCGTGCCCCGTTGCGCGATACCCCCAGCAGCGTCACGGAATGTGCATATAAAAGCTTGAGGCCACGCGCGGTCCGCCCCGCGATACGCGCGCCTTCGGGCACAATGGCTTCGGTCAGGGTCAGCCCGCCGGATGTGACGCGGCCACTGTGCTTTTCCGATCCGGAAAACTCTAACCCTGTTTGCCCCATAAAGGTTTCAATGGCCTTCGGCTCTCCCTCGACGACCACAAAGTCGCCAGGCCGGATGGCTTGTCGCGCAGCAAACCCCGGCAAGCGTTTACCGCCACGCACAAGCCCCAGAATATGAACGTCATGTTCGTCCGCAAGCGGGTACAGGCCCGCAACGTTTGCGGTGTCCTTGCTCGATTTCTCGCTCACACGCAGCTCCGCGATATAGCGCCCTTCGGCAAATGCGGTTTCCTGTTCGGCGGCCCCTTCGCGGGTGGGCAAAAACCGCCAACCGATCAAGGATACAAAGGCAATGCCGACGATCGCCACCGTCAGACCGACCGGCGCAAAATCGAACATACCAAACGGCTCGCCCAGCGCATCCTGCCTATAGGCCGCGATCACGATGTTGGGCGGCGTCCCGATGAGTGTGATCATCCCGCCAAGAATTGTCGCAAATGACAGCGGCATCAGCGAAAGGCTCGCCGCGCGCTTGGCCTTTGTGGCCGTGTCGATATCAAGCGGCATCAACAATGCGAGCGCTGCGACATTGTTAATCACCGCAGACAAACCCGCGCTAACGATGGCCATCACCGCGATATGCAAAGGCAAAGGGCGTTCGGAATCGAGCAGACGCGCCGCGAGCTTTTCAATCGCGCCAGAGCCGACAAGCGCGCGCGACACAATCAACACCAAGGCGATAATCGCCACCGCAGAATGGCCAAACCCTGAAAACACATCTTCTTTGGGGACCAATCCCAATATGGATGCCAAAACCAGCGCGCCGAAAGCCACAAGGTCGTAGCGGATACGCCCCCAGACCAGCAGGACAAAGAGAACTGCAAAAATTCCAATGATCATCGTCTGGTCGGAGAGCATCGTGTGGTCACTCTTTCATGTTCGGTTCATATTACCGTAACACACTGTTCCACGAGACACCCGAAAATGCGGCGCTTTCCTTGCGATGTTTTATGCCCGGTCCAAGACCATCAGCAGGATTGCGAGGCCTGAGACCGCGCCAGTTCCGACCTGTCCGCAGCGATCGAGCCGCGGAAATCCGGCGTATCTTGCGCCATAATATGCCCTGCGATCCCGGCAAAGCAGGCACAATTCACATCGTCCAAGTTGGACTGACAATAGGCGAATTCCTGAGCTTTGCTCGCGACCTCTTTCGACGTCAGATCGGCGCTGCCCCCTCTGGAAATGACAGGTGGGAACAGCGAACCAATCGTGAGAACAGCAGCGACCCCCGCGACCAAATAAACTGGTAATGTGTTTTCACCAAACATAACATTCTCCAGACCAAGATCCGTCGAACTTACTCGACGCGGGCGACTCATATCACGCAAGCTATTGATAATTAAAACTTTACTATAATTATCCCTGAACGGTTTCCGCCGATGCCAGATCCTTTGCCTGATCTCGCAGAACAAATTTCTGGATTTTGCCCGTCGAGGTGCGTGGAATATCCATGAAGACGAACTGCCCCGGCACCTTGTAAGGCGCCAGTTGGTCGCGGCACCATGCTTTGAGCGCCGCCGCGTCGGCCTCGTGACCTGCGGCGAGCTCGATAAATGCGCAAGGCGTTTCACCCCATTTGTCATGCGGCATCGCGACAACGGCCGCCACGGCCACGGCAGGGTGCCGATACAGCGCCTCTTCGACTTCAATGGACGAGATGTTCTCGCCGCCCGAAATGATCACATCCTTGGAGCGATCCTTAAGCTGGATATAGCCATCGGGGTGCATCACACCCAGATCGCCAGAGTGGAACCAGCCGCCCTCGAATGCCTCAAGCGTGGACTTTGGATTGCGGAAGTATCCCTTCATCACCACGTTGCCGCGGAACATGACTTCGCCCATGGTTTTGCCGTCGCGCGGCACGGGGATCATGGTTTCAGGGTCCATAACATCAAGACCTTCCAGCGGCAGGTAGCGCACACCCTGACGGGATTTGAGCGCGGCTTGCTCGGCTGGCGGCAGATCCGACCACGCCGCGTGCCAGTCGTTCACGACCGCCGGACCATAGGTTTCTGTCAGCCCGTAAAGGTGAGTCACGTCAAAACCTGCGGTCTTCATATCTGCCAACAGCTTTTCAGGTGGCGGGGCTGCTGCGGTAAAGAATTGCACAGTGCGATCCAGATCACGTTTGACCGCCTCTGGTGCGGAGATCATCAGCGACATGACGATGGGCGCGCCGCAAAGATGGGTGACGCCTTCATCTGCCAGCGCGTTCCAGATCGGCTCTGCGCGCACTTGGCGCAGACAAACATGGGTGCCAATGATCGCAGACAGCGTCCAAGGGAAACACCAGCCGTTGCAGTGGAACATCGGCAAGGTCCACAGGTAGATTGCGTGTTTCTGCATGGACGAGGTGAGCGCATTGCCCTGCGCCAGAAGGTAGGCGCCACGGTGATGCGACACGACCCCTTTGGGATCACCCGTTGTGCCCGACGTATAGTTGATCGAGATCGCGTCCCATTCATCCTCGGGCATCAGCCACGCAAAATCCGCATCGCCCCCCGCCAGATAGGCCTCATAATCGACAGCATCCGTCGGTGTTTGCGGCCCCTCAAATTCGGGATCATCATATTGGATCACGACCGGTTTGACCGTGGCCAGCGCAAGCGCCTCTTGCATCAAGGGCATAAACTCGCGGTCAACAATCACAATCCGGGACAGCGCGTGGTCAAGCTGGAACGCGATGATCGCCGCATCCAGCCGGGTGTTGATCGAATGCAGCACGCCGCCACACATGGGCACGCCGTAATGGCATTCCAGCATCGCAGGCGTGTTTGCCAGCAGCGCCGAGACCGTATCCCCGCGCCCGATCCCGTTTTGCGCGAGAGCGGAGGCGAGCTTGCGGGAGCGTGCATAAAACTCGGCATAGTTGCGCCGCAGCGCGCCGTGCACCATTGCGGTGTGATTGGGGAAAACGCTGGCTGCGCGCTCCAGAAAGGTCAGTGGTGTCAGCGGCTGATAGTTTGCCGGATTGCGATCCAGACCCGTGTTGTAAGGGTTCGTGCTCATGAGATCAGATGTCCTTCCACTGAGGCGCGCGCTTGGCGATGAAAGCGCCGATGCCTTCTTCGGCATCGCGGGCGAGCATATTGTCGACCATGACCTGCGAGGCGTAATCATAGGCTTCTGTCAAAGTCATTTCGCGTTGCGCATAAAACGCCCCCTTGCCCGTGGCCAAAGTCATCGAGGACTTGGACGCGATTTTGCGGGCCATGGTCATGGTCGCGTCGCGCAGGTCTTCGGGAGCCACGGCGCGGTTGACCAAGCCGATCTCGGCCGCACGGCCTGCCGGTGTCATATCGCCCGTCAGCAGCATTTCCATCGCATGTTTGGCCGACACGTTGCGCGACAGCGCCACCATCGGCGTCGAGCAGAACAGACCGATATGCACACCAGGCGTGCTGAACTGCGCTGTGTCTGCGGCAATGGCAAGATCGCAGCTTGCCACCAGTTGACAGCCAGCCGCAGTCGCAATGCCTGTGACTTCGGCAATAACCGGCTTGGGGCAGTTGACGATGCCCTGCATGACGCCCGAACACAGCGCCATGACTTTCGTGAAATAGGCCCTGCCCCGATCCGCATTCGCACGCCCTGCGGTCATTTCCTTCAGATCGTGACCCGCGCAAAAGGCGGGACCGTTCGCCGCCAGAATGATCACCCTGACCGACGGGTTTGCCCCTGCTTCGGCAAAGGCCGCGCCCAAGGTCGCCAGCATCGCCTCGGACAAGGCATTGCGCCGCCCGCTGTCATTCAACGTCAGGCGCAAAATGCCGTCGTTGTCCAGATCGCTCAGTAGAATGTCACTCTTTTGCACGGATCATACCCTCTTTCAGCGTTACAGAATGTTGATTTCCACACTATCGGCCAATGTATTGGCAATAAAGCAATAGCGGTGTGCGCGCTCTTGCATTTGCTCCAATTCAGCAGGATCGACGTCAAAGCCTGTATCAAAACGCACCACAGGATGCAGATCAATGCGGGTCACCGACATCTGGCCTTTGGCATTTTTGCCAAGGTGGGCTTCGGCATAGTCGTGATAGCTGGCGACGGGCCAGCCCGCCTTGGCCGACAAGGCCAGAAACGTCATCATGTGGCAGCTCGACAGGGCCGACGCGAGGGCCTGTTCGGGATTGGTGTTCTCGGCCTTGCCGCCCCAATCGGGGGCGGCATCCACCTGCACGTCATAACTGTTGTTATAACGCACAGTGTGTTCGGCAGAGTATTTACCCGGCTGCAAGTTTGACTCAGCGCGCTGCCAGTGCAGCTCGATTGCAAGATCGGACATAGTCTAAAGCCTCTCTGGTAACGGGGCGCTTAGGCCGCCGCGATTTTCTTTTTCGGGTCGTAGAAAGGACGCTCCACGACGGTGGCATGCATTGTGCCCTCATTGGTCACGACTTCAACTTCGGTGCCCAGTTCGGTGCAATCTGCCGAGATCATGGCCAAGGCGATGTTCTGCTTCAGACGTGGGGAATAGATCGCCGATGTCACTTTGCCGACCGTAGCGCCATTCTTGTTGATCTGCCAGAACGTCGTGTTCGGGCCCTTCAACGGGTCGCAATCGATAACCAGACCGACCTGCTTGCGGGTCACACCCTGCTCCTGAATACGGCGCAGTGCGGCTTTGCCGATAAATTCGGCCTCGATGTCGAGGCTCACCAGACGGTCAAGGCCAAGCTCATAGGGGTTGGTCTTGATATCAGCGTCCGCATGATAGGACAGCATCCCGCCTTCGATCCGGCGAATGGACGAGGTGTGACCAGGCTTGAGGCCGAACGGTGCGCCAGCCGCCATGATCCGCTCCCAGAGCACATCGCCATGCGCGCTGTCACGCAGATAGATTTCATAGCCAAGCTCGCTGGACCAGCCCGTGCGGGAGATCAAAAGAGGAATGCCATCCAGTTCAAGCTCGCGCAGCCAGTAATATTTCAGATCCATGATGCTGTCGCCAAAGAGCGCCTGCATGATTTCGCCCGACTTTGGGCCCTGCAACTGCAACGGGGACACATCAGGCTCGCCGATGGTCACATCAAGGCCGGAATGCACGGCAACGCCCTGCGCCCAAAGCAGGATGTCGCTGTCTGCCAGTGAAATCCAGAAGTGGTTTTCAGCCAGACGCAGCATGATCGGATCGTTGAGAATGCCGCCATCGGCATTGGTGATCAGCACATATTTGCACTGGCCAACAGCCATCTTGGACAGGTCGCGCGGCGTCAGCATTTGCGCGAACTTTGCAGCGTCCGGTCCGGTGATCTCAACCTGACGCTCAACGGCCACGTCACACAGGATCGCGTCGTTTACGAGGTTCCAGAAGTTCTGCTCGGGATTGCCAAAATCGCGGGGGATATACATGTGGTTATAGACCGAAAACCCCTTTGCGCCCCAACGGACGGTCGCGTTGAAATAAGGAGATTTGCGGATTTGTGTGCCGAAGCCGAAGTCGTCTGCTTTCATGGTGTCTCTCGCCCTTAATTGCCAGCAGCCAGACCGGCTGCAGAATGTCTGAATATGGCGTCAATCTAGCCGCAGACGGCATCGCGCAGCAGACCTAAAAACTGTCATTGCCAGACCAAACGGACCAAAGAGTCGGCGCTAAACAGACCGTTTGGACCCATCGGCCTGCGGGCTCTCTTTCGTGACCAGCTTGGCAAGGTTCGGCAGGGCCGTTTTGACACTGCGCGTGACGATGTAGGTCATATAGCGGTCAATCGCGAGGTCTGCCGAAAGCATCTCGTCCATCAAAGCCTGAAACGCCGTGAGGGTCGGGCAAATGACCTTCATGACGTAATCCGTGCCGCCGCCTGTTGCGATGCATTCAATGACCGCATCGTGTTGCATCACGAAGGTTTCGAAACGGTCAAAGTCGGCTTTGCGGTGATGGGTCAGCGACACGGTCACGACGACTTGGGTGAATGTGCAGACCTGTTCGAGCGCAATTTCGGCGCGGTAGCTGCGGATCAGACCAGCCGCCTTCAGCCGGTCCAAGCGCGCCCAGCAGGGTGTCGGTGAAATATTCACCAACTCTGCCAGTTTGGTTTTGCTCAGTTGGCCATGCTGCTGCACTGCACTGAGAATGCGGATATCCGTCCCATCAAGGCCAACCTTTTTCATTCGCTCACAACTTTCACCGCATCCTGTCCGCGTCGCCCCTATCGCAGTCCGCACTTGCAGGCGGACATGGCATGCCGCCTAAGCGCTATGCCATTCACGGTCCCCACGATCATCTTTCACACGCGTCGGAAGACCCATGTTATCGAGCAACGTGAAAAGCGGCTTGGGGTCAAGCTCTTCGACATTCATCATGACGCCTTTGTCATAAGCCCCATCCGCAATCAGCATCGCCATCGCAACAGGCGGAACGCCAGCCGTGTAGGAAATGCCCTGGCTGCCAACCTCGTTATAGGCGTCTTTGTGGTCAGCGACATTATACACGAAAACCTCGACGTCGCGACCGTCCTTCTTGCCCTTCACCAGATCCCCGATACAGGTTTTGCCTGTGTAATTGGGCGCAAGGCTGGACGGGTCGGGCAGCACGGCCTTGACCAGTTTGAGCGGCACGACCTCTTGGCCCTCGGCGGTCACAACAGGTTGCTCCGACAAAAGCCCGAGGTTTTGCAGGACGGTGAACACATTGATATAATGGTCGCCAAAGCCCATCCAGAACCGGATATCGGCTTGCGGGTAATTCGCCGCCAGCGAATGCACCTCGTCATGGCCGGACATATAGGCCTTTTGTTTGCCCACAACGGGCAAATCCCATTCGCGGCCCACTTCGAACATCTTGTTTTCCTGCCAAGCACCCTGCTGCCAGCTGTAAACTGTGCCTGTGAACTCGCGGAAGTTGATCTCTGGGTCGAAATTCGTCGAGAAATACTTGCCGTGGCTGCCCGCATTGATGTCAACGATGTCGATCGATGTGACCTCGTCCATGAATTCGTCGATTGCAAAGCGCGCAAAGGCATTGACCATGCCCGGATCAAACCCGGCACCCAAAATCGCGGTGACGCCAGCCTTGGCGCAATCGTCCCGCCGCTTCCATTCGTAGTTGCCATACCATGGCGGGGTTTCGCAGACCTTGGACGGGTCTTCGTGGATCGCGGTGTCGATGTAGGCGGCACCGGTTTGGATGCAGGCCTCAAGCACGGTCATATTCACAAAGGGCGATCCGACGTTGATCACAATCTGCGTGCCCAGCTTGGTGATCAGCGCCGCCACTGCCGCCGTATCCATCGCATCTAGCGCATGGGCCTCGAACACACCGTCCTGTTTCATCGCTGACTTGTCGTGCACGCTTTGCAGGATCGCGTCGCACTTCGACAGGGTCCTGCTTGCAATATGCAAATCGCCCAGAACATCGTTATTTTGCGCGCATTTATGCGCCACGACCTGTGCGACGCCACCAGCACCAATGATAAGAACGTTGCGTTTCATATATCCAATAGACCTCACTGCGTTAAGTTAAGAGAGCGCGGCGACGAAATCGTCATAGCCGAATTCGCGCACCAACCGTATTGTACCATCCAGTTCGCGGATCGCGATGCTGGGCATCTTGACCCCATTGAACCAGTTCTTCTTGACCATTGTATAGCCAGCAGCGTCTTGAAACGAAAGCCGGTCCCCCGCCTTGAGCGGCGCTTCAAAGCGGAATTCGCCAAAGATATCGCCTGCAAGGCAAGATTTGCCGCAGATCATCCACGCATGCGGACCTGTATCAGGAGAGACCTTTGCAGGCTCGCGGTAGATGAGCAAATCAAGCATATGCGCTTCGATGGAGCTGTCGACAATCGCCAGATTCTTCCCGTTATAAAGCGTGTCCAGCACCGTTACTTCCAGCGTCGCAGCACCGGTGATCGCGGCCTCTCCGGGCTCAAGGTAGATCTGCACGCCATAGGTTTGAGAAAACGCCTTCAGCCGCGCGGCCAGACGCGCCAGCGGATAGCCCTCGCCTGTGAAGTGGATACCGCCGCCGAGGCTGATCCAGTCCATTTGATGGATGATCGCGCCGAAGCGGTCTTCGATCAGGGTCAGCATCTCGTCAAACCGGGCGAAATCGTCATTTTCACAATTATTGTGGAACATAAGCCCGCTGATCTGATCGGTCACGGCGGCAATTTTGGCGGGATCGTGTTCGCCCAAGCGGCTAAACGGGCGGGACGGATCGGCCAAATCGAATTCGGATGTCGACACCCCCGGATTGACGCGCAAACCGCGCACATGCCCTTTTGACGCATCCGCAAATTTGGTCAGTTGCCCGATGGAATTAAAGATGATCTTGTCCGAACAAGCCAAAACCTCCGCGATTTCCGCATCGGAATAAGCGACCGAATAGGCATGGGTTTCGCCGCCGAATTTCTCATGCCCCAAGCGGACCTCGTAGAGGGACGATGAGGTCGAACCGTCCATATACTGCGCCATAAAGTCAAAGACCGACCATGTGGCAAAGCATTTGAGCGCGAGCAAACACTTTGCCCCCGACGCGTCGCGCAGCCACGCGATTTTGTCGAGATTCGCCTGCAAGCTAGATTTGTCGATAAGATAATAGGGCGTCTGCAAATCCAAAACCGTCTCTCCGTCGCGCGTTGGGGCCTGTGCCAGCAAAGCGGCGGCCTGTTCGTGATTACATAGGGCCTCATACAGAACAGGTCAGGTCTTCGAAAGGGGCACAGTGGCCAAAACTCACCCGTCAGCCGCGTCAGATTTGCGCAGACCAATGCCCTGCGTACTCGCGAATGATGCCCTGAGCATCCACCTTGATTTGCGCGGTCGTTCCATCCTCGACATTCAGGATTTCGTATTTCTTATTGGAAATACGCCGGAAAACGAGCTTGAGCGGCACCAACTGTTCCGTCTCGACATCGAGCTTTGCAACCAAGACCTCGGCCTCGTCCCCGACATTGAGCCTCAGGCGGCGGATCGGCAAAGTCAGCGCCGCAGGCGTGAAGCTGAGATAAATGTCCTTCGCGCCGGAAACAGCCGGCACGGGCGTGCCATTAAGCGTCCATGTGTCGTCCTTCGCGCGGCGCACGAGAATGCGGGACTTTGCGCCGATGCGGACGCGCCGTGTCGTGCCGTCACCGCGGGCGCGCATACGGTAGCGCAGCGTATTCCACTCCGCATCCGTCGAAGACCCCTCGACCAGATACCCGCCCTCGGCCTGCGCGAAACGGCAGGCGTCGTTGCCCCGCCCGTCTTGTTTGACCCATATTACGGCGTTTGCTCCTGCGATCATCGGTTATCTCCTCTTTTGATCCAAAGGTAACACGCCATCAGTCCCGATGACTATGAAAACCTTGCGCAGCTTGGCAGAGGCCTTAGAGTCTGATT
>Ga0213861_10001942_pt1 | contig 18174 bp, 14 predicted proteins | sample PICome_4_FD_160110 | JGI IMG/M metagenome (GOLD analysis project Ga0213861, IMG submission 160110) | Coastal seawater microbial communities near Pivers Island, North Carolina, United States - PICO131 | ecosystem: Environmental > Aquatic > Marine > Coastal | place: USA: North Carolina... | reverse complement strand
GTGCATTAGTGTTTTGTATTTTTTTCATGTTTGGCCTTTCGAGTAAACGGACCCGATTAGATAAGATAGATTAGTATGTTTCGCTGAGTCGAATCTTCATTTTAACAATAGTGAAATGAGAATACATGTTTCTATGATGAAAATGACAGAATTTCGCAATAACTTTACCCGCGTGATTCATGCATACTACGTGCATATGCAAGACTTAATTTGCATTGATTTGGCGTAAATTATTAGATATTGAGAGAAATACATGAGCGAGCGATTACAATTACTTTTGTTATTTGGTGGCCAATCTTTTGAGCATGAGGTATCGGTAACTTCTGCGAAATCCATGCTTGGCGCTCTCGATAATGAACGTTATTCCGTTAGTATTGTTGGAATCACTAAAAATGGAGAGTGGGTGTTTATAGAAGATCCTCAACCTGTATTTGAGCGTGGGGAGGTACAGATAAATGACGGTGCTCCGGTTTTACTAGATTATTGTGGGTCGCAAAGATTGGTCGGAAAATCCGAAACTACTGTAAATCAGCGAGTTGATGTTGTATTCCCGCTACTACACGGCCCTAACGGTGAAGATGGCTCACTACAAGGATTGTTGGAACTCTCGGGACTGGCTTACGTTGGGTCGGGAATCGTTGGCTCAGCTGTTGGAATGGACAAAGAGATGATGCGTCGAGCGTTCGCGGCATGCGGTCTGGCACAGACTGATTGGCGAGTCATACGTTGGTCTGATTGGAGCAATGATCGAAAACTGGCGCTAAATGTATGTGTCGACCAGCTTGGTTTTCCGTTATTTGTAAAACCTTGCAGTCTTGGTTCAAGTGTTGGAATTAATAAGGTGTACAATATTATCGAACTTGAAAGTGCTATTGACGTTGCGCTGGGCTATGACTACAAATGCATGGTGGAAAAATCAGTAGAAAATGGCCGCGAGATTGAGTGTGCGATTTTAGGAAATGAGGCGCCTGAGCCTTCTTGTTTAGGAGAAATTATTCCGGGAGCCGATTTTTATAATTACGAGACGAAGTACGTTGATAACAAATCTCAGTTAGTTATACCCGCTGTTATAAATGCTGAGTTATCCAGGAGTATTCAGGAGCAGGCTGTAACCGCATTCCGTGCGGTAGAAGCGTTTGGACTTTCTCGCGTAGACTTTCTGCTAAGCACCAGTAATAATGAAGTGCTAATTAATGAAATCAATACAATGCCAGGTTTTACGCCTATAAGTATGTATCCTAAATTATGGGAGCATAGTGGTATTTCATATTCGCAACTGATCGATCGACTGGTTAAGCTGGCTTTGGAACGATTTGAGACTACAAAACACTATAAAATGAGCAATAAAAAATGAAATACCTTCATACCATGGTTCGAGTAACTGATTTAGATCGTTCGTTAGCATTTTACTGTGAAGCTTTAGGTTTAAAGCAAATAAAACGGAATGATTATGAGAACGGCCGTTTTAGCCTGATCTTTGTTGCTGCCGATGAGAATCCTGAAAGTCAAATCGAGCTAACTTACAATTGGGATCCGGAAGAGTATACAGGCGGTCGAAATTTTGGACATCTAGCCTTTGAGGTGGATAATATCTATGAAACGTGTGAGAAATTGATGAAACATAACATAGTAATTAATCGTCCACCACGGGATGGCCATATGGCATTCATTCGTTCACCTGATAATATTTCAATCGAACTTCTGCAGAAAGGACCGTCTCTGAAGCCATGTGAACCGTGGATCTCTATGTTGAATAATGGTGAGTGGTAACGGGCAGTAGATAGGCATTCTGTCGTGAAAATCGGTGAGCTTGTTGAGCACTACAATTTAGACAGACATCCCGAAGGTGGTTGGTATAGACGTTCGGTGACTTCATCGTGCACGACTGAAACCCTATACGGAACTCGTCCTGCCGTAACATCCATCTACTATTTGCTAGAGCATGGCGATTCGTCTCGACCGCATAAAGTCCGACATGATGAAATTTGGCATTTTCTTGAAGGAGATGATGTAATTGTCGCAACCGCAGGTGAAGATTTTTCAAATTTTACGGAAACGATCATTGGTGGGCTACCAATGCCGCATCGATCATTATTGGTGCCAGCCAACTATTGGCAATCTGCCCGACCCCTAGGTGAGTATGCGTTGCTAGCGTGTACAGTATCCCCCGGGTTTGATTTTGAAGACTTCCATTTGCCCCTTGGAGAAGAGTTAGAGTTGTTATTACAAAAATGTCCGAGCTTTTATCCTTATTTACAACCGCAATGTGAGCATTTAGTACACGCAGAGTAAAGGTATTTAAATGAATAAGTTAGTTGAGTCAGCATCCGTTGTTACACCAGATATTATCCAAAAATATAGGGATGCGTTTGGCGAGCAATTAACCACCAATCGCGCTATGCTGGATCGTTTCGGGCAGGATGAATCGTTTCATGCAACATGCCCACCGGACATGGTGGTGACGGTTCGTACTACTGACGATGTTGTGCGCGTGTTGCAATTATCTAGCGAACACAAAACCCCCGTGATACCGTATGGTGCCGGCACAAGTCTTGAGGGTAGTGTTGCGGCATTGTACGGTGGCGTATGTGTGAATATGCAGGAAATGAATAAGATCATTGATGTTCATCCTGAAGATATGGACGTTGTTCTACAGCCCGGTGTAACGCGCAGACAACTTAATAATCATCTAAAAGATAAAGGTTTATTTTTCCCTGTAGATCCGGGTGCAGATGCATCAGTTGGGGGTATGATTTCTACCCGTGCTTCGGGTACTACTACCGTACGTTACGGCGCGATGAGAGATAACGTCATGGCGCTTGAAGTGGTGTTAGCGGATGGTCGCGTGGTGCGAACGGGTAGTCGCGCCCGAAAATCGGCTGCAGGTTATGATTTAACCCGTCTTATTACGGGAGCCGAGGGCACATTGGGTATCGTTACCGAGGCAACCCTCCGACTTTATGGTATTCCGGAGGCTATGGCAGCCGCTGTTTGCACATTCAGTAGTTTAGAGTCTGCAGTAGATACCGTTATAGAGACAATCCAGTTTGGAATACCGATAGCGCGTATGGAGTTACTTGATGATGTTCAGCTTGAAGCCATTAATCGTTATTCAAAAACAAACTATACCGTCGCTCCAACGTTGTTCTTGGAGTTTCATGGAACGGATGCCTCTGTAGCAGAACAATCAGAGGCTGTTAGTGCAATAGCTGGCGAACACGGTGGTGCAAATTTCAGCTGGACTACGAATACAGAGGAACGTAACCAATTATGGCGTGCGCGACACGATGCGGCGTACGCCTCTAAAGCATTGCGCCCTAATGGAGCGATTTGGGCTACTGACGTGTGTGTGCCAATTTCACGACTTGCCGAGTGTATTGCGTTAACACGGGTCGACCTAGACGAAAATAATTTACTTGCACCTATTGTCGGTCACGTAGGCGACGGGAATTTTCACTTGGTCTTGCTAGTAGATCATAACGATGTGGCGGAAGTGGAATGCGCTCAGAAAGTACATGAACGTATGGTTAATCGTGCGATTGATATGGGTGGTACATGCACGGGAGAGCATGGGATCGGTTATGGAAAGTTAGACTTTTTACGCACAGAACATGGTGTTGGTGTGGATGTAATGCAGGATATTAAGAAGGCTTTGGATCCTCTTGGTATAATGAATCCTGGTAAAGTCTTCGTTCGATAATCAGAGACGAGTGATGATCAAGGAATATTGGGAAATTAGTAAACGGGTTGCAAGATCTGCTAATGGTGTTGTCGTTAGTCAGCATCACACAGCCTCTGCGGTCGGTGCACGAATCCTTGCTGAAGGGGGAAATGCAATGGATGCAGCGATTGCTACTAGTTTTGCTATTGGAGTGGTGGAACCCTGGATGAGTGGTTTAGGTGGTGGCGGTATGTTATTGGCGGCGAGCCCCGGGCAAAAGCAATGCAGCGCTCTGTACTTCAACATGAAGTCATCATCTAAAACGGATGTTAAAAATTACCCACTCGTCGGTGGTTTGAGCCACGATCTTTTTTCATGGCCAGCAGTGCTTGATGATCGTAATGTTCATGGACCATACTCAATTGCCATACCAGGGCAGGTCGCTGGTATGGCGACTGCTCATGCTCACTGGGGTAGTATTCCATGGAAAGAATTGATCCAACCGTCTATTGAACTTTGTCAACAAGGCTTGGATGTCGACTGGATGAGTACGCTTCGGATTGCTGCGGCAGCATCGGGACTGAGACGTTACAGTGGTCATCACATTTATCTTCCTGATGGGGAAGTTCCCGCGGGACAATGGGGTGGGCCTGCACCAAAAATCATTAACCAACAGTTAACCTCGACACTTCAGCAATTGGCGTCTGCAGGCGCAAGGGATTTCTATTCGGGTGATATTGCCTGCTCGATACTTTCCGATGCCAAGGAACAAGATATTACTCTGACAGCCGATGATTTATATTCTTACCGTCCAATCTGGAAAGACCCACTAAGTGTTTCCTATAAGAACCACACGGTTAGTTTGGTTCCGGGGTTAACCGGTGGACCATCTTTAGGTTTTGTGCTTGAGCAAATGGAGAAAGGGGAAACTCAAGTTGCTGACGGACCTGACGGTTCATACTTTACACGGATAGCTGACGCGCTGGATAAGACATTCAAACAAAGAATAAATGGCAGTGGCGAGTCTGAAAGCTCGCCAGGGTGTACGACACATATTAATGTTGTGGATCGTGGCGGCCATACCGTTTCTTTAACACAAACGTTACTGTCTGTATTTGGTTCTAAACTCACATTGCCGAAATCCGGTATCCTGATGAATAATGGGATGATGTGGTTTGACCCGGAACCTGGAAAAGAGAATTCGATCGGTATGGATAAATACCCTCTGTGTAATATGTGTCCTGCAATAATTTGTAGTGATGAAGGTAAACAGTATGCTGTTGGGTCATCTGGTGGCAGAAGAATCGTCGGTGCTGTTGCACAATTGACTTTGTGGTTAACTGAGTTTGGAATGGATATTGAATCTGCTATGACACAGCCACGAATTGACGTGAGCGGTAATGACAGCGTTTATGTTGATACTCGACTAGCGGAAAATATATATGCTTGCTTAGCCGAGCAGCATAGTGCTGAACGCGCCCAGAGCACGATTTATCCTAATTTATTTGCATGTCCTAATGTAGCTTCATGGTCTAATGAAACCGGTGCGGAGGGGATGCCTTTTATCTATTCTCCTTTGGCTGCTGCGGTTTCAGCTGATGATGTATAGACTAAATTGTCTAATTAAAGAGAAAAGCAAATGACAGGTATAGATTTTCCATTTGAGTTGTCTGAGTATGAAGCGAGGCTAAATAAAACTCGCTGTGCGATGGAAAAAGCGGGAATTGAAGTGCTTATTGTTGTTGATCCATCCAATATGGGTTGGTTAACAGGGTATGACGGTTGGTCTTTTTATGTCCATCAAGCCGTAATTATTACCCATGATCTACTTCCGCTATGGTGGGGGAGATCAATGGATGGTTTTGGCGCTCGCCGAACGGTATATATGCCGAACATCAATATCTTAAGTTATGGTGATGAATATGTTCAGTCAACTGAACGACATGCTATGGATCATCTTTCCTTAATGTTGAAAGAGCATGGTTTGTCTACCCGCTCGATTGGCGTCGAAATGGAAAATTATTATTTTTCTGCCGCAGCCTATAAATCCCTTGAGAAAAACTTACCAGATGCAACCTTAGTGGATGCCACCGCGCTGGTAAATTGGCAGCGACTCTTAAAGTCATCTGCGGAGATAAGATTTATGCGGCGAGCGGGAATTATCGTCGAAAAAATGCACGATAGGGTGCTTGAAAAAATGCAACCAGGATTGCGTAAAAATGACTTGGTGGCAGAAATCTATCACCAAGCTATTTCAGGAACAAAAGATTTTGGAGGAGACTATCCGGCGATCGTACCGTTAACTCCTACGGGTCTGGATGCAACTGCGGCCCATCTAACTTGGAATGATAAGCCTTTGGAGCGTGGTGCTGGTACCTTTTTCGAACTGGCAGGATGTTATCGAAGGTATCACGTTCCTCTAGCACGAACCGTTTATCTTGGGACTCCACCCAATGATATGATCAGAGCAGAAGCAGCAGTGGTAGATGGACTTGAAGCTGGTATTGATGCTGCTCGTGCAGGTAATCGTGCGTGTGATGTAGCTAATGCTTTGTATACTGCTCTTAAACGAGCAGGTGTAACAAAGGATGGGCGATGCGGTTACTCAATTGGCTTGTCTTATCCTCCTGACTGGGGCGAACGAACGGTGAGTTTCAGACCAGAGGATCAAACTGAATTAAAGCCGGGTATGACATTTCATTTTATGCCGGGAATCTGGGCTGATACGTGGGGTCTTGAGATTACAGAAAGTCTGCATATTGTTGAACAGGGCCCGGCTGAGTGTCTGGCCACATACCCACGAAAGTTATTCGTAATCGATTAGAGATATTTACGCATGTTAAAAGGTCTACATCATACAGCTTACCGGTGCAGGGATTCAGAGCAAACGCGCCAGTTTTACGAAGAATTTCTGGGCCTTCGTTTCGCTAAAGTATTTGAAATAAATCAAACCAAGAGCGGTCGTAAAACGAGTACACTGCATTCTTTCTATGAGATGGAAGATGGCTCATTTTTGGCCTTCTTTGAAGCACCGGATAAACCGTTTGAATTCAAGAAACAGGACGACTTCGATTTACACATCGCTTTAGAGGTTAGCCTTGATGATTTGCATGCTATGTTCGTAAAGGGCAAAGAAATGGGTATTGAGACTCGTGGTGTTTCAGATCACGGGTTTATCGATTCCATCTATTTTCGTGATCCGAATGGATATGTTGTCGAACTAACAGCAAAACGTCTGGATCACGATGAGCAGGTTAGCAAGTCGGCGATAGTTGCCCATGAAACCTTAGAGCGTTGGCAGTTGAGTAAAAAATCACGGCTCAACTAGAAATTATTCGTGGAATGTAACAAACTCTGCCGAGGGTTGCCGCTCGGTTTGTAGGTGATTTTCTGGGCGACTCATATCAGCGTAGCCTAATGACATTCCGCAGACAAGTTGTTCGTTATCTGTGAATTCTAGGTGTTCACTGATAATGGCATATAGATCAATAAACGCAGCCTGAGGGCAGGTATCTAAACCTCTTGCCCTTGAAGCAATCATAACGTTCTGTAAAAACATTCCATAATCTAACCAGCTTCCTAATTCAAGTCGACGGTCGATGGAAAACATCAGTCCAACGGGGGCATCGAAAAATGAAAAGTTTCGGGAATGCTGTTTATGCATGGATGCTTTATCACCCTTTTCGATACCTAAAAGTCCATAAAGATCGAAGCCAACTTTCCGCCGACGTGAACGGTAGGGTTCGAACCACTCGACAGGATAATACTTATATTCACTGTCGCGTTGCAGAAAAGACGATTGATCAGCGTATTCGGAAGTTAATTTCTGAATAAGAGAATCCCGGCTTTTACCTTTAACAACATGAACTGTCCATGGCTGCATGTTAGTTCCTGATGGAGCCCGGGCCGCAATATTCAGTATCTCGGTTATCAGTGGGTCTGGCACGGGATTAGGTAGAAAACCCCTGATCGAACGCCTGCCAACAATTACTTCATCAACTAGTCTGGTTTTTTCTGCTTTTGACAAATCGTCTACTACCTATACTCCAAGTTCCCACGACTACTGAATATGCTTAGATACGTTTATCGGTGTTTGAGCGCCTATGGCTGAATTTCCCAGGAGCCATCGGCCTGTCGACAAGCATAACCATATGCCTCTTCAGGATTGCCTCCAATACTCACTGTGGTGGTAAATTCGCGACATGGTTGATTGTTTGACGACATTACTGTTCGCGTCGTAGTCGACGTGCCAGAATGCCCTGTATCTGGATTACTCCACGAAGTGGATTCGCCTGTTTTCCCATACTCCAGAGAATCATTTAAACTCCTGCCCGCGATAACTTTATCAGCTTCGGTTAATTTTCTGCCAATGGCATCGCCCGCTGCAGCGCCCAAAAGTGTGCCAACTACTATAGCGATTTCTTTGTCTGAGTGTCCTCTACTGAGCCCATAAGCAAGAACTGCGCCGGTCAGAGCGCCGAGTCCTGATCCTCTCGCTTGTTTGTCTATCTGCCCATTTGTTGCACAACCACTAAATATCAAGGCTATTGCAAATACTAAGGATATACTTTTGCATGTATTCATATTGACTTTTCCAATTCAAATCGTGTTTTATATAATACATAACACCTTGTGTTAGAACAATACATATTCCTTTTCTCCAACCATATGCTCGCGGCCTCGATGTGCTGTTAGCACGAACTCATTTGGACTTGCCGAATCCTTGTTAAGTGAGGATTTTTGGCTCTAGGCCAAAACTATTTCCCCCATCGGTGGCCACTACAAAAAGCATCATATCGGTATTGAAAATAAATAGACTGTAATATCTTTTGCCAACAGATTGTTCTAGTTTTTTTCACGTTGGTTCCCCACAATCAGGTTTGACGCACGGACTTTAGATTGCCCGTTGTTCGTGCCGGGAAATTAACGCGTTGTTACAATCCGAACGCTAGTATGCGTCGAACCTTTGCCATCAAAGCATGCAGCTAATTGCAATATTAAATCTTCCGTGAGGCAAATTGTATCTGCAGAACAATCTACATTAATGATTATATATACAGCGCTTCTGTGGCGAACTTTTAGATAATATTGAATCCGCAGCTTCTGTGGTTGTTGAATAGTCTGCCGAGCTATCTACTCTAACCTAAGTATGCACGAAGCGAAGTCTAGCTAATAGGCGTATAGCTGATGATATTTGGCGAGTGTCATCCGTTAATCGGTTGAATTGTTATTATCGGTATTTTGCAATCCCATGAGTGCAATTCTTCTCGATTTGCACTAGGTTAATTGCAATTTAAAGATCTGTAACTTTTAACGCGGTTTATTGGATGCGGTTTACTGGACAATTTTTTCCAATGCCGTTATCGTGCTTCGCTTGAATAACAGTGAATCCTCGATGTATCGACGGATTGCTGTATTGGATATAGGTAGGGCTGAGGCGCGCAATACGCTATTTTTGCTATACCTGACTACTGCAGAGGTTCCAACTTTGAACGAATATAAAAAGTCATCCCGCGTAGGGTTGTATGATCCGCAGAATGAACACGATTCATGCGGTATCGGGTTTATTGCCGACATTAAAAATCGAAAGAGCCACAAAATTGTGCGAGATGGCTTGACCATTCTGGCAAATCTCACGCATCGTGGCGCGGTTGGTGCAGATCCGTTGGCTGGCGACGGAGCAGGTATATTGTTGCAAATGCCTGATCGTCTAATTCGCTCGGAGTGTGAACGTCTTGGCTTTGATCTCCCTGCCGAAGGTAAATATGCCGTAGGTATGGTGTTTATGCCGGGTAACAAGGCGACGCAAAAAGAATGTGAATTTGCTCTGGAGCAAATGACGTGGGAAGAAGGGCAGGTTGTTATCGGTTGGCGTGATGTTCCCGTTGATAACAGTTGTCTTGGTGTAAGTGTAAAGCCCATGGAGCCGGCGATTCGGCAGCTTATTATTGGACAGGGTGATAACTGCTTAGATACTGCAGCATTCGAGCGAAAGCTATTTGTCATTCGCAAACGCGCACATTTTAGAATACATGGCTTTGCGCCTGAGGGACACGAGCAATTCTATGTTGCGTCCATGTCTACCACCACTCTGTTATATAAGGGTATGGTTTTAGCCGACAATGTCGGTAAATATTTTTATGATCTGCAGGATGAACGAATTGAGTCTGCTCTCGCTCTTGTTCATCAACGTTTCTCTACCAATACTTTCCCTAGCTGGGAGCTCGCGCAACCTTTTCGGTTTTTATGTCATAACGGTGAAATTAATACTGTTCGTGGCAATATCAACTGGATGCTCGCTAGACGCGCTAATATGGTTTCTGAGCTCCTCGGCGAAGACCTCGACAAACTTTGGCCGCTCATAGGTGATGGAAACTCGGATTCTGCAACTTTTGATAACTGTTTGGAATTGCTAGTGGCCGGCGGATACTCGCTAGCGCACGCAGTGATGATGATGATCCCGGAAGCTTGGTTGGATAATCCATTGATGGACGATAAACGCCGTGCCTTTTATGAATATCATGCTGCTTTGATGGAGCCCTGGGATGGACCTGCGGCAGTTGCTTTCACTGACGGTAAACAGATCGGTGCAACACTTGACCGCAATGGTCTAAGACCTGCTCGATATTTCATAACCGATGATGACGTCGTTATACTGGCTTCGGAAATGGGGGTCCTTGATATTCCAGAGGAAAAAATTATACGAAAATGGAGACTTCAGCCAGGCAAGATGTTTTTGATCGATCTTGAGCAAGGCCGCATAATCGATGACAATGAACTTAAGGAAGATTTGGCGAGTGCGAAGCCCTATCAAACATGGTTAGATAAAACCCAGATTAGACTTGAAGATGTGCCTGCGGAAATTGCAGCAATGGCACCTGACGATGAAACTCTACTCGATCGTCAGCAAGCATTTGGATATTCACGAGAAGATGTCGAGATGTTTATTAAGCCAATGGCATCTGATGCTCAAGAGCCTCTTGGGTCAATGGGACGCGATATTCCTCCTGCGGTGCTCTCCCATCGAGCGAAAAATTTGTTTGATTACTTCAAGCAAAATTTTGCCCAAGTAACTAATCCTCCGATTGATCCGATACGTGAAGAATTGGTGATGTCCATGGCATCGCTTATTGGGCCAAGGCCAAATCTTTTGGATCTAAAGAGTGGTGGTAAGAATAAACGACTTGAAATACGACACCCCATTCTGTCCCGAGTTGATCTTGAAAAAATTCGACGTATAGAAGATTACGAAGAAAGCACTTTTAGAACATACACTATAGAGCTTGTTTATCCGGCCAATAAGGGTGCGGCTGGCATGGCCGCAGCTTTGGATGCGATATGTTACAAAGCTGGCAAAGTGGTGGGTGAGCGCGGGTACAATATTCTTATCCTTTCGGATCGTGCGGTTGACTCTGATCATATCGGCATTCCAGCTTTATTGGCTACAGGTGCGGTACATCATTATCTTATTAAACACGGGCTGCGAACAGCTGTGGGTCTAGTTGTTGAAACTGGAGAAGCAAGGAGAGTTCACGATTTTTGCTTACTGGCGGGTTATGGTGCAGAAGCTATAAATCCATATTTGGCATTAGACACGATTGATCAATTTAGACATAAGTTGGATCAATCAGTAGATGCCGAAGTCTATCGGGCAAATTACATCAAGGCCATCAATAAGGGCATAATGAAAGTAATGTCCAAAATGGGCATATCCACGTATCAATCCTACTGTGGAGCACAAATTTTTGATGCAGTCGGACTATCAACAGAGTTTGTTGAAAAATATTTCACCGGCACACAAACGGCGATAGAGGGTATAGGTCTATCCGAAGTAGCTGAAGAGACCGTGCGTCGGCATACAGCCGCTTTCGGTGATGAACCGGTATTGAGAAACTCCCTTGAAGTAGGTGGTGAACTGGCCTATCGATTACGTGGTGAAGATCATGTTTGGACGCCTGAAACTATTTCTAAGTTACAACATTCTGTACGTTCAGGAAATTATTCGAAGTATAAGGAGTATGCATCAATAATGAATAACCCCGGCGAACAAGTTAAGAATCTGCGTTCGCTGTTTGAATTTAAATTAGATCGCGAACCAGTTCCTATCGATGAGGTTGAACCAGCATCAGAGATTGTTAAGCGATTTGCAACTGGGGCAATGTCGTTTGGTTCAATATCATGGGAAGCACATACAAATCTCGCCATAGCCATGAATCGGCTCGGTGGTCGATCAAACACCGGTGAAGGTGGTGAGCAGGTAGAGCGGTTTGGGAAAATGCCTAATGGTGATTCGATGCGTTCGCGGGTTAAACAAATTGCGTCCGGGCGATTTGGAGTAACAGCCGAATATCTGGTTAATGCAGATGATATCCAGATTAAGATGGCTCAAGGTGCGAAACCGGGTGAAGGTGGTCAATTACCTGGATACAAGGTCAACGATTGGATCGCCGGTGTTCGTCATTCGACACCGGGTGTGGGTTTGATTTCTCCGCCGCCGCATCATGATATATATTCTATCGAAGATTTAGCCCAGCTTATTCATGATTTAAAGAATGTAAACCCTGAAGCCCGGGTGAGTGTGAAACTTGTATCGGAAATTGGTGTTGGTACTGTTGCGGCAGGTGTTTCAAAGGCTCACGCCGACCATGTTTTGATATCCGGTTCTGAAGGTGGCACTGGGGCAAGTCCTTTAACATCAACGATGAATGCTGGATCGGAATGGGAAATAGGCTTGGCCGAAACTCATCAGACTCTTGTGATGAATGATCTTCGAGGTCGTATTGCAGTGCAGGCCGACGGTGGCATGAGAACTGGGCGAGACGTTATAGTTGCGGCGTTGCTTGGTGCAGATGAAGTTGGCTTTGGCACTATCGCACTAGTTGCTGAGGGTTGCATAATGATGCGTAAGTGTCATCTAAATACGTGTCCCGTTGGTGTCGCTACACAAGACCCCGAACTTCGAAAGAAGTTTAATGCCCGACCGGAAGATGTGGTGAACTTTTTCATGTTTATTGCAGAAGAGGCACGTGAATGGATGGCTAAACTTGGGTATCGAAAATTTGAAGAAATGATTGGGCATGCAGATCGACTGGATGTGCGAGGGGCAGTAAAACACTGGAAAGCTAAAGGTTTAGATTTTAGTCGCATTTTTACAGTGCCGGATGCTGAAGATGGCGTAGCGATTTCTAAACGTGAGGAGCAGGATCACGGGCTCGATAATGCATTAGATAATGTTAATTGCCCGTTCTAAAGCTGCCCTCAATGGCGAGAGGTCGGTTGTTATTGATGATATTCCTGTTAAGAACATAAACCGCACTGTGGGTGCTATGTTATCGGGACAGGTAGCGAAACGCTACGGTCATGGCGGGCTTCCTGAAAATACTATTCACTTTAAAACTAGTGGCACAGGTGGCCAGAGTTTTGGAGCATTTTTAGCTAAAGGTATTACTCTCGAGTTAACCGGTGAAGCGAATGATTACACTGGTAAAGGTCTATCTGGTGGAAGAATTATTATATATCCCCAAAGCTCGTCGATCCTTAATGCTGATCAAAATATTATTGTTGGTAATACTGTTTTGTACGGCGCTATTTCGGGTGAGGTTTATTTTTCAGGTGTGGCTGGTGAGCGCTTTTGTGTTCGTAACTCTGGGGCTTCGGCTGTCGTCGAGGGTTTAGGTGACCACGGTTGTGAGTATATGACCGGGGGATGTGTTGTTGTTTTGGGCGCAACTGGTCGAAACTTTGCGGCGGGCATGAGTGGCGGCGTGGCATATGTTTACGATGAAGATGACATGTTTAGCCAACGTTGCAATACCTCTATGGTTGAGTTGGAAGATATTAAATTAGACGATGTTGGGGAAAATGTAGATTTAATGCATGATATGAGGCGGCACGACGATGCCAGACTTCGTGCGATGATTAGTGAGCATGTGGAACTAACTGGGAGTCAAAAAGGTGCGGGACTACTCGCCAATTGGGAAGCGGAGCGTAGCCGATTCGTGAAAGTAATGCCGGTAGAATATCGTCGAGCACTTGAAACAATTTTGTCTGAAGCCAACGATAGTTCGAAGGAATCTAAAGTAGCAGCGTCGGCGTAACGTTTAATCGTAGAGCGGGCAGCGTAGAGAATAAAACTATTTTTCCGCGGTAATTTGCGGTTCGAAAGTAAAGGGGTCAGTATGGGAAAAGCAACGGGTTTTCTGGAAGTCGATCGAAAAGATAGGGAATATAAACCTGTCGAAGAACGCTTGAAACATTATGAGGAGTTTATTTTACCGCTTGGAGATGCTGGGACGCGGGATCAAGCCTCGCGTTGTATGGATTGCGGTATACCCTATTGTCATACCGGCTGCCCGGTTAACAACATCATTCCAGAATGGAATGATTTGGTATATAACGACCGTTGGCAGGAAGCTCTGCATGTGTTGCATTCAACGAATAATTTTCCAGAGTTTACGGGGCGAATTTGCCCCGCTCCGTGTGAAGAGTCTTGTACGTTAAACATTGACGATGCACCGGTTACGATAAAAACCATTGAATGTGCAATCGTTGATAAGGGCTGGGAAGAAGGTTGGGTTAAGCCACAGATACCGAAGCATAAGACTGGAAAACGGGTGGCGGTCGTTGGTTCAGGGCCAGCTGGTCTTGCGTGTGCCCAACAACTGGCTCGCGCTGGTCACAGAGTAGTCGTGTTTGAAAAAAACAGGCGTATTGGTGGTCTATTACGATATGGAATTCCTGAGTTCAAGATGAGCGCACAGTTAGTCGATCGACGAGTTGCTCAAATGCAGGCCGAAGGTGTTCGTTTTCGACCCAATAGCCACGTTGGTGTTAATGTTCCGACCCAGCAATTAATGGAAGGTTATGATGTTGTAGTGCTTGCTGGTGGATCCGAAGTGCCTAGAGATCTCGAGGTTCCCGGACGTGAGTTACAGGGGGTTCATTTTGCAATGGATTTTCTAACTCAGCAAAATCGTCGTGTCGGGGGAGAAGCTTTTTCTGAAAGAGATATTTTGGCTACAGGCAAAAATGTGCTAGTAGTAGGTGGTGGAGATACCGGTTCAGATTGTGTGGGCACGTCCAATCGTCACGGCGCAGCGAGCGTTACACAATTAGAAATAATGCCTCAGCCGCCTGAAAAAGAAGATAAAAAACTTACGTGGCCTAATTGGCCATTGAAATTGAGGACGTCATCTTCTCATATTGAAGGCTGTGAGCGGGATTGGTCAGTGGCTACTAAATCTGTTGCTGGCAAGGATGGTCGCGTGACTGGATTGAATATGGTGCGTACTGAATGGACACAGGGTAACGATGGCAGATGGAAAATGTCAGAAGTTGAAGATAGTGAATTTGTCATTAACGCAGACCTGGTTTTATTAGCGATGGGCTTCATTCACCCTGTGCACAATGGTTTGGTAAAGGATCTTGGTGTTGAATTAGATAATCGCGGTAATGTTGCGGCTACAGAAATTGATTATCAGACGACGGTTGAAAATGTATTCGTGTGTGGCGATAGCCGCCGTGGTCAGTCTTTAGTTGTTTGGGCCATTAGGGAAGGCCGCCAGGCTGCTCGAGCAGTTGACGAGTATCTAATGGGACATTCTGTATTACCACGATAGCATTAATAGTATAAAAAGCTCTAAAATACGGTACCTATACGTAGACAGAATATTTCTATACTCCATTTGGTATAGGAATAAATGTAATTTTTAGATTCGAATTTTATTTTAGGAAAAAACATATCGTGGCTAATCTACTCGCTGAGCAGCTATTAAAGGCCGGTCTGGTAAATAAGGATCGGTTAAAGTCCCTCGAAAAGGAAAAGCATAAAGGCAAGAAAACCAAGACTGCAAAAAAGGAAATACGACGCAACCCGGAAAAAAGCAAGAACGTTAGTCGACCGCAGTTGACTGATGAGCAGAAACAGAAGATTCAGCATGATCGGGCGTTAAGTAAGCTGCAGCAGGAAAAAGCTCAAGCCCGCTCAGCGCAGGCCGAGATAAAGCAATTGGTGGTCCATAATAAAGTTGATCGCACCGGTGGTGAAGAAGATTACCAATATGCTTACAAGGGTAAAATTAGAAAAATGTTGGTTAACCCTGAGTTACGCGGTCAATTAGTGAGTGGTGCTATGTGTATTGTTAATCTTGATGGCCAATTTGAGATCGTGCCGAAGGCCATTGCGGCGAAAATTGCTGAGCGTCGACCGACTATAGTGCTGGGATTAGAAGGGGAACACGGTACATCAGATATTGATGAAACTTATGCTGACTTTCAAGTTCCGGATGATTTAATTTGGTAGAAAAAAACGAGTTATTTTTATTGACATCTTATTTTTTAATGATAATAATTCTTATTTGTAAATAAGAATTATTATCAATACAGGTTTTATTCAAATATTAATATTGGTTTGTCTTTAATTTTAATGAAGAGCTACGGTGATGTTATGAAGGGTTGGTGCATTAAAAATGTTGGTATCAGTCTGGTTCTAACCCAGATGCTATTTGTAAGCACTCAAGCCACTGCGACTGAGGTAGTAAATGTTTATTCGGCTCGTAAAGAGGCATTGATTAAACCTTTGCTTGACCAATTTACAGCGCAAACAGGTATTGTTACTAAACTTGTAACTGCAAAAGCAGACGCCCTTCTAAAACGTCTAGAGCTTGAAGGCAGCGCTACACCAGCGGACATTTTTATTACGACTGATGCGGGGCGATTACAAAGAGCCAAAGAGGCTAAGGTGCTGCAAGCGATTAGTAGTGAGCTACTACAAGCAGTAATTCCTGCCCATTTGCGTGACACTAATAATCAGTGGTTTGGGTTATCTCAACGCTCGCGTGTTATTTTTTACGCTGATGATCGAGTTTCAGTTAATGAGTTATCAACATATGAAGATTTAGTCAATCCAAAATGGAAAGGTCGTATTTGCATCCGCTCGTCAAGCAATATTTATAATCAATCGCTTATTGCATCCATGATAGTAGCAAATGGAGAAGAAGCTGCTGAGACATGGGCAAAAGGGTTAGTTGCTAATTTTGCGCGCCCACCGTCCGGTGGTGATACCGATCAAATTCGCGCGGCTGCGGCTGGGGTTTGTGATATCGCTATTGCAAATACTTACTATTTTGGCCGTCTAGTAAAAAGTGACAAACCTGAAGATCAGGAAGTAGTATCTAGACTTAAAGTATTTTGGCCGAACCAGGCGGACAATCAGCGTGGTGCTCACATGAATGTGAGTGGTATCGGTGTGACGGCTTATTCAAAGCATAAAAATAATGCGACCAAGTTGGTAGAGTTTTTAGTTTCAGAAGAATCACAACAATGGTATGGCGATGTAAATAATGAGTACCCGGTAGTTGCCGGTGTTCCGATGTCTGGAACATTAAAAGATTTTGGTGGCTTTAAAAAAGACACGTTAGAATTGAGTCTTCTGGGGAAAAATAATCGGGCCGCTGTTGAAATTATGGATCGTGCCGGTTGGAAATAAACGTTAATGAGGCAATGTGCGCGCGGGTGAACTAATTAGTCCAGCGGGATACCTGCGCTCACATTTCAACGGCTTTTCTATTGTCTCTGTTGGCATTGCCGTTTTAATGCTATTGCCAGTTATTGCTGTTGTACACCTAGCTTTTAATGCGGATCAGACAATATGGATTCATCTAAAGGATACCGTTCTTTCTGATTACGTAACGAATTCCTTTTTATTGGTTCTAGGTGTTGGGTTTGGTGTTCTAGCTCTCGGTGTTCCGGCAGCGTGGTTTACCAGTGTTTGTGATTTTCCGGGGCAACGAGTTTTTGCATGGGCCTTGTTATTACCGCTAGCGTTTCCTGCCTATATTGTTGCCTATACCTACACTGGATTACTCGACTATGCCGGTCCGGTGCAGACATTAGTTCGAGAAATTACCGGATTGGGCTACGGAGAGTACTGGTTTTTTGAAGTGCGCTCTCTGCCAGGCGCGATAGGTATGCTTACTCTTGTGCTTTATCCCTACGTGTATTTATTATCGCGGGCAGCTTTTCTCGAGCAGTCAGTATCTATTTTAGAAGTTAGCCGAACACTCGGTCATTCCGTTTCTTGGTCATTTTTCAGATTAGCAGTGCCGTTATCTCGACCGGCAATAGCGACAGGTTTAAGTCTCGCATTAATGGAAACATTAGCCGATTACGGTACGGTTCAATATTTTGGAATTAGTACTTTTACGACTGGAATCTTCAGAACATTTTATGGCTTTGGAGACGTTGCCGCCGCAGCTCAATTGGCATCTGTCTTGCTGTTGTTTGTGGTGGCTTTGATAATTTCAGAGCGCTACTCCAGGCGGGAGGCGCGTTACTATGCTAAAGGCACATCCTCGAGTGGTGCGGGCAAAATTAAATTGACGGGAGTCCAGGCTGTATGGGCTTGGATTGGCTGCACGATACCGCTCACCTTTGGTTTTCTAATTCCCTTAGTTGTATTAAGCTACTGGTCTATTTTCGAGGCAAAGTGGGCAGACTCAGGTTTTCTTTTACTG
>Ga0213861_10001941_pt1 | contig 18175 bp, 29 predicted proteins | sample PICome_4_FD_160110 | JGI IMG/M metagenome (GOLD analysis project Ga0213861, IMG submission 160110) | Coastal seawater microbial communities near Pivers Island, North Carolina, United States - PICO131 | ecosystem: Environmental > Aquatic > Marine > Coastal | place: USA: North Carolina... | reverse complement strand
TCTCCAGCCTTTCCACCAGAACCACGGCGTACCGCTACCGCTGCTGTCTCAAGTTCTCTTAGCAACTTCTCATTTACTTCGTTCATCTTCTTTTCCCTTTCTTGTGGCAGTTGCATTCGCAACCCTTAGTTTCGCACGGTCTGTGCTCTTGATCCCTACACCAACCGCTCATTCTCTTTGAACCTGCTGGGGTTAGCTCTTCTGTAAGTACTGCTTTATTTATTTTTCTTTTTGACTCTTTATCATAAAAGTTGTTGAAGTCTATACCAATAAGCTCTTGATATTCAAGGTATTTTTCATAGTCTCCCACTCCATATACCCCCTCTTCTCTACCCCTTAAAATATTTTCTTGTACCTTTTTTGATTCTGTTTCTAGCTTTACCCATCTTGTATCTCTTACCGAATCATCTGTCTGGCTCCAAACCTTTGGTCTATCTTTTCTGGTATAGAAATGCCAGACGAGCATCTTATGTGGTGCATAAATCTTCCAACCTCTAGTATAGGCACGGATTGCAATACATAATTCTTCTCCCATAAATGATATGCGTTCATCATAAGGAACCTCTTCTACAAAAGATCCAAGAGAGAATATGTATCCAGCTAGAACTGAGTACGATGGATGTGGCTTTGATCTATCAAGGATAGGCTCTCTATGTCCTGCCCATGACCCATACCAAGTGTTGACCACCTTGGTCCAAGATGGCTTATCCCAAAAATCTGGGTCGCCCTTTGGATAGTAATCCCTTCCTCCAGTATGTACTGTGTATGGTGCTGGATATTGGCTTAGGATAACCTTTTCTGTGCCAGCTTCTTCTTGTGCTTGCTCAAAAATAGTTAATAGTTTTAAGTCCCATGACTTTTCAAATCTCATGTGAGAATCAATCTGGAAAAAATAGTCTTCTCCCTTGTATTGATCCATAATTACTTTTCTTGCATACCCTGCTCCACGAGCCTTTCTAAAATCCATTTTTATTATCTCAACATTATCATACTGAGGAAAATCTGGATGAGACTTTGGTTTGTCCTGAGAGAGAATTACTATTCTCAAGTTCTCTGGGTAGACAGCATTCGTTATAAGACTCTTTATTGTTTTTGGTAGTTCTGTGTCTCTATATGCTGCAATTGAAACAAATATCTTCATGATAGTTTTTGTCCCCCTGGAACATCATATACTGGATCAAGTGTTACGTTAATTCCATATCCATTAATTATTCTTTTTACCTTTTCTAAATATCTAATACACTTTAGCCTTTCACCATCAGACATATGTCTCCAATGACTTTCATAGAAGCGTAAACCAATGTAGGGTGGATGCATGTCATACTCTACCACATCCATAACAAAATCTGCTGGAACTGGAATTGAGTGAACCTGTGCTTTAATCTTTGGTGTATATATCATTCTGACTCCATTGTTAATGATCTCCAAGTATTAAACCAAGACTGTTTGTTTTTGTGTTGGTTGAATTCTTTGTCGATCTTTCCCTCTTTTAAATAAACACCACCCCAGACTCCCCATTCCTTATTGGATACTCCTACAGCAAAACACTCTCTATTTACAGGACATTGACCACATAGATTGTCTATGCTAGCAGCCATTGATTGATCTTCTTCATATTTATCAAAAAATATATTGGTGTCCATACCCAAGCATTTAGCTTGATCTCTCCATTTAGACATTTGCCCCCGCTAAACTATTAGGTATAGACCACCCTTTTTCTGTTAGTGGGAAAACAGACTTTGTGTACCACTTACCTTGACGGAATGCCCCAGACTTGTTGAACTGAGCAGACGGACTATTCTTGTATTTAATTACATCCCATCCGTTCCATTCAAGATCCTTGTTTGAGTCAACGATGTCTTCCATCTGCTCTAAATTAGTTACTAACATCTATTCTCCTTGATTGTGTTGTATATACTATTCTCTTAATGCCTGAATCTTGAATTAGAGATAGGCATCTTGGGCAGGGCTTGCTATCACGATCTTCGCCATTCTTATTTACTCTTGCTACATATATTATTGCATTTCTTACATCGTTTCCTGCATCACGAATAGCAGATGCCTCTGCATGTATGCTGCAATCACTCTTTATATGCTCTGGTGATACAAACTTTGGATGATTTCTATTTTTATTATAACCAGTTCCTACAACTCTACCACCCTTGACAATTATTGCCCCATGGGTATTTCTTGCAACAGACTTTGTGGCAAGATATCTGGCAACACTAAGGTAAGAACTATCTCTTTTACTCAACATTAAAAACTCCTAGTACCTAAAAAGTCCAACGTCGATACCCTCTAATTCAGCAGATGCAACCAACTTTGATGGTCTTTGGTTTGGTGTAGACAAAAAGGCAAAATAATTAAAGTCTTTCATATTCTTTTCAATAAATGATGCAGGAACTCTATAAAATTTTACCCTTATTCCTCTTTGCTTAAGACTGTTTTCAGATAGGTTGCAAAATTCTGCAGTAAAAGAATTAATGTTTGCTGGTCCAGCAGAGTATAGGTTAAACTCTCCATCATCAATATCAGATAGAGCTACCCCCATTGCACGCAAAAACACGTTGTAGTCTGAGAACTCTTTTGTTCCTTGAACAGCGATATTCATTTCTATCCCTCTGTTAGATTATCTAGTATGTACAACATTTTATTTAAATCTCTTCTTGACAAATTAAAGGCATCGATTGGGCGAGAAGAATCCTTATCCACTTCTCCATCAACAATATCTGCTTCATAGAATACGTTTCCGATTACCCAGTATGCTTTATTTTCTATCATTGCTACATGAACATATTCTTCTGGTTCTTCCACTTCTTCTAAATCCCTCACTATCGTATCGAATGCTTCATCTAGTTTATCTATTCTTTTGATATACCAGAGCTCAGCAACAAATGCCCAAAGGAATCCTAGTGATGGATTTGTTGTGAATAAAATAAAAGCTAACAAACCATCAACTCCTTATGTACTAAATTTTATCAGATTTTTCTAGTATTGTCAACATTTTATTGAAAAGCTGAGCCAGCCCATACCTTTTTGCTTTTTTCTCTTTCTACTATCTTTCTTGACCATGAGAATCCAGCATCGCCACCCCATGCGTCCCACATGATTCGACCATTTGATGGATTAGATGTATTATAGAAGTCTTTTCCCTTTTTGTCTACCTCGTGTCGAGAGAAGAAAGAGTACATACGCTTTACCGTATCAAGAGACATTGATCTTCCTGCAACTATGTCGCTTGCTCTTCCCCATCCTACAGGAGTTCCTGCTCCAGTTGCCTTTCCATCTTCTTTCCACTTAAGAGCACGCTTAGCCGCGCTCTTCATTCCTGCGGTAGGTGTATAAGAATCTGCCTTAGACATGTCTGTGCTGCCACAAACACATTCTTCACAAGTAATATCTTCTGCCTTACATTCAGGACATTCACAACCTTCATAGGACTTCGAAAGGGTATCCATTTTGTGCCCCACCATTCTTCCAGTTGGCTTTCCATCACGATAAACTTCGATGACTACAGCTGGGCTATCTGAAGTACCAGTAATTGTAAAGTCTGAATTTGGAACTTTATAAGATCCATTAGAAACTATTCTTTTTACCTTGCCTCTCGCACGACCACCACTTGAGTTCCAAGAAACCATTTGACCAACACGAACTGCAGCTTTATCTATATTTTCTGAAGCATAAAGTGCTGACTGCTGTCTTATGGCTTGTTCTCTTGTAGGATGACACCCAACAACTTTTCCCTTATAGTCTACAACTGGATATCCAGAACATCCATAAGTTCCTTTATCTCCGATGCTCCAAGGCATGATTAGCCAAACAACTTCCTGTGTGCATTTCTACCATAAGTTCCTGGGGGTGTAATGTTGTTCCATCCATTTGACTTTTGCCAAGCATCTACTGCCTTCCAAGGATATCCTTGTTCATATTCTACAGCAGTGCCCTTGAAGAATCCCAAATCTGATAGCCTGCAAGCCAACCTCCAAGCTGCTTTGTTTTCCAATCCTTCATCATTCATTGCTTTGATTATATTATTAAATTCTGGAACTACTCCGTCCCACAAATCTTTTGATGATGGCTTGATAGGAGGGGCATCTTCGCTGAATATTGGAAGATAGAACTTCTTTCCATCATAGTCTGCCTTATTAGTAAAGCTAATATGAATGTGATGCTGATGACCATAACCAGATCCACGGAAATGCCAATTGTTAGCAGTTGCAGATGCTACCTGATTTTCATAAACAATATGCTCAATTCGTCCACCATCTTTTCCTTCACGACAATATGTGGCAAGCTGCTCTGCAAATTCCATGGCAATCTTTTGACCACCTTTTCCCTTACCCAAAAAATCCTCGTCTAAATCAATCGCATGGACAATACCTTTTGGATCTGGATTATGATAAGATCCTCTGCCATTTGTTCCCCATCCAGTTCTTGATGCATGTGCTGCATCTCCTATCCACCCATCACTGGCTTTATCTCTAGAATCCCATCTTTCATTTACCTGATCTCTAAGGGTTACCCCTGCTGCACAAAGCTTAGCCATTATAGTATCTCCCAATCTATTTCTGATTCATCTACTTTGGTTAAATCTTCTTCAGAAAAAACCTCTACTGCTTCAGCAGATGTGATTGCATCTACCATTTCTTCTGTTACTTCTGGCGTAACTTCCTTATCAAAAAAACTATTCATGTCTAAATTATACCACCTTTACCATTCGCTGATATCTATCTCTAAATCTCCTGACGGTGATCCATATTCAAGCTGAAGCATATTTAATACAGTTCTTATGGCACATCCAGGCCTTGTTTCTACAGATGAGGCAAACTGCTCTCCATTAATAAATAGTGTTGCCGAGAAGCGTTTTTTTGCAAGCTCCTTTACTATTATTTTCATTGAAGAATTATATCATCCAAGCAAAAGAAAAGTCGCCCAAGCTATCATTGACGAGAATATAATAATGCCAGACACAGATCCAAGCTTATTTGGAGCCTCGCCACTTAAAACATATACAATATTGCTAGATAGCGAAAGTAGAAAAAGAATGATAGTTACAATAATAAATGCAGTCATGAGTATATCTTATCCTATTCTATAAACATTGTCAATTACATAAAGCCCATGTTTGAGAGATAATCCCTTACCTCTTCTGGAGCCTTTGGTGGTTCAATTATTCCTTCTATTTTTTCTCTTTTTATTTGTTCTTTGCTTACAGAACCCCAAGAATGTATAGATATCTCTTGGTTAAGGTTGCGGCGAGTATGGGCAATTGCATTATATACCGCCCCTGTAACCGCGTCAGAAAGATCCTTGCTACCCTTTCTGGGGTGATCAACCTTCTTGTCAGATACAATACGCAACTGACTCATCTCATCTAAAAGAATTCCAATGTGTGGCATCATTACGCGATCTTCATATATAAGCATTGCAAGATCCTCATAATGCTTTTTACCCACAGAAAGTGTATCTGCCTCAATTCCAACAGATCTCAATTCTTGCTGAATATCAAACGATTGCCAGCGGTCAAAGGTAATCAGTCCTATCTGAAATCCCTGCCTGCGAAAATCAACAATCCAATTCTTTACCTCTGAAAGATTAACTGGTCCTTCTTTTCTTGGCTCCCACCAAACAATGGCATCGACAATCACAAGTGGATGAATTTGTGTATGATCATTAAAGGTTCTTACTTCTACCCATTTATCTACATGCGATATTGCAATAGCACATTTATCGTGTTTCTGAGCAAGGTCAGCATGAAGAAAGTAAACTACATCTTCTTTGGGTTGCCAAGCAGGTTCTATTCTCTTAAATGAATCAATTGGATTATGCAGGCACATTGCTTGCTCTAGTTTTTCTTTCTGCTTAAAGAATGCATCAGTCATATAAGATGGCATACAAGCAAACCTCTGCATTGCATCTGCATAATCATCAACAAAGGATCTTTCAAAGTCCTCAATACTTCTTGTTGGGTTGGCCTCCCATGTTGGCCTTTTGATTGCATAGACTCCAGGGGTTCTGTAAGCCTTTATATGATCCTCTTCCCACTCAATGGTGAACTGATTCTCTGCAAGATCTGCAGGAAGATCTGGATTAATAATAAAGCTATGCTTCTTAATCTCAACTTCCTTTTCAGCAACAACTTTATCATAATGCTTTGATATAAAGTCTCCTGGATATCTTGGAAAAGAAAGAAGTACTACCTTTCCGTAATCAGGGAATCGTGAATCTACCGAGGCACGGAAGGCTTTATAAATAGCATCACCAGTTTTAGCATTTTCATTTCCAGATGCATTATCCATGGCAAATCCAGAAATCTCATCAAGGATTGCTAAGATAAGGTTAAGTCCCTCGTGACTTTCTCTTTCTGAGTGACCAGAGTAAACAGTAATAGCTTTATCAAATTCAATATTGTCTGCTTTTGCATCATACTTTCCAGCAAACCAAGGTGATCTTGCTACCTTTCCCTTAAATCCTTTAAAGAAAACATTCTTGGCTTGCTGTGCGTTAATGGCAACGTTGATAATGTCAATAGCATCTCCAGGAGGCTTACCAAAATATCGCGCAGGATCTTTTAGGCAAAGGAGTTTATAAACCAAGTAAGCACAGCCAATGGTGGAAGTATGGTCTTTACCACTACCCTTTCCCAGTTGCAGGATAACCTCTCCCTTTGTATATTTTTTATAATGTTCACGACCCTCCTTATCTCCCATTATTCTAATTAAATCTTCTTCTTTATAAATCTGACTCATTGCCTCTACAAGATCTCTTTGAATCTGAGAAAGTTGTGGCTGATCTAAATAGTTTGAGTCATGCAAAAAAGTGTCTAGGTCTACAGGATCTTCCTCAAAGGGTGAATCATCAAGTGCTCCAAGAAAATCATCAAAATTAAGACTCAACTGTAATCACCTCACCTTGACCAGAGATATCTGCGAGTCTTCTTGCAACTTCGTTTCTGCATCTTGGACATTCTCCAGATACTTCTCTGAGGATTCCAACAAGAACTTCCTGTTTTTGCTCTTGTTCTAAAAGTTGATCAGCAAGCTCCTTGTTCTCTAACAAACCTGCTTTTTGGAGCATGTCAATTCTTTTAGATTCAATGTCCATGACAAGCTTGATTGCTGCTGTCTTAGCAGATAGATTAGAGTTTGTGGTTGCTTCCTCAATAACCTCATATGTTTGACGAATAAGATGATTGTAATGCTGGTCTGCCCCCGCCAGAGCCTCCCTTGCTCTAATCCTTACAGCTTCATTATTGGCAATCATGTCTCGCCACTCACTAAGAAGATTCAGAACACGGTTTCTTGGTATATCAAGATCTTTTGAAATAGCAGAGGCATCTTTGCCCTTAATGTATTCTGCTGCTACTTGATTAACCTCTTCAAGATGTAAAACTATATCCTTGCTATCCACGCTTCTCCTTAGTAGGTAACAATTATAGCAGTAGCAGGGTAGGATTGTTGCCACCTATGAAATGTGTTCCTACCCTGCCACCTTTTGCTAGTAACAGTTATGACCAGGATAATACCAATGCTTCTTACCAGCACCATTTTGCCATGCAGTAAAAAAAGCACGATCTTGATAATACCTTGACCATTTATGAATTGGCTTGTTAAAAAGATTTTTTATTTCTTTAGCTAAGCCATCTTTCTCTTTCTTTGATTCTTTTAGCATCATCCAGACAAGACCATCTCTCCATTGAGAGTCCAAAAATTGATAGGCCCCTCTTGCAGAAGATGAACTATTCGCAGCACGATAATGAAAATGTGATTCTCTTGACATAATACATTTGCGAGAATCTTCCCATCTAGCATCGTACCACTTACCACGATAAAGTGAAGGCTTGTATCCCTTCATATCATCTGCAAGACTTGACCTAGAGGCCATATGTTCTTGACTAATGAATGCGACCGTGGCAGCCGCAGTTGGTGCAGACTTAGCATACACCTGTTCGGGGGTTCCTTTAGCAATGGCTGGTGAAGCAATTGCAATAGCAAGTACCATTCCTAAAATCCCTCCTAGCAGTTTCGTTTTCATCTGTTTCCTCCTGACGGCGGCAACATCATTTTAGAATATCACAATTCTATCGTAAACCTGTTATTTTTTCAAGTGATGAATATCACTTTATTGTTTTTCTTGCTTTCTCTGATAAGTTCTTATCCTATGGCAGTTGGAACAAACAATGTCACACTTTGCTACTTCTTTAAGTATATCTTCCATTGAAAAATAGTCAAGCATTTGTCCGATATTCGAAACCTTGTTGCCACGAGTATGATCAAAATCTAAAACATAGAATGGATATTTAGTATTACAATCTATACAGCCAGAGTCTTCTTTCATTTTTCCAAGAATTTGCTGGACTTCTCTTTTTTTTGCTGCGCTTCTTTTTTGTGGTTTTTCTTTCTGATTCTTGCTGCTGTCAAGAAGACTTGGTTGAACATATCTTCTGAGTTTATCTTGTGACAAAACTATGCAGCCCTTTTATTCTTTCTGCGCTTCTTTGGCATAGGCTTAATTCTATCAGGTTTAAACGATCTCCATCCAGCTAGTTGACCACCAATGACCTGAAAACAATCTATCCATTCTGCTCCATTATCAGTCCTAGTCACATGCTCTTTAAATTTAAACTTAGCCCCCCACTCACCTTGAATCTTTATTATTTCTCCCTCTTCTATTACTCTACCATCTGGCATAGTATAGCTTGGAACTCTTTCATATAGGTGAGAATTAGCTATAACTACCTTCTTACGCCTTGCCATTTTGCACCCTTGCAATCTCTCTACTGATATACCAGACTGCCTTTTCAAGATCTTCTACCTTTTTTCCTTTAAGGTCTGCTCGCAAAATATACTTTATGGCATTGCCAAGGCAGAAATTCATATGTTCTGTAATTTGAATAGTCTCAATTCCAGATGGATGAGATGTATAGTGCGGTGGATGGTTTACCATGTCTGTCATTTTTTTAATCCAAACTTTTTAAGTTGACGATAGATTAATTGTACACTGACTCCACATTCTTTTGCAATATCTTCTGGAGACTTTTTATCCATTACATATCTTTTTTTCATAAATGCCTCGCTAAGATGTAATCCTTTTGATCTCATTTTGCTACAACCTTTTTCCAGTTATCAACAGCAAACATTCCAATACCACAGGCATCAGCAATATCGTTATCGCTAATGTCTATCCTAAACCTTTTGTTAACTGTTGATATAGTCTTTTGTTTTCTTTGCTCTCTTTCCTGAGCTTTATACCAAGAAGTAGATTTATTTGGATTTGCATTGCGAATCTTCTGTTTTTCATCAATTGTTAGCAGCCTCGTTCCAACATATGATTGCCAAGACATTGGAGCTACCCCGTATATCTTTGTAACACCACCAATCGCTGCCCCACCTATTAGCGCCCCCTGACTTAGAGAAAGGTTTGCAGCCACTTGGGGACTGTTTGCAAAGATTGTTTTTTCAATTACTATACAGTCTATTGGTACTGCTTTAAATAGACTTGTTGTTTTGTGAGCAGTGTCAGACAGCTTTTCATAAATTGTATTTCCTGAAAATGTAATCTTGCCATACCTACCCAGCTCTCCATCAACAAAGAATGCAAAGGCTAGGCTTAGGGTGCTTGCATCTATCGCACAAAAGGATCTTGGAGCACCTAGCCCCAAAAGACTATCCTTCTTGTTCATAATCAAACAACCCCTTTAATTCTTTTAGCATTTGATCAACTTTTCTCTTGTTTACCATGCAATTTCCACAGAAACCATTATTATTATATATTGAAATAATAGTATTGCATCCACCAGCACACTTTCTTTTTTTTCCAGATCTATTTTTTGCTCTTGTAATTTGTTGTTTATTGGAAATCTTTTCTTTGGTTGCAGATTCTCTACATTCCGCAGAACAATAAATTTGATAGGTTACTTTAGGATTAAAATCCTTGGAGCACCATTCACAAATTTTCATCCAAGATACTCCAAGGGTTGGATTTTAGCTGTTCCCTTGTCTGCAGAGGCACACGCTGTTGCTACTGGACACCCCTTGCATACCTTTGAGTTTGAGCGATAAGTCTTTTGAGGAATATCTCCATCCTCCCATTGCTTTCGAACATTACGCATCCAGTCAAAAGCATAATCTGCCCAAGCAATGTACTCTTCTTTTGGCTCCACGGTTATTGCATGTAATTCGTGTGAGTTCTTGTTTTCATACAAAAGAACTCCAAGCTTTCTGCCAAGAACCTTCATATAAATAATTAGCTGCATAAGGTGGTAATTTGGTGGCTTGGCGTGCTTGCGATAAGCAAACGACTCCTCGCGCATGGTCTTAATCTCAACCACTGGCTGCTCTTCACCCCACTGGATTACAGCATCAGCAAATCCAAAGATGGGAGGATCTTGAGCGACAATACGCTTTTCCTTCTCTACCATTAGGCCAGCATTCTCAATTGCCGTCTGAATGCGCTCATGAGCATCTGTACCACTACCCATGTTTGCTACAGCATAAGCATCTGCATTATCCTCAAAGTCTGCACCAGTCCATGCTAGCCACCAGTATCTAGCACAGGCACCATTACCATAGACAAGAGCCGATGGGCTAAATGTCTTCTTTGTCTTAAACTCAGTCTTTCTGTTTACCGTATAACCAGACTCAATCTTGTTAATTAAAGCCCTAGTGTCAATTGGACCTTCTGGTTGCTTGTCCATTACTTTTTCTAAAAAGTTTTTTGCCATGTTAGTATCCTCCTGCTTTCGCTGCGTATTTCATGCTATCGCATAAACGTTGTGTTGCTTCTTTAGCAGAGAAGTATAAGTTCTTCTTCGCTCTATTATCTTTTTTTACATTTGTGTAATATGATGCAAGCATTGCAAATTTTGCTGCATATGCTTCTAGCTGAACGATAAGAACAACTGCTTTTTGTGATGGAATGTCTGGATTCATCATTAACTTTACAATTAATGAAAGTGCATTTGTAAGCTCTTCATCCTCCATCATTTCTGAGATATCTGAAAACTCTGATACTTCGTTTACCAACTCAAGGGTTGTTGACATTATTTGTTAGCCTTTCTAGTTGAATAATTCTACCATGAAAATAATATTTGTGTCTATTATCTAAATTCTTTTTTTGACCATATATTTTTTATATAATGATTTTTTATAGATGAGTTAAAATTATTATCCATATGTAATACAAACTCTTTATCCGTCATGTAATCTATTTCTGATGTCCAAGACTCTTTCTTGAATGGAATTATTTGAACAACTGGAGTTCCCTTTTCTATTACCCCATTAAATCCAGATTTAATCCATACTGGAAATGCTAGATCGATAGTTGGCTTATCTGTATCAATTATAGCGGGTATCGCCTTGATTGGAAGATCGTGGTGGGCCAAAGGGGGAACCACCAAGATGGAGTATTTTGGAGGAGTTGTTATAGTCATTAAAGAATTATACTTAAACACGATATTGTCATATCCTGTCGGTGGTGGTATTTTTCTAGAAGATTCTCCATGTAGGGAAAAAACATTCCTGTCTACCTTCCAAGATAACTGTGGCCCAGTCTGTTCTTCTTGATGAACTAAAATGTCAGACCATAAAGAAAGTATGTATCCAGATGTCATGGAATCAAGCATCGGAGTACATTTCTTTGCAGTGGCATTTGATGTCCTGTCGATAACTCTTATTCCTTCTGGGTCGTCATACTGCCCCATTTCTTTGAACCATTTAGGAATTATTGATGATGCTGGTCTTGGTCTTGCTGCCTCAATACCCCATCCATATTCAGATAAAAAAGTAAATTTAATTTTATTATTACCCATCATCATCTTTTAACCTTTCTATCAGATCTTCAAGAATAGACCACTCAATTACTGATAGCCTAATTACCCTTCCGTTATCTCGCAAAACAAGCTGAAGCATTGGTGATTTATTCTTATCTACCTTCATTGCATCTGTACATATTTTTGCCCAACTATCAATAGATACAGAATATGATTTATTATATTCCTTTACGTCTACAACAAACTCATCCAAGCTTCCGTCTCCCTTTATCATGCCACGACCACTATTTTTATGTACCTTGGCACCCATGCGCTTTAGCTCTGAGGCTTCGGTTTTATTGTTTGGCATCAGTAGCCTTTTCCATTAAGGTTTACCTTGGAAAGATGCTTTTCTTCACACATCCAAGTGAAGTCTAGTGTCTCTAGGTAAAGCCTAGCTTCTGTCACTTCTTTCTTACATTTGTGACAAGGGAACTGCCCAGAATACAATGAGAATTTACGCATTGGCAATCTTTTCTATTAGGGACTCTTGAAGGTCTAGATTTTCCTTAACTCCAAGAACTAGCTTGTCTCTTCCTTGGAATCTTTCTTCTTCGCATGTATACCAAGCTCCTGCCCTCTCAATGATTCCAAGGCTCTCTGCTGTATCTACTAGGTCTGCTACTGTATCAATTCCTAAATCTTGTCCCCTAAAGTAAAAGTCATACTCTCCACTCTGAAAGGCTGGACTTGTCTTTGAGAACTGCACATCCCAACGAACCTTACGACCAACCTTCTCTTCAATAACCTTATCGTTAGAATAGATCTTGCCCTTGATTGCCTGATTATCTGACTGGCTTGAGAACAATTTAATTATTGTAGAGGAATAGAACTTTGTTGCGTGTCCACCAGTTGGTTCATGAGATACATGCATCGAACCAAAATTATTTCTAATCTGAGAGATAAAAATTAATAGTGTTGGCTTTACCTGATTATTTGCATAATTAAGCATCTTGACAGCATTAGCCATATCTCTTGACTCTGCTCCGATTTGCTTTGTATTTTCTAATTGCTTTAGATCAGTAGAGTCTTTCTCAAAATAAATTGCTGGAAGCAATGCAGAGATACTATCTACAACGATAATATCTACTCCTGCTTTCATAAGTTCTGTACCAACATCTACCATATCGTTCATGGTTCGTGCCGTAGAGTGAATGAGGGTATCGTTGTTTACTCCAAGAGACTCTGCCCACTCTGGTGAATACGACATTTCTGCATCTATCCATGCACACACCTTGCCTTCCTGCTGTGCCTGAGCAATTGTTTGTAGGCAAAATGAAGACTTTCCAGCAGACTTATTTCCATAAATAAGGATCTGTCTACCATAAGGAAGTCCACCATTTAGGGCACGGTTTAGTCCAAAAGATGGAGTTTTTGCAAATGTAGTCTGCTCTACCTCAGAACCAAGTGATAACTTCTTTCTCAGTTTAGGATTAAGTTGAGCAAGGATTTCATCAATATCCGTCACGCTAGAACTCCATGCATCCTAGGACGCTCTGTATTCTTGGTAACCTTATCCTGTAGACTCTTCTGTAACGAGTGCTTAGTATAACCATCTGTAGCCATACCAGCGTACAAGTCCATGACGCGGATCATGATATCAGCAAGTTCCTCTACTACTAGATCATCACCCTTCTCTTTGCGTATAGCCTCCAGCACCTCTGATACTTCACTGTGTACCATAGCTAGTTGCTTGAGATAAAAGATAATCCTATTCTCTTCTGTATTTGCGTCCCAAAAGCCCTTTGCACGAGCATTTGCATTTAGTGTGAACGATACATCGTCCAAGTCGTTAAGCACTTACTACCTCCTGAAATATTAGGTCCTCATCCTTTGAGAGACTATAGTTAATTTTATATGCCTTGCCTTCTTCTAGCCTTGTGTAAGCCATTGCGAATGCGCTGGGAAAGACTATCATACTCATCAGATCTCTACCGCTATCAGCAACTACTAGACTTGCCATGCGCTTTCCTGCCTTAGTTATACGAGGCTTGAAGGATAGCACATAATATTCATCTTGTCCATATGGCAACTGCTTATAGTTTAAGAACCGTACCAACGGGCTGTTGCTTTCTCGTATCTCGTCAATAGGAACTGCTTCCACAATCCTGTTAGATCCAACAAGAATAATATAAGTGCGACCTGCTTCGATGGATGTTTCCTCTTCATCAAATACTCCTACTGATCCTGTGCCGTCCAGAATTTCTACACGACTCCATCCCTTACCTCGCTTTATTCCACGAACTACGCCCATAAGAATGAACGCACCCTTTTCGTCAAACTCATCTACACTTCTGATGTATGCATGATAGTGTTGGGGAACCTGAATATTAAACTCAGGGAGAGTTAGATACTCATACATGTTTTCCTTAATCTCATCCTCATTTCTAGGATTATCTGGAAACGTAGCAGCGCCAACCTTTCTCAGTGCCTCAAGTGCTCTTGAGTTTACTCCGTTCCCCTTTGTGAACGTAAACTCTTGAAGTTCTTGATAAGACTTAAAGGGGCGTGCATCAATATATCTTGTAGCGATTGTATCAGAAATATACTTAATGCTAGAAAGCCCAAAGCGAATTCCCTTTCCTTCGATCTTAAAGTCAATGTCTGAATCATTAACGTGTGGAAGCTTCATGGGAATTCCCATGCGCTTTGCTTCAATCAAGTACTCTGTTCGACCATCCTTGTCTTTCTCATTCTTAAGAAGGGCAAACATAAACTCTAGTGGATGATAATACTTTAGCCATGCCGTCCAGTACGAGAGTGTTGAGTAAGCGACAGCATGAGATTTATTAAACGAGTATCCTGCGTGCGCCTCAAAGTCATGCCACATCTTCTCAGCAGCAGTCCCACCAAGTGGCCCAGTTGCATTCCGAACAAATAACTCCTTGAATTCGTCAAACTCTCTCGCATCCTTCTTCTTTCCAATGATCTTACGAACTTTATTGGCTTCCCCCATTGTCATGCCACCAAGGGTAGTGCAAGCAAGCATAACCTGCTCCTGATAGAGAATTGTACCGTATGTATCCTCTGTAAAGTCCTTCATAATAGGGCTAGCATAGGCGATACCCTGCTTACCATGCTTGCGAGCAATATAGTCCTTACCAATGGTATTCATGGCTCCTGGACGTACTAGAGCGTTAGAGGCTACCAATTCATCGAATTTAGATACCCCCATCTTAACCAAAAGATTAGTATATGGCGTTGCCTCACATTGAAAAACACCCTTTGTGTGACCATCAGAAAGCATATTGTAGATATTCTTATCTTCTAGATCAATGGACTTTAGATCAATCTTCTTTCCATGCCTATCATTGATGATATTAACTGTGTCATTGATTACTGTAAGGGTCTTCAATCCCAAGGCATCAATTTTAATTAGACCAATGTCTGCTGCCTCTTCCATATCTACCGCAACAACAGGGATACGAGTCTTTGATCCTGTTACTGAGCGAGTCTCCATTGGAGCAATCTTTGAGATCGGCATTTTTGATGTAACAACACCAGCAGCATGGACCCCTGTTCCACGAATCCTTCCGCGCAACTGATCTCCATAGACTTCTACTTCTGGATACTTTTCACGGAACCAAGAGGTATTCTTTGATGTTAGATATTCCTCCCATGTGTCCACTGCCTTAAGCGCACGATTGACATCAGCAAGTGGAATGTTGAGACAACGAGATACATCTCGCACAACTCCCTTATCCTTGAATTGGAGGAATGTTGCGATTGATGCAACATAACGATACTGCCTTTCCAGATAATCCTTTACTTCTTCTCTTCGTGAATCTTGAATGTCTGAATCGATATCAGGCCAATCATCACGGTCAATATCGATAAAACGGAAGAATAGCAATCCATGCTTAATTGGATCAATGTCTGTGATTCCAAGAGCGTAGCAAAGCAATGATCCTGCACTAGATCCACGTCCTGGTCCTACCATGATGTCATTCTTCTTTGCCCAGTTAAGCATGTTCTGAACGACAATAAAGTATGAGGCAAACTTCTTCTGCTTAATAATATCTAGTTCTTCATTAAGTCGATCAACATATTCTTGATTAGTATTAAGGTCATTATCCTTTAGCCAAGACTCTGCAGACTTTCTGATCTGTGCATCAGGATCTCTATGCTCTGCTGGCAAAAGATTTAGGTTTCTACTAATAGTATAGTCTTCAACCTTGTCTGCAATCTCAAGAGTGTTTGCAAACATATCCTCTCTAAACCCACCGTTTTTTTCCATCGACTCCTTCATCTCATCAGCAGATAGGAGATGAATGTCAAACTTATTAAAACTCATCATGCGATCCTTGCCATACAAGTAGTCAAGTCGATCCATCATGGTGTCAATCTTCTTTGACTTTTCAAAGGTAGACTCCTTCTCTAGCTTGGCATGAGTATTAAGGATAAGCATCATCTCCTGAATCTCCTTCTGCTCCACCGTTGCATGATGGCAGTCAGGAGTAACGATGATCTTGTGACCTTGGGCGTCTGCTAGTTCAACAAGAGCCTGATTCATCCCCTCAGTATTATGTGGCATAACCTCAACATAAAAGTCATCTCCAAAGCGATCACCAAACCACTTTAGGTGCTGCTTTGCCACGGCATAGTTGTCATTCTCAATAGCCTTGTTGAGGAATCCAGACATACATGCTGAAGATACAATGAGGCCATCCCCATACTTATCAAGTATCTCAAAGTCAATTCGTGGCTTACGATAGTAGCCCTCATTCCATGCAAGTTCGTTTAGCTTTCCGAGGTTCTCCAGCCCTTGATCATTCTTAGCAAGAATTACAATGTGGTTATAAACTACGTCCAGAGGATCTGTTCTCTCCGACTTATCTCTCTTATCAAGTCTATCCTTGGTCATGTACCCTTCAATTCCAAGAATGGGCTTAATGCCAGCGCTCTTTGCTGCGCGATACATTGGCCTATGACCAGACAATGTTCCATGATCTGTAATGGCAATGGCCTTCATGCCAACTTCTGCTGCTCTAGCGACATATTCTTCTGGGGTTGCTACCCCATCCATCTGACTGTAATGTGTATGAACGTGAAGTGGTGCGTACAAAGTAATACCTTTCAGTTAAAGTGTAAGGTGGGGAGGAGGGACTTGCGCTGAATTTCCGCGACTCAACATTTGTTAACTACAACCATCCTAAGTTACGCGAAATCCTAGCACGAAAGAGAGACCTCCCCCCCACCAGCCTAATTACCAATCAATGTTGGATGTGGTTGCCCCTACTGGCCCCTCAAAACCAAGGTAGAAGGTTTCCTGATCTGAGTAGGGAAGCTCTCGTACAACCTTCTCAAGATTGAATGGCTCAACACTTGACCAATCAAACGGCTCTGTATCTGGTGCAGACGGAAGAAGAACATACGTTGTCTCCATACCAGTACCCTGTCGCTTTAGCTTCCAGTTGAGATTGCTAATGCTACCAGTCTCTAGAGCATACTCTCGTGCATTGTTGAATGCTGACTGCTTACTGACTCCCTGAGACCATACTGCAACATATGGGTCCTCAATGCCGTCATCTACAAGCAGGTTTGTGTAGAAGCGTAGGCGAGCACGCCAGCCACTCTTTGGCTCCTTACGAGCCATCTCACAGCCGTAGCATCGTCCTTCTGTATCCATTGAACAAACAGCCTTACGGCGATAGTCCTTTGGATTGGTGTGCTCTGACACTACAATGGCTACATCTCTCTCTTCACTGTAGTTTGGTGAATCTGGGTCAAGCTCATTAACGAATCTAACCTTTACGGACTGGCCATCGTCAAGCTTTACCCAACGCACCTTCGCCCCCGAACTTTCTGCAAACTTGGGCTTATCGATTGCCTGTTCCATGGCCTTTAGCCCCTTAATAATACTCATATTGTATTTCTCCTATATATAATTTAGTAGTGGATCTGATACTCTTTTTGTTAACTGTTGTATATCAGAGTCTTGCATATCTCCGATATCTTTAAATCTATCTGGTAATCCGATGAGCGTTGCCCTATGTCCCAGACGATCTAAAATCTTCTGCTGCATCTCTTTCCCTGCAGCGTCATTATCTGCTATAACTATAACATCATTGAAGTGTTTTGTCAACAGGTCTGTCTGTATTCTTGATACATTTGCCCCCAATGTTGCAACTGCTGCCACTCCATTTTGATCTAGTCTGATAGCATCAAATGATGATTCAACAACGTATACTGTATCATACTTTCTGGCACGATGCAAATTAAACAATATCTTTGACTTAGGAAGCTTTGGTGTATTCTTAAACTCTTTGCCCTCTACAGATCGCGCTACAAATCCCACAAAGATCTTGCCATCTGGAGAAGTCATGGGGATGGTAACCATATCTTGGTTCTCGCTATACCCCAATG
>Ga0213861_10001937_pt1 | contig 18208 bp, 15 predicted proteins | sample PICome_4_FD_160110 | JGI IMG/M metagenome (GOLD analysis project Ga0213861, IMG submission 160110) | Coastal seawater microbial communities near Pivers Island, North Carolina, United States - PICO131 | ecosystem: Environmental > Aquatic > Marine > Coastal | place: USA: North Carolina... | reverse complement strand
CTCATCATCAATTCGAAGTAAGTGTTGATTGTTTCCAATGACACGTGTTTTCACCGTTGTCTTCCGTTCATCACTTTGGATAATTCCGTCAAGTGTGAGACCGCGCTTGTCCATAAGGGAACGAAACAAACTCCCGTTTGCACCGCTACCAACCATCGAACAAAGAATGGGCTGTGCACCGAGTGCAAGTAGATTGAGCGCAACATTTGCTGCACCACCTAGACGCTCCTCGGTTTTTGTAAGATTGACAATAGGCACTGGTGCTTCGGGGCTCACTCTCGTGACACTCCCTCTCATATAGGCATCAATCATAACGTCACCTAACACAAGTACTCGCTTCTCAGCAAATTGATTAAATATAGATGTTACATCCATTAGCTTAACTTTTCAAGCGCCTCTTTAATGCGTTTCATTGCTTCCGTAAGAACTTCCTCTGAAGCTGCATATGAAATACGAATGCAATTGGGGTCTCCAAATGCTTCACCCGTTACCAATGCGACCAACGCTTCATTCAACAGAAACATTGCCAAATCACTTCCGTTCTCAATTGTTGTTCCGTTAAATGACTTTCCATAAAAATACGAAACATCAGGAAAAACATAAAATGCCCCACCAGGTACATTTGTTTTCACGCCTTCAATTTCATTTAATTTATCCAAAACTAACGTGCGACGACTCCCAAAAGCAGCAATCATGTCTTTCAAAACGACAGGATCTGCATCCATCGCTGCAATTGCAGCACGCTGAGTTATGGAACATGTACCAGATGTAAATTGTCCCTGGATTTTCGAACAAGCGGCAGCAATTTCTTTGTTTGCACCGATATAACCTAGACGCCAACCTGTCATCGCCCACGCCTTGGAAACTCCATTCACTGTGACTACTTGATTGTAAACATCATCAAATTGTGCAAGACTTTCGTGGCGCGTGCCAAAATTTATATGCTCATAAATCTCATCGCATATAACAACAATCTGAGGGTGCTTAACCAATACATCAGCAAGTGCTCTTAACTCCTCTTTACTGTATACAGATCCCGTTGGATTGCATGGTGTTGAAAAAATCATCAACTTTGTCTTCTCAGTGATGGCCTTCTCAAGTTGCTCTGCAGTTATCTTAAAATCAGTATCAATGCCAGCATTTACAATAACAGGAACTCCTTCTGATACTTTTACTATTTCAATATAAGACACCCAAAATGGTGCAGGAATAATTACTTCATCACCAGCATTCACAACACTCATAGAAACATTTGCGATCGATTGTTTTGCTCCTGTTGAAACTACAATTTGATTCGTCGCATAATGCAAGTCATTGTCACGCTTAAACTTATTCGCAATTGCCTTTCGCAAATCCTCATATCCTGGAACAGGTGTATAATTCGTATAGTTGTCTTTAATCGCCGAATTAGCAGCTGCTTTGATAAAGTCCGGTGTGTTAAAATCTGGTTCACCTAAACTAAGTGAAATAACATCTTTCCCTTCCGCCTTTAGCTCTCTGCTTTTCTGCGACATCGCAATTGTGGCGGACTCCTCCATTGCTTGTAATCTTTCTGATAATTCAATCATAGGTCAACAGTAATTCATTAGATCGGTAAAATTACAATAAACAATCCTCAGAAAGGTGATCTTTTCTCCAAAAATGCAGGTTTTTTCAAACTTTCATTGTGAATAAATATCAATTTCAAAAACCAATCCAGCTGTTAAATTAAAGTAATTTAGTCCTTGCTATGAAGAAAGAGAAGCTAATTGACGTTAAAAGCCTTATTGCCAGCAAAAACCCCAAGGCTCTCAAACGAACGCCAAAATTTCTTATTCGATACTTAGAACGCATACTACATCAAAATGAAATCAACGAATTTCTCATAAAAAATAACGATAAGAAAAATCAAGAATGGTGCGAAGCTGCTGTAAATCATCTCAATATTACATTTGAAGTGATTGATCAGGACAAAATCCCAAAAAACGATCGAATCATTATTGTATTAAACCATCCACTGGGTGGAATGGATGCTATGATTTTAGTCAGCGCTCTGAAAGGCTACAGAGACGACTTAATGTTTATTGTAAATGATTTACTAATGAACATCACAAGTCTAAACGAAATGTTTGTCGGAGTCAATAAACACGGTAAAAACAAAAGCTCTATTCGTTCACAAATCAAGGAATTGTTTGAATCAGATAAAGCTGTATGCGTATTCCCTGCAGGTATGGTAAGCAGGAAGCAAAATGGGGCCGTGAAAGACTTGGATTGGAAAAAAACGTTTGTCCAATATGCAAAAGAGTGCGATCGTACAATTGTTCCGGTGTATATTGATGGAAAACTATCAAATTTCTTCTATCGATTATCGCGCTTTAGAAAGCGGATCGGAATCAAGATGAATATCGAAATGCTCTATCTTGCAAATGAATTGTTCAAACAAAGAAACCGCCACATCAAGTTTGTTGTAGGTGATCCAATAGATCGAGAATATCTAATGAGCAATGACGACGACAGGCAGCTTGCACAGGAAATAAAAGAAATAGTCTACAAATTGAGTGATAAAATCTACTATGAAAAAAATCATTGATCCAATTAATAGAGACACCCTTAAGAAAGAACTGAACAAAGAACGCTTTCTGCGTTCAACACGCAAAGGCGGTAATGAAATTTATTGCGTGAATATTCATAATGCTCCGAACGTCCTCAATGAAATAGGAAGATTGCGAGAAGTTACCTTTCGAGCATCAGGAGGCGGAACAGGACTTGAACTCGATCTCGACACGTACGATACATCAGAAAATTGCTACGAACAACTCATTGTTTGGTCTCCAGAAGATGAGGAAATTATTGGTGGGTACCGATACATAATGTGCAGCAAAGCAATTCAAAACTCCGGAAGTATTGCACTATCGACAGCAAATTATTTCAAATTTACAGATCAATTTATCAATCAATACTTACCAAAAACAATCGAATTGGGCAGAAGTTGGGTACAACCAAATTTCCAACCAACAGTCAACCCAAGAAAAGGCCTCTTTGCACTGGACAATATTTGGGATGGACTTGGTGCCATTATACGGACGAATCCGAATATTGAATTTTTCTTCGGTAAAGTAACTATGTATCCAACATACAACCGGGAGGCACGAGATTTTCTTTTGAATTTTATGCATTATTATTTTCCTGATAAGGAAAACTTAATGCAACCTTACCATCCTCTTGTTCAAGCGTTCAACAAACCATTGTTTGATGAGCAACTGAAGGGACTCGAGTTTAAAGAAGGTCATAAGGTCTTGAACAATTTTGTGAAAGAGCGGGGCGAGTTCATCCCTCCTTTGGTCAATATTTACATGAATCTCTCGCCATCGATGAAGACATTCGGTACAGCCGTCAATGCTGACTTTGGAAACGTTGAAGAGACGGGAATATTAGTCCCACTAGATGCGATCTATCCAGAAAAGAAAGACAGGCATATGGACTATTGATTGAATCGACCAGTATCACTAGTTGACCAAATTAGAAATGAACAACAAGGTTGTGTTCTTCAATCATTTTACGCAAATTAATCAAAGCATAACGCATACGACCGAGTGCTGTGTTTATACTAATCCCTTCAAGCTCTGCAATATCTTTGAATGACATTTCTTTGAATATTCGCATTCGAAGTATATCACGCTGAGCTTCCGGTAAATATTCAACCAATTCAACCATTTGCGACTCAAGCTCACCTTTCGTGATCTGATCTTGAATACTCGCATCCTGTTGCTTTATCGTATGAAAAATATTAAAATCATCTCGCTGCGATGAGGACTCCGAAATTAATTTAACCTTGTTATTTTTGCGGAAATAGTCGATCACCAAGTTGTGAGCAATACGCATCGCCCATGGTAAAAACTTACCTTCCTCATTGTAATTCCCAGCCTTCAGGGTATTGACAATTTTTATAAATGCATCTTGAAAGATGTCCTGAGCTAGTGCACCGTCTCGCACCTTCATATTGATAAAGCGGTAAATTCTGTCCTTGTGACGCAAAAGCAAAGCTTCGAACGCTTTTTCATCACCATTAATATATGCGCTTACAAGTTCGCGGTCATCGATATTATCCATAGTCATAACTTACTGTATTAAGTAGTTTAAATCATTGTGATTAAACATGTTAAAAAGTAATATTACAATCTATAGGCTACCGCGTTTTTGGGTTTAAAAAACTAAAGTACAAAAAATTTGAGAAATACTGTCTAAAAGCACCCCCTTCTTTTCCGTTCAAAACCATAGACGCAAAAGAACAACCAAAAGTTGGGTCCACTTTGACTTTTCTTAAAAAACAATAAAAACAGCCTCTAATTGTACCCTGCAGCAACTCGAATTCAGCAATTAATCTGTAATTTTAGTTCCACGAAAAAAAAACGTTGAATTGAAGCAAAAAAACATAGTAATAAAAGGTGCACGAGTTCACAACCTAAAAAACATTGATGTCAAAATTCCTCATGGGAAATTTACAGTCATAACAGGTCTTTCAGGGTCAGGAAAATCGTCTTTAGCCTTTGATACATTATTTGCAGAGGGTCAGCGCCGCTATATCGAAAGTCTCTCTTCATATGCGCGCCAATTTCTGGGTAAACTCAATAAACCTGAAACAGATTACATTAAAGGCATAGCACCTGCAATTGCAATTGAACAAAAAGTAACCTCAAACAACCCTCGTTCAACAGTTGGAACAAGCACAGAAATCTATGACTACCTTAAAGTTTTGTTTGCCCGGATTGGAAAAACAATATCACCTATTTCAGGGAAAGAGGTCAAAAAGCATACAATCTCAGACGTAGTCGATTATCTGAGTAAGCAAAAAAAGGGTGAAAAGTGCATTGTTCTTTGTCCGCTTGTCGGATTTAAAAAATACGGCACGGAACGCCAACTAGAGATTTTAAAACAACAGGGGTATGTTCGGCTTTATCTAAACGAAGAATTTTTAAGTATTGATGACGCTATGAAATCAATACCGGCTGAAATCGAAAAGGCACTTTTGGTTGTTGACCGAATCGGTGTAGATTTTTCTGATGATGACAATATCTCGCGTTATGGTGACTCAATCGCTCTTGCGTTTGCAGAGGGAAATGGTGTATGTATCATTGAAGTAATCGAAAAAAAAGAACAGCAAAAATTCTCCAATCTTTTTGAACTGGATGGGATCGAATTTCAAGAGCCAACAGAACATTTTTTTACATTTAACAACCCGTTTGGTGCATGTAACAGCTGTGAAGGTTTTGGTCAGGTGATTGGCATTGACCCAGAACTCGTAATTCCCAACAAAGACATAAGCCTATATGAAGGTGCTGTTGTACCTTGGAAAGGTGAAAAAATGGGACGCTACAAAGATAAGTTTATCGATCAATCGCTTGACACCAACTTCCCCATTCACCGGCCAATTTCCGAACTTTCAGAAACAGAACTTGATTTGCTCTGGAATGGAAGTGGTCGCACAAAAGGAATCTATGACTTTTTCAAATTTGTTGAAAGTAAATCCTACAAAATTCAATACCGTGTCATGCTCTCCCGCTACCGCGGAAAAACTGAATGTCCAGATTGCAGGGGTACTCGGTTGCGAAAAGATGCAAGCTACGTCAAAATTCAAGGTAAATCAATTACAGATATCTTGTTAAATTCAATTGAGGAAAACATCGAATTCTTTGATCAACTCAAACCCAGTAAGTACGACGCGCAGATCACCAAACGCATCTTACCCGAAATTAATAGTAGATTGCACTTTCTTCAGGAGGTTGGACTGGGTTACCTGACATTGAATCGACAATCCAACTCGCTCTCTGGAGGAGAATCACAACGCATTAACCTAGCAACTTCAATTGGAAGTAGCCTAGTCGGTTCAATGTACATTCTTGATGAACCATCCATTGGACTTCACCCAAAGGATACAGACAGATTGATCCATGTTTTAAAATCGTTGCGAGATATTGGCAATACGGTGATCGTTGTAGAACATGAGGAAGACATTATGAAAGCTGCTGATGAAATTCTTGATATTGGACCAAAGGCCGGTGTTTATGGTGGTGAAATTGTGTTTCAAGGCACTCACAAATCACTTGTTAATGCAAAAAATAGCTTAACGGCTGAATACCTAACAGGTAAAAATGAAATTCCAGTTCCAAGTAAGCGCAGAAAAAACAAAAATACAATCAAGATCATCGGTGCACGTCAGCACAATCTAAAAAACATTGATGTTAATTTTCCTCTTCACAATCTTGTCTGCGTAACGGGTGTAAGTGGTTCAGGGAAGTCGACGCTTGTAAAAGAGATACTTCTCCCAGCCGTAAGAAAACACCTCGGGATATACGGAAACAAGCAAGGAGATTTTAAAGAACTAAAAGGAGACCTTTCCCTAATTAAAGCAATCGAGTTTGTAGATCAAAACCCTATAGGAAAATCATCAAGGAGCAATCCAATTACTTATGTAAAAGCATTTGACGATATTCGCGACCTCTATTCACGCCAACCTTTATCAAAGACGCGCAACTACAAGCCTGGATTTTTTAGTTTTAATGTCGAGGGCGGACGGTGTGAAGTCTGCGAGGGTGAAGGAGAGATTACCGTAGGAATGCAATTTATGGCAGATGTTCACCTCAATTGTGAGCAATGCAAAGGATCACGTTACAAAGCGGAAACATTGGACATTAAATACGAAGAAAAATCAATTGCTGACCTCCTAAATATGGACATTCAATCCGCATATGATTTCTTTCGATCATTTGATGGTCGGATTGAAAAGAAAATTTCACAAAAAATTGAACCACTTGTAAAGGTGGGGCTTGGATATTTAAAATTAGGGCAAGCATCGAGCACACTAAGTGGTGGAGAAGCACAACGCATCAAGCTGGCCTCTTTTTTATCGAAAGGAAAAACCAGCCCTGCAACACTTTTCATCTTTGATGAACCTACCACCGGACTGCACTTTCACGATGTCAAAAAACTTTTAATCGCATTCAATGAACTCATCAATACAGGACATTCAATTGTTGTTGTTGAGCACAATTTAGATGTCATAAAGTGTGCCGATCATATCATTGATCTCGGCCCTGAAGGAGGAGATAATGGCGGCTTGATGCTCTTTCAGGGAACACCAGAAGACTTAACGAAAATTGAAAAAAGCCATACAGGAAAATTCTTGAAAGAAAAGCTTCCAAACTGAATTCGTACTACTCCTTTAGAGATCCTAACGGGTCAGACTTGAATTGTAATTTTTCACTTTTTGCGACAACTGCAGAAACCGTTGCATCGCTCGTGACATTTATTACCGTGCGACACATATCTAAAATTCGATCCATTGGAAGCACAATCGCTACCCACATAGGATTCAACCCTACCGATTCCAATACAACCATGAGCATAATCAATCCTGCACCCGGAACAGCTGCTGCACCAATTGATGCCAATGTCGCTGTAACAACTATGCCCAATTGCTGAGATAGGGTCAAGTCTACATCAAAAAACTGAGCCAAGAAAATAACCGCAACTGCCTGATATAGTGAAGTTCCATCCATATTTACCGTTGCACCAATTGGCAAAACAAAATCAGTTGACTCCTCCGGAACACCCAAATTATCGTTTACACACTCAATCGTCACAGGAAGCGTCGCTGCACTTGAACTTGTTGAAAAAGCCAAAAACTGAGCCGGACTCATTCCTCTAAAAAACTGACCATAACTTATTTTTACACCAAAGATGCGCAGCAGTAGTGGGTAAAAACCAAACATCATCAACGCCAGCCCAAGAATTACTACGAGCGAGTAACCTAAGAGTTTAAAGAAAATAGAAATCAATTCATCAAGAGAACCCGCTGATTTTGCCAATACCCCGGCCATTAAACAGAAAACAAAAAATGGAGCTGCTTTCATTATTACATGAACCATTTTGATAAATACATTGTTCATTCCATCGAAGAAGTCAAACAAGGCTCCAGTTTTGTCTTTTGGTAAAAAAGCCATAGAAATCCCAAAAAGCAGCGCAAAGAAGATAACCTGAAGCATTAAACGTCCATCACTCATTGATACAATAATATTACTAGGAACCATATCAACTAGAGGCTGAAGAGGACCTTCACCTGTTTTTGCCATTTCGGCTTTATTCTTTTTGGCTTCTGCTTTTTTGTATTCGTCAGTTCGCTTCGCTGCATCAATTTGAGCAAGCGCAGCAGCTACCTGATCCGCGTTAGCGGTTTCCAGTTCATGTCGACCATCTTTTACCTCAATACCCACATCTTCTGCCCAAAGTTCATACTGCAATCGATTGCTCAGTCTTAAATTTTCATCTGTCTGAACTCCTGGCTGAAAAATATTCACAAGAATAAGCCCCATTGAAATGGAACAAACCGTCGTTGCGAGATACAAAAGAAGCGTCTTGCCACCGATTCTACCCAACTTGGATGGATCACCCATTCCTGCAACACCAGTGATGATTGAAAACAAGACCAAAGGAACTGCAATAAGTTTCAATCCATTGATAAAGATTTTTCCGAATGGATCAATCCAATCCCCTGTGAAATCGTTCCAGCCAAATTTCCCTGAAAGTACCGCAAAAATGACTCCAAGAACCATTGCGATTAGAATTTTCCAATGAAGTGCTATTTTTTTCATCCGGTGAATATAGCTATAAGTTGGAAGTTATGCTGGGATTTTAAAAATCGAACGTCTATTAGAAGCTATACAAATACCAGTTACCACGGCGGTTGACAAGTTTGAATGTCTCGTTTTGTTCGGAAGTTGGACCAAACAGGATTTCTACTTCAGCATAGTCGCCATCAATTCGAGGTCCTCCAACGACAACGCCGTCTTTGTAATAATTACAAAAACTCTCCTGCATATCAGGTGTTCCCTCGGCAATAGAACATATGTCACGTGTGTCTCCATCTCCCTCTCCCTCTGGATCACAGCAATCGAGCAACAAATCAAAATTTTCAGTACGAGCAGCATGAAAGATCTGTTCAACAACCCACCTTGGGCTTGTTTTATCGGCGACCTCACTCATTACACCTCCCTCCTGATGAATTGCATTGATCTCTTGTGTTTTTAAACCCAACTCAGCTTCTTTTAAATCAAGTTCTTTTTCTTTCAAATCGAGCTCTTTAAGTTTGAGCTCGTAATCATCAGTACATGACGTCGACTCTTTATTTTGACAAGAGCAAAAAAGGGAAATGGCCAAAAGAAATGTAATTTGTTTCATAATCAGAACTACTTTTATTCCACATTAAGGTAAAAAATTCAATGAATTCAAACCCAAAGGTTGTGCCAATCGAACTTTTGAATTCGCATAGGTCGTTTAATAATTATCATTTAACTGAAACGATATCAATAAATTAGAATTTCTACACCTTCTCAGGATTGATCAATGATTCAATAGTTCAACATGAAATGTTCGGAACTATTTTATGCTAGCATTGCTGAATATCAAAATAATCAGTATAATTGTATCAAGATATTCGAATCACGTGAATGTCTTTTAAATTTCCTAGGATAGATTTAATCCACAATATCACACTCACATTTTTCATTCCCATTTATGGACAAAAAGAATTTGGATGGCAAGAAAGTTGCCGATTTAAGACAGATTGCAAAAGAATCAGGAATTCAAGGAGCAGAAACCATGAAAAAAGCTGAAATCATAGAAAAGCTATCCTCTGATGACAGCCCTGAATCAAATGACATGAAGGATACGGCTGTATCAAAGCGAAAACGCACCCGTAAGAAAGTAATGTCGCCAGATTTAAACGATACCAAAGATACAGCCACTCCAAAAGAAAAGGTGGAAGAAAAACTGAGTGAAGTAACAAAGGAAGATACAACAGAAAATCAGGCAGTTAAGAACTCAAATCCGAAAGCAGCTCCCCAGAAAAAAGGAATGGACATTCGTGAGAAAGCGAAATTAATGGCTGAAAAAAAAGATGCAAACAACGACCAAAAGAATAAAAACGATCGACAACACAATAAGAACAAGAGCAAGCAAGGAAACAATAATAACCCAAACCACAATAGAGATAACAGGCCGACCAAAGAGGATGAAGAAAAATACAATCTTGTTGGAATTGTAGCAGCAGAGGGCGTTTTAGAAGTAATGCAAGATGGATATGGATTTTTGAGATCTTCTGATTACAACTACTTACCTTCACCTGATGACATTTATGTTTCCCAAAGTCAAGTCAAGCTCTTCGGTTTAAAAACAGGCGACACAGTAACGGGAACAATTCGGCCACCAAGAGAAGGAGAAAAATTCTTTCCGCTTGTTAAAGTTGAATCGATCAACGGAAGAACACCGTCTTACATTCGAGACCGTGTACCATTTCAATATTTAACTCCACTATTTCCAGATCAAAAATTTAAACTAACAGGACATTCACAAGAAACACTTTCTACACGTGTAATGGATCTATTTGCTCCGATTGGAAAAGGTCAACGTGGAATGATTGTTGCCCAGCCAAAAACAGGTAAAACAATGCTACTGAAAGATGTAGCCAATGCAATTGCAGCAAATCACCCTGAAACCTACCTAATTGTACTACTCATTGATGAACGACCAGAAGAAGTGACAGATATGGCACGCTCTGTGAACGCAGAAGTAATAGCATCAACGTTCGATGAACCTGCCGACCGTCACGTAAAAGTGGCCAATATGGTCCTTGAAAAGGCAAAACGAATGGTCGAGTGTGGACATGATGTTTGTATTTTACTTGACTCAATAACACGTTTGGCACGAGCTTACAACACTGTTTCTCCTGCTTCAGGTAAAGTCCTTTCAGGTGGTGTCGATGCCAATGCACTTCACAAACCAAAACGTTTCTTCGGATCCGCCCGTAAAATTGAAAATGGAGGCTCACTTTCGATATTAGCAACAGCATTGACAGAAACAGGATCAAAAATGGATGAGGTAATCTTTGAAGAGTTCAAAGGAACGGGCAACATGGAATTACAGCTCGATAGAAAAATCTCAAACCGACGCATCTATCCTGCAATTGATATAACCTCATCAGGTACGCGTCGTGAAGACTTACTGATGGACAAAGATGTATTACAGCGCGTTTGGTTGATGCGAAAATTCATCGCAGATATGAATCCTGTTGAAGCTATGGAATTCTTAAAAGACAGAATGAGCAATACAATGTCAAATGAGGAATTCTTAGCGACAATGAACAGCTAATCCAGCGAATAATGAAAATCACCATAAAAACTGGACTTTTTTTCGCTGGACTTTGGATCTTAATTAAGATGTTGTTTTTTTGGACAGGAGCAACTGGATACAACATCGTCCCATCAGTATTGCTCAACATGCTGTGTGTTTTGCTTTCTATTGCAGTTGGACTCTTTCTTCACAAACGAAAAGAAACCGAAGCATCAAATGCGCTCAATGATATAAAAAATGGACTAACAGCAGGCGTTCCCTATGCTATGATTGTAAGTATCTTTATCTATTTCTATTACTCCGAAATTGATCCAGAATTCAATAAACATCAAATTGCTGAAGCCCATATGGGAATTAAGAAAGAACTTGACAAACCAAATGGTCTTGAAAAAGCACGCGCACAAAACGCTGAATTTGAAATCTTATCCAAAGAGGAGATCTATGAAAAACTCAAAACAGGTCCGGAAGGATTTTATAAAGCCTCTTCAACAATGACCTTATCAATGCTAGCACTGCTTTTACTGGCCACCTTGAACAGTATATTCATTACTGTGATCTACCGCAAAATAGTTTTTCGCGATCAGTAGTTCAACTCATTATTTTAGGAACAAAAAAACACCAAGAGCGAAATAATGTTCCCCATCGCTTGAAATCAACTTCTATTTAAAAAAATTGATGTACGAATCTTCAGCAATCAAATGTACGGCTTCAGGAAATTCCGCGTGGACAATTAATTCATTTTCATGACGGTGTTCAAGCGAAATCAATTTCTTTTTGGCAAGTAGCATGACAGTTAAATGGCCATGATGATCCATCTTGTCTAATATTGTTTCTCCATTAAACTCACACTGCCAGTGTGTTTCAGCGCAATTTTCCTTATAGGACACCTCAATGGTTGGAAAAGCAAAATAATCATGTGCACCAATTCCTTCAAGGTCGAATCTCAGACGAAGAAAACCGCCATTGAGAACCAATTGCTCATCCATAATTCCAAGATCTTTAAATGTTATTTTTCCTTTTGTTGGTGAAGTAAATTTCACCAAGATTTCCCCTTGATTAACTTCAATTAATTGTCCCATAAATTGCCCTTTGTTTTTAGTTGTTAAGTACTAAGTTAAAACAGAAAATTGATACAAAACATGACAGAAATCATGATTTAACAAAAAACATGTCATCCTTAAAAATCATCTTTTCCATTAAAAATGTAGTACCTTTGTGCAACATTCAAATTTAATCGGTTTATAGCATGCAACTGTACAACAAATTAAGTGCGAAGGAAAGAGCGAAAATGATTGATAACGCTGGTGAACGCCGGATAACAATCTCTTTCTATCAGTACCATCGCATAGAGAACCCAAAAACATTTAGAAATAATTTATTCATTACTTGGAACGCCTTAGACGTGCTTGGTAGAACCTATATAGCTACTGAAGGAATAAATGCACAAATTTCGGTTCCGGCAAGTAATTTTGAAGCGTTTCGTGAACAGTTGTACGCAATAGATTTTTTGAATGGAATCCGTTTAAATGTAGCTGTCGAACAGGACAACAAATCTTTTCTTAAACTGAAAATAAAAGTAAGAGACAAAATTGTTGCTGATGGGTTGAATGACAACACGTTTGATGTAACAAACAAAGGTATTCACCTCAATGCCAGTGACTTTAACGACATCATTGCAGAGGAAAAAACAATCTTGGTAGATATGCGAAACCACTACGAGAGTGAAATTGGTCATTTCGAAGGTGCTATAACACCAGATGTGGACACCTTTCGAGATTCTCTCGACATTATTGAGCAAGACCTAAAAGAAAACAAAGAAGACAAAAGTCTCGTAATGTATTGTACTGGTGGGATTCGATGTGAAAAAGCAAGTGCTTACTTTAAGCACAAAGGATTCAAAAACGTATACCAATTGGAGGGTGGAATTATTGAGTATGTCCGACAAGTAAAATCAGAAGGTCTTGAAAATAAGTTCCATGGCAAAAATTTTGTTTTTGACCACCGACGTTCTGAGAGAATATCGGAAGAAGTAATTTCTCAATGCCATCAATGCGGAGCAGCTTGCGACACACATACAAATTGCGAAAATGCCGCATGTCATCTTTTATTCATTCAATGTGAATCGTGCCGCAAAAAAATGAACAATTGCTGTTCTCAAGATTGTATGGAAGTAAACGCAATGCCCGAGGATGTTCAAAAAGAGCAACGAAGAGGAAAAGAATTAAGCAACAAAATATTCCGAAAAGGACGTTCAGAGCAACTGAAATACAAACGATAAGAGGTTTAATCTCCAATAGTTTTTTGCCCTCTCTCCAATCTATCATTTATGACCCAATCTACCATCCCCTCAATAATCTGATCTATTGGGGTTCCTTCATCATGCGATTTTAAAACACATTCTTGATACCAAGCCAAGTTGTCTTTTACGCTGTTTCTAAAATGATTGCGGGAAAAGGGAATCGGACACAATTCAATCCCTTTTGAAGTATCAGTAGTGGCACCTGCCTCAACCAAGTCGTACTTATAGACATAAAGATGCCCATTGTCCGAAATAGGAGTCAATCGAATTGTGTGTTCATCGATCGTTTTGAAAACAACTAAATCCCCATCGATATCATATAAATCTCGAAATTTAGAATTGCATTTTAAAACAATCACCCCTTTTGGGCACTTTTCCAACAACTCTTTTACAAAAATCACGTATTCTGGAGCATTCGTCGCCCCATTTACTTGATAAATTTGCGATGGGTCTAGATTCGAATACAAGGCGAAGTAATAACTGCTTTGCCATGACCAGAAGTCAAGTATAAGACCATCATTCGGACTCAGATTCTTATTGATTTCATTGCTCATTCTCGCGATTCCTTGATCTTCAAGACGAGGCAACGCATTGCACGACAAAAGCGTATTTGATCGATACGCCAACATTACCTTTTGCAGCAGTGTATCCTTAGGAAACCAATCTTGATACTGGACTGTAATCCAAAAATAAGACAAAGGCAAAATTGATGCGATCACTAAACCCAATATCAAACGTCTTGTTTTATTCCATATCATTTCATCTATCAACAACCCCGTAAAAGGAATAGAGAGAAGGATTAAAGAGGATGTAAAACGCGTCTGTAACAGAAGCGTTCCTTCACTTGCCTTATACATGAATGTGAATAACATGACCCAAAAAGGAACGGCCCAAACAAACAGTGATAATTTCAATTCTTTTCTACGCCACTTAGAAACAAGCTTAAAACCAAGCCATGAAGCTACAATTGGAGAAAATATAAAGAACCAAGTCAACGGAAAATAGAGCCAGCGAAGCACTTTTTTATCGATAGGTACATTTGCATTAACCCCTTCCAGGATGATGTTCCATTTGTAGGCTCCACTTAATCCGTAAAAGAAATCGTGGTGAGCAACATAATTTCCAATCATCCAAAAAAGCGGAAAAATCATTGAAAATAGCCAGAAAAATAGCATGATTCGCCACAACCTAAAATATACTGTAATTCCTGTCAACAAAGCAATAAGTAACCATGCCTCATATCTAAATCCCGATGCTACAGTCAAAAATAATCCGGCATATATAGCTTGTCGAACATTCCTCTCTCGAATTGCCAATGATAGTGCGTTAAAGCCAAGCGCAACAAAGAAACAGTAAGGAATACCAGACAAAGTATGAAATGAATTTCGGAAAATTATTGGACTCAAAACATACAAAAGTGCAGCAAGCCAAGCCCCTTTTTCACTCACTTCTCTTTTTGTGAATTTATAAATAGGGACCGCCGTAAATGCTGCCATGAGCATGTGAGCGACAATTGGTGCGGTAATATGGCTACCAGTCATCCAGATCACTACAGCATTGAAATAGTAATGCAACGGAGGCCAAACCCCTTCTGTGATGAAATTTGGATCGAGCAACCATTTTTTTGAAACAAAAACTCGGGTTACCGCATCTGCATCCACTACTTGAACTAGAGGAAGTGCCAGGACGCGGAGCAATATTCCCAAACCTACAATTAAAATAAGTACCCTCGTATCTTTATTCGATATTGCAGCTCCAATCCGTGCTTTCATTTTAAAACTGATTTAAGATTTCCCCACCAAGAGCATCGTAATCAATACCATCAAAATTTCCAGAGGACATCATGAGTAATACAGACTTATCCCATTCCTGTTCGCGAATAAAGCGAAGTACCTCCTCAGTTCTATTCATCACAATGACATTACCACCAAATCCATCCAGGACCATCTCTTTTGAAATGGCATCTAATTTTTTGTGTGCGACGACTTGTGGACTGAAGTATACAATTGCAACATCTGCTTCAGCCATTGCACGATTGTATTGCGGCAAAAACTCTTTTTTCAATGATGAAAATGTATGTAATTCCATACAAGCAACCACTTTTCTTTCTTTGTATTGATCCTTCACCGCTTTCGTAGTTGCTTTGAGTTTGGATGGCGAGTGCGCAAAATCCTTATACATCACGAAAGTGTCATTTTCAATGACTCTTTGTAATCGTTTTCCTGCCCCAGTAAATGTAGCTGCAGCCTTTAAAAAAGCATCGGTATCAATACCGATAGAAGCGCCAAGATGCATTGCGCCAATCATATTCTGTAGATTGTGCGCACCGAAAATATTCAAAGGGTACTCTTTGCCTTTATAGTGCAAAAGTGTGCCTGTTTTTGTTACTTCATAATTTGGTGTATGATATGGAACCGTTTGTAATTTGTCCCCATGGCGCTCTCCTAAACTTCGTACTTCTTCATCTTCGAAATTGTAAATCAAAACGCCTCCTTCAACAATCTCATCGCAAAATTGATCGAACTGGTCAACATAATTTTCAAAGGTGGGAAATACGTTAATATGATCCCAAGCGATTCCACTAATTATGGCAACATCAGGCTTGTAGAGATGGAATTTCGGCCTACGATCAATTGGTGAACTTAAGTATTCATCTCCCTCTAATATCATGATAGAGGCTTCTTCAGTAATCTTCACCATACAATCGTAGCCATCCAACTGTGCACCAACCATGTAATCTACATTCATTCCAATCGCATTGATCACATGCAACAACATTGATGTAATTGTTGTTTTTCCATGGGAACCACCAATGACAATCCGTTTTTTGTACTTACTCTGTTCATAGAGGTATTCGGGATATGAGTATACAGGAACACCGAGTTCCTTGGCACGAAGAAGTTCTGGATTGTCAGCTCGTGCATGCATTCCGAGAATAACAGCATCTAGTCCAGAGCTAATTCTATCTTTATTCCAACCGATAGACTCTGGAAGAATCCCTTCTCTCATTAAGCGTGATCTTGAAGGTTCAAAAATTTCATCATCAGAACCTGTTATATTCATACCCTTGCGATTGAGTGCTATTGCCAAATTGTGCATTGCACTACCACCAATTGCTATGAAGTGAACATTCATATTGTTATTTCTTTTGAAAGATTTGTAATGCGTCTCCAATCACAGGAATAAGAAGAAATAAAGTTCCGTAATTCGCCAATCCAATAAAAAGCGTTGAGTTCTCTTCGTTGATCATATAGGCAGGAACCATTATAGAGAGAAGTCCGATGTAATAGAGCCAATCCCACCAATTCTGATTATTGAGGGCGTAGCGTTTTACAATTTGAACAATTACGTAACAAAGACACAATACCATTATATAAATAGGTAAAAACTGAATCTCAACAATAGACGTAATCGCAATAAAATGAGCACTAAGCAGACCTCCAATACCGAATAACACCAAAGTAAAGAGCACCTCTAAAACTTTTTTTGCTAACATAATTGATTTCTTTTTATGAAAATACATTAAATGAAGAACACATCGCACCAGAAACATGCAGAGTTACGCACAGTAGTATGCGGAAAACATCATTGTAAATAACGTGGAAAACCAGATGACATGGTATGCTTTAAATTCCCCCTAGCATCTGTATAAATCAGATAAGCATCCAAATTTAGATCTTCATTCTCCTTAATAAATTGTTGTGTGGCATCTACACCCATCACCATAAATGCTGTAGCATATGCATCAGCAGTAGAGCACTTTTCAGCAATCACTGTCGCACTCAGAAGCCTATGCCTCACAGGAACTCCTGTTTTTGGGTTCAAAGTATGGGAATACTTGACACCATCTTTTACATAAAACTTCCGGTAATTTCCACTTGTAGCGATCGCTTTATTTGATATGTGAATGATTGTATCCAACTGACGGGCTTCGAGGTTCGCAATTGGTCGATCAACCGCTATGTTCCAACTTGTATTGTATTTGTTTCTTCCACTAACGCGCAGCTCACCTCCGATTTCAACGAAAAAGTTATCGTAACCCTTCGCTCTAATAAAATCAAATAGAACATCAACCGACAACCCTTGAGCAATCGCATTAAAATCAATTTTAAAATTCGTTTCAGATTTCACCATTGAGATATCAGAATCAGAAAATGAAATAGTGTGTAACTTACCCGGCTCAAAACCTATAAATTGCAGCAAAGAATCAATTTCATCTTGCACCAATGGAGTCTCCATGTTGTTCATAAACCCCCAACCTTTGACTAACGGGTAGACAGATGGGTCGAACAAACCTTTGGTCCGCTGAAAAACATCTTGACTCTCTTCATAACATGTTTTGAAATACCCACTTTTGTCAATTAAACGTATTGGCTCGATCGATTGATTCAATTTTGAAATCACCGATTCATCAATATAAGTAGACAATGAAAGATCAAAATCACGCAAAAGACGGTCTATCTCTGATTTATTGACTTCTACCTCTTCGCCAACGACAATTACAGTATAGGTTGTGCCCTGCGTCTGACCAGAGATCTCGGTAGTTGGTAATGGTGCCTCATCACATGATGAAACAAGAGCCAGTAGGCTAAAAGTGGCGCTCCAAATGAGGACCTTGCGTTTCAGTGTTCCAAACATGTTGCAAACTTGGTTTACCATTCTTTGAATATGTTATTGCCTGTGTCGTCTGTGTTCTCACATACACATCTGCATGCCCTTCAATAACGACAATTCGACGCGTTATTA
>Ga0213861_10001935_pt1 | contig 18215 bp, 20 predicted proteins | sample PICome_4_FD_160110 | JGI IMG/M metagenome (GOLD analysis project Ga0213861, IMG submission 160110) | Coastal seawater microbial communities near Pivers Island, North Carolina, United States - PICO131 | ecosystem: Environmental > Aquatic > Marine > Coastal | place: USA: North Carolina... | reverse complement strand
AATTGGACAAAAATAAATGTCAAAAATCGAAATGGCCAAAAAACTTTCCCGAAAAAAATAACGTTGTGACCATAAAAAATTTTTACGCTCTCACGACAAAAAAAATAATGAAACTTTTGTTACCATAAACTTTTTTACAAAAAATCCAATTCCAAAATTGGGAGAAATCGTTAGGATTTTTTGACTAACGATTTCTCCCCAAAAATCCCCGAAATAATTTTAATGTGAGTCTTATGACATTTTGGTAAGACATATTAATTATATTTTTAGTCGCCACACCATAAACCAAAAATCCTAACAAATCCTAACGATTTCTCCCAATTTGGAAATATTATGGTGCGGAATAAAAAATAAAAAAATGTCGTTTAAAGCATATTAAGTATATAAAATAATATATTAAAATCAATATAAACACAATTTAATTTGTTAATTTGTTAATTTGTTAATTTGTTAATAAATTAAATTGTATAACTTATGAAAAACACTTAAGGACAAATATTTAGGATTTATTACTAATAATGCCTAATGAAAACTCCATTATAAACCAAGAACAATATTGTTGTAAAAAATGTCACTATAATACCGTCTCCATAAAGGATTACAATAAACATTTAATTACACGTAAACATAAAATCCTAACAAATCCTAATGACACAAAATCGGGGGTGTTATCTTGTAAATGCGGGAAAACATATAAACACTCGTCATCTTTGTGTAACCATAAAAAAAAATGCAAATTTTTAACAAATTCCGACATTGTTGATAAATATAATGAAACCAACGATAAAGAGCTAATAATGATGTTGTTGAAACAAAATACACAATTAATTACACAAAATTCGGAATTAATTAAAACGAGCAATGGACCAAATATAAACAACAATAACACAAACTCAAACAATAAAACATTTAATCTAAACTTTTTTCTAAATGATACGTGTAAAGATGCGATGAATATCGCGGATTTTATTAATTCAATAAAATTACAGTTAACCGATTTAGAAAACGTCGGAAAACTTGGTTATGTAGAGGGTGTATCCAATATAATCGTTAAAAACTTGAATGGGTTGGACGTTGCTCACCGACCGGTTCATTGCACCGACAAAAAGAGAGACACGTTATATGTAAAAGACAACGATATTTGGGAAAAGGACGAAGAAAAAATACAAATTAAAAAGGTTATCTCAAAAATAACGGATAAAAACAAGTTGCTCTTGTCGAGTTTTAAACAAGCACACCCGTCTTATTCAAATTCTATGTCACCGTTTTCAGACCAATACAACCAAATATTAATAGAAACACTCGGAGGATGCGGAGACAAAGAAGAAGAAAAGGAATGTAAAATAATTAAAAATATTTCCAAGGTTACGTGTTTAGAGAGAATCTAATGTCGGTTCTTCCGCGTTCATGGTTGAGTATTTCCTCGCATCGTCCGTCTCCAAATGCACTTCTGGTTGGGTTTCCCACTCTAAATACGATATCGCCTTGCTGGTCGGTCTTTCCAGTTCCAGTAATTTTTGTAAGGCCAAAAATCTTCTCTCTAATGGAACCATATTAACAGGCAATTTTCGCGATAGTTGCTTCCACCGCCATTCAAATTGAAGCGTTGCTTTCCAATCGGGAAAGCCTGAAACATGCGCTGCTCTCGTCCAAATTTCGCCTTGTGCGACCTTAATACCGGTTGCTCTTGCACCACCCTTTATTTCTTTATTATGTTGCCTAAGTCGTCTATCTAAATTCACGGTCGCACCCACATAAGTATTTCCTTTTGTGGAAACCAATAAATACACATAGGACATTCTATTAGACTCTCGCGAAATTTTAATGAGGTTTCAACCTAATTTCGACGTGTCCGTTTATGGCGTTTTGACGATTTTTTGAAATACTTTTTAGTGTTATTATTGAGTTTTATCGTTTTTGTGCGTTTATTTTGCGACGATTTATTCATGAACGATTTAATGCCGTCATGTTGGTCTATAATGGAATCCACAATGTTTCTAAAATAATTCCGAAATTGCGGACGCATTTTTTTTAGTTCGTCGACACACACCCATTTAATCTCTTGCTTCTCAAAAATCTTGGTGGTTTTTATTACAACCGGTGATAAATGCGTTTGAAGAAATCGCTGATTGTTGTTGTAGTAATATGGCAGCATTTCGTCGTATTTGTATGGGAATATATGGGTTCTGTATGGTTTGTGACCGGACGGCGTATAATCAATATTATATGTCCCGTTTTTTGTCAGCAAACGTCTTACTTTTTGGTCGCTTCCTAAAAACCCAGTCAGTTCTTCCCCTGCTTCTCTCACCGCAGTTTTAAATAATGACTCGTTATTGTCGGTACCACCTCCAAAATCGGCATACCCAGGTGCCGATTTTTCGTATTTATTTTCTTTTCCGAATAAAAAATACAGTTTCCCATTATGTATCGCAGTCGGCAACGCACCTGCTCCCATTATATAAAACACATATATTTTATATAATTCATATATTATCTTCTCCAAACTAATACCCAGATAAAAGGGTGGTCACTAATTTGTCGCCTCCAATCGCAGACGGCTCGATTCCGTGGGTGAAATCCTCCGGTTGGGTCAAATAAGAACTAATTTTTACAACACGAATGCTGTTTTTACTCGCATAATCATATAGCATTTGGTTCCACTCCTGTATTACTTGGTGGTATTTAGAATAAGTCGAATTATTTGGGTAATAAATGTCTAAAACAACGAGTTGACTTTCTGGAAATTCGATTTTAATCTGTTCTACCAATTTTTTATATTTTGAAAACAACTCGTCCAACACACCGGTCTCTGATTTATTATTTTTTTGTTCCACCAAATGAAATAATATATCATTTCCACCAATCGAGAGAAAAAGGACCGTTCTATAAGTCTCTGTGTTGGCAGGAATTTTGTCTAATTGGTTGTATACGTCTATTATTTTAGAATCGTCTTCTGCCAAACAAACTGTTTTATTGTCGGTTCTCTCCATAAACAATTCAGTGACACTTTTCCCATTTCCTACATAATTTTCGTTGTTTAAAATACTGTCTCCTAAAAGGACAAACTGTTTGGACGATTTAAATGGTTCTATATTGGAACTATAGGAACTCATATATGTATTGTAATATGAAACAGAGATAATCAGGCAAACTAATATAATTATTTTAAAAATGAAATTCATATATATTTATATATTTATTTATATATTGTATTGTTTGTATATATTTAGTTTGTTATTGAATAAACAACCGTATTTGAATAAACATTTGACCCAGACGCTCTGTAATTTATGGTCGACCCAAAATTATTGTTGTATACATTAACAACAACGACGTTGTATAGGTTATTACCAGCACCTTGCGGCACGACAAACGAAATGTTGAACGTGTTATAAAAAATGATGGGTATATTGGTAAAACTCCCGAAATTCACATATGTTTTTCCATAAGCAGGAGGGAAAAAATTGTCACCTATTATATGTACGACAGTGTATTCTCCAGCGACGCTAGTTTCTACATTCAACTTATAAATGGACGGCGCAAAAATTGGATAAGAACTATTGTTTGGGTTGCAAATATATTTTTTGGGTAATTTATTTACTGCCTGATTCATAATTATACATAGATATAATATAATTATAAATATAACTTATTATTTCGGTCCATAATCGTCAGGTTTTTCTTTGATAACTCCCTTTATTTTTTGTTTTGCTAAAACCAAAAACCCATATCCAACAAAGGTGCCGACAAATGCACCAACAATAACTTGGAAAATAGTATGACGATTAAATGCGACGCGCTGAGACAATACTATTGCGGAAATTACCAAATACAAGTACAGCCAATTTTTATTTTTCAGCGATAAATAAATGAATATGGTAGAAAATGCACACGATTGTGCGTGACCCGAAGGCATGCCGAATATAGCGTGGGGAAAACCATCTTTAAATACAAAGTATTTCCCGCGTTTAAGTGCCAAATTGAATTGTTGAACGTCTTCGCTTGGTCTTGGTTGTTGGAACAACAACTTTAATGCCACGTTTAAAACGCAACTCAAAAACATCCCTATCACATAGTAGAAAAGCAACATTTCTTTATTCCATAATAACGTTGCGGAAGTTATGAATAAAAACACGGGACCATAAATGCCTATATTATTAAATATAGATGACAACCAGTTCATAATATATGTTTCTATTTTAAATTACCAACAACTTAATATTGGTATAAACACTCACAAACAAGAGACACGCACCAGTCCGCACCATTCAGGTTTACCACATTTCCTTTATCGTCTAATAATTTAATCGCCATTCTATCAATGTCTACCGGTCCAAAATAAACACGAGAACTATTTTGAAGCGACCCACTAAATTCCACCAACAAAGAAGTGGTTGGAACGCCGGCAGAGGTCTTAATCGGTATGATGGCCAGAATATCAGAAGAAGTTGGTGCCTTTGCGAGGTAATTGGTTAAATTATTGTTGTTTGAATTAATGCTATTAATGGTATAAATCTGTGCGTTTGTAAGCGTTCGTGGAGCGCTGGGCAAAACAACGGTTGTTTTTGTATAATCTCCTTCGTATTTACCGGCAATTAATAACCCGTTGGAGGTGTTATATGTTTGATTATTTAATAAGGACTCCTCGTTTGCTTCATCAATAAGTTCATTTAGATTGTTATTCTGTGGCCCAGGATTTATACAGGCTTGAGGTAAATCTGGTGAATAATAGGACGGAACCTTCAACGTGTTTGAGTTTTGCGAGATAGAAACTAAACTATTGTTGACGTGGTTTTGGTTATAATCGTCAATAGATAGAATTAAATATTTTGTTCCGTTTAAATCTAAAATTGATGGAGCTACATTTCCGGTACTGTCAACATTTACATACGGCACTCTATATCCCATTAACCACCCTAATGTATTATTGAAATAATTATTGGTCTTGCTTAAACAATTATTGTTGCAATTTAGTTCCCCAGTAAAATCATAAAAAATCAAAAGATGATTTATTGTTATTGTTCCGGTTGCTCCTGAAAAATTGACATCAAAAAAACTGCAATCGTGCAAATGGAGTGTGATAATGCCATTATTTGAGTTGTACTCAACAATGTTTAATGAAGTGTCAACCGAACCTGGTTGTTGCGGTGGACGTAAAAACCCCGCGTTACTAAATGAGGTATTCAATTCAGATACAAAATCAACCGGCGAATAATTACCAGGTTTGATAGAAACCTTGATATTAATTATACCGAAACTACTGTCTATAACACGGACCCACATACAAGTATTTCCGTAATTGGAATCAATCACATACCAACTGTAAGGAATTTGATAAGAATATAAACTCAATTTTAACGTATCTTTTAAGGTATCAGATAGGTCGCACGTATAGTTGGTGGAGGTTGAATCCGCATCATTTGAGTATTGCCTAAATTGACTATCCAGGTTGAGAAATCTGGTTATCGTGTTTTTTAAATTTGGGTTTAACGAGTCTTGTTTGACCGGTAAATTATATGTGTCTGTGGTTGCAATTTGCTGGCGCTTAGCTGGCACGTGTTGATTTCCAAATGTGCTACTTTGTGTTTGCCTTTGGGTAATTTTATCGGTTTGCGTTTTGTTGTCTTGTGTTAGGTATTCATTTTGAGTCCAATCGGAAATTTGTTTATCTCCACTTGAATAAGTGGAGGAATTAGAAGAGTTTGAGTTATTTCCGAATCCCTCAACAATTATTTTATCATCTTCATCGTCGTAGTCCTCGTCTGTGTCATATTCTTCTAAACTACTAACGTAACTCAATAATTGCTCTTGAACTTCTTTAAAAAAAACAGACAAATCTGGGTTTTTCTTTTTAAATTTATGTATCAGAGCATTTGTGTTGGTCATTATTTGTTCTTCGTTCACGCTTTGGTCGTCAATTCCAACAATCGTCATCAATTCTGCCAACGTATAATTGGAAATATTTGTATCTATGTCTGTCATAATAATAATATAAATATTGTTTTTAATTCACAATAAATTTATACAATATTTATTCTTGAATTTTTCACAAAATGGTCGATAAATGCGTTTTTTATATCGGTGGATACATTTATTTCGCAGTCATTATTGTTGTTTAAAAATTTCTTCGGGAACATTGTGAGACCGTCGCCTCGTTTGGAGTGTGTGTAACCTTTAAACAGGATTTCTTCTAAATAATATACCAGTTTGTCGTTGTAATCGCGGAGAATGTCGCGACTCATAAAATATGTGCCAATATAAGTATACCGGTTGGTGTTTGAGTCTGCGTGAACCTTGTAATATTTTTCGGTAGATGCTTTATTTAGGATGAGACCTATGCCGGCAATTTGATTGGTTTCATTATTCATTTCAATCACAAATACCGGAGTTTTATACTCGATTTTTAACGACAACGATGACGGACTGCAATACATACAGGCAAAATCACGTTTTTTTCTATAAGCGTAATTCGTGTCAATTGTTTCATTATTAAATCTCGTGGTAACAATAGACGTCATTATTTGTGGTTCCGATGTAAATCTTATATGTTTATGTTTCATTTTTATTTTTATTTTATATGGTTTGAATATGGAGTAAGATGGCAAACCTATTATAAAAAATATATTATTATGATTTTGTGTTTTACAAGTTAAAATGTGTAAAAATAAATATTTAATATATATAATGTGTGGAATAATTGGAATACTAACAAACACAACAAATTGTGCTGATTCGTTGTTGAACGGACTTAAAAAACTACAAAATCGTGGATACGATTCCGCGGGAATTTGCACAATGTCAGGTAATTCATTAACGCTTCATAAATACGCGTCCAATGATTGTTCCGCAATAAGTAAATTAGACGACATTAAAGAGTATCACGTTAATTCTAAAATGGGAATCGGACATACACGTTGGGCAACACACGGAGGCAAGACGGACGAAAATTCCCACCCGCATATGAGTAACGACAATAAATTCGCAGTGGTACATAACGGTATTATTGAAAATTTTGCGTCTTTAAAAAAGATGCTCACGGACGAAGGATACACGTTTCAATCGCAGACCGACACCGAAGTTATTTCAAATTTGTTGGCGTATTATTACGCCAAAAGTGGCGGCGATGTAATGGACACCATAAATAAAACGGTTTCACAATTAGAAGGCACTTGGGGACTAGCAATTATGTGTGTTGACAAGGAACACGAATTATACTGCACTAAAAATGGCAGTCCCATATTAATCGGGCAGACCGACGACTATGTGATGGCGACCTCGGAGCAATCCGGATTTAACGAGAAAATTAAAAACTATTTTGTCTTGAACAATTACGATATATGCACCATTAAAAGGACACCAACACACGAATTTACGGTTCAAACGACCCATAATTATAAATTAAAATCCATCGCGGTTCAAAACAACACCACCAGTCCCGAACCATTCGACCACTGGACGCTTAAAGAAATTTACGAACAGAAAGATAGTATCCAGCGTGCGATTAGTTTTGGCGGACGCATTGTAACGAACGATTCAGTAAAGTTGGGCGGACTATATTCCAAAAAAAAGGAGTTGATGGAAATTGAACATATTATTATACTGGGTTGCGGGACGTCTTATAATGCGGGACTGTTAGGCGTTCATTATTTCAAGGATTTATGTAATTTTAACACGGTTCAAATATTTGATGGTGCCGAATTTGGTATCAAGGACGTGCCAAAAAAGGGAAAAACGGCGTTAATGCTTCTCTCGCAGTCGGGCGAAACCAAGGACTTGCACCGGTGTATTGAAATCGCAAAACAAAACAATTTGTTTACGATTGGGGTGGTGAACGTGGTGGATTCGTTGATTTCGAGAGAAGTTGATTGTGGTTGCTATTTGAATGCAGGGAAGGAGGTGGCGGTTGCTTCTACCAAATCATTCACCTCGCAGGTAATTTTATTGTCGATGATTGCTATTTGGTTCTCTCAATATTACAATATTAATAAGGAAAAACGTGTTCAGTATATAAAGGATTTGAATTACTTGGATAATGGTGTTGGCGAATTGTTTTTGGACTTGGAGACAAATGCCGAAAACAACGTGCATCTATTTGACGGCAATAGTTGTTTTATTCTTGGAAAAGGACCGAACGAATCGTTGGCGAGAGAGGCGTCCTTGAAAATTAAAGAAATATCTTATATACACAGCGAGGCGTACTCGAGTAGCAGTTTAAAGCACGGACCGTTTGCGTTATTATGCGACAACTTTCCGGTAGTATTAATAATGCCAAACGACGAACACTTTGCCAAAAATATGAACGCATACCACGAAATTAAATCTAGAAACGCAAATGTGGTGGTAATAACAAACCACAAAATAAATGAGGTAGATAATGTTATTTATATTCCGTATAATGAGACATATAATAGTGTATTAATCATCATTCAACTGCAAATGTTGGCTTATAAACTGTCTGTTACACGAGGAATTAATCCGGATATGCCAAAGAATTTGGCAAAGGTTGTCACCGTAGAGTAACAGCAGAGTAACCGTAGATTGTTCGTTGTATTTTTCAAATTAATTTATTATAAATGATAAACGAGTGATAGGACATAAGGTAGACAAAGGGAATTATACAATATAAATATTAAGTAAAATGTTATAAAATAAAATGTTTTATAAATTAAAAATGGAGAGAAAAATGTATGTTTTAGAAGTTGTAAAATATATAACAGAAACCGAAAATTTGATGACGAATTATGGAAAGTTAAAACACATCGGATACATGAAAAAGAAATTTAAAACCAAACGCGAAGCGTGTATGTATTACGACGAATGTAACCCGTGTATGAGAAAAATGAATATGCTAGGAACATATATCAGCGATTGGGACCCTAACACAAAATTATTATATATAGTTAGAGATGACTATAATATAAATGAAACGGTATCACCATTTGTCACAAAAAAATGTTGATATTTTTGAAGAGTTCAATAAAGTGCTATTTCGTTGATTATTTAACCGTATTAAAAAACATGTCCTCCATCACCGAGTATCTATCATCTTCCAAACTTGCCTTTAGCATCGACCACGGCGTAATCGTTTTCAGCGATTCAACACCTTTCTCGCAAAATCCCTTTAAAATTGCGGGACTAAATCCAGACATCATTGACGCGTTCGGCTGACTGGACAAACAAGGAAACCCATCGGTGCTTCTCAAGTTCCAAAACAGAATATGAGGTGGTTTATATGGTTTCCCTACCGCACGCATTCCCGTATCCGCATAATTGGTCACGATGTTTTTATACAAAACGGTTTTATCACAACTGTCGCCTTGGTCCATTTGCATGTCCGACAGAATAACCAGAACCATTCCTTCCGCGTCTTCTGGTTTCATCTTATTTTCTACAATCGCGTCCAAAATCAACTCCATTGCGGCGGAAAAATTGGTGCTCAAACCCATCTCTGACCTTTTTACGGCTTCCACACATGAGACAAATCCGTCGGCGTGTTCCAAATTAACCCACGAAGGAGTTGTACTAAAGGTCATCACCCGTTTTCCCAAAGACGACTTTTCGGCAATACGAATTCCGAGGCCGATGGCAACATCCATCGGCGCGCCTTCCATCGAACCCGATAGGTCCACCATTGCAACCATCTTATCAAGCGACGCGGATTGACTCGAATTATCCCGCCACTGAGAATTCAGCAGACTAACTTCCAATTTTCGTTGGGAATGAAATTCCGCGTCGTCCAATTGATGGATTTGTTTGTCCAGTAAAATCTTCGCTTGTTTAGTGAAGTCTACCATTCCGACCCGCTTCCCTTTGATTTCTCCGCCACCGGTTGTCATTTTTTCAAGGTGACTCTTTAAATTATTCGCACACGTAATTCGGTCGATGTCGGTGCTTCTCTGTTTGAATTCTTTGGTAGTATTAAAAAACGCCTTTTGTTGTTTTGACATAGTGATGGAGGTGACGTTATGGAAATTCACGTCGGCCCATTTTCGGTCGCACATTTTAATTTGTGTGGTGTCAAGGTGGTTGTTCAACAACGACATCAATTTACGATAATCCGTCTTGCACTTCAACGTCGCACTTCTTTTTTGTTCGGGTGTCCTGGCGGAAAGCAAATAATTATTAAAATAATCCGTCGCAAACGGTTGATACAACCACCCAAACGACGATTGTTCTCTAGGCAACCATTTTGAGACAAGCGATATGCTGTCTTTCCCCGATTGTAGGGAATCGACGTCCTGCCTTAGTTGAAAATTACACATCTTGATTGCGTATTGAATTAGCGGACATTCGATTGTTTCTCCTTGGTTTTTGCAATACTCGCAGAAATATTTAATGTCTTTCCACGACCCATAAGGATGAACGGTCTCGTCATTAATGTCAACAAAACAAAGAATCGCATACAATGCCAAATCTGGATAAAAAAAATTCCACGTGTAAATCATCATGTAGGACAAATCACGTTCGCCCTTTCCATTTATGATGTCACGAGTATTTCCAATCATTTTATATACAAGACATAACATGGATTTTGCACGGTTTTTATCAATTTCCGACGAACTGTTTCTGTCAATATTGTTTTTCAATTCCGAAATAATGTAATAAAGTTGTTTCTTTAACACATTAATTCCGTTAACAGATGTTCTTGTAAGCTGAAACGAAAACTGAACGATTCTTTCTTGGATGTTATTCGACCAATAGTATTGTGCGTGCCCATTTTCCCCAATTTCACAAGGAGTATAATTGTCAAGAGCATTTATGATTGCGGACATTTTAAGGTATGATGTAATATATTTATACTTCAATCTTTATATTGTTTTCTAATAGTTTTTTTGGCGTAGGAGTGTATATGGTGTCGCTTGGTTGAGTTGACCGATTTCTTTTTAATCTCGCTTGATTTTTCATAAAAAATCATTATCAGTTCGTTCAAATCCTGAAACATGTTTATTGTTTTTTCAAATTTTATAGTATCTATGTTTTTTACAGGAACTAAATAATCATCAACCTCGTCGTCATCACGCTTTAAAAATCCGGAAATTTCGGTAGGTTCCAAAGCAATATTATATTTAAGTGCGGACAATAATGAATAAGAATTATTGTTTTCGGTGCTATTATTTTTAAGTATTTGTAGCATTTCCTCTCTTATAATATAATTCGGCGTTGTCAATAAAAAAGTGTCCGTTACGATTTTTTCAATTTCGTTGCTTCTATTTACATAGATGAATTTCAATCCGACAAAATATACGTCGTCTTTGTAAAAATCTTGATACAATTTATCGGTTTTTTCAAATTCAACCATAAAATCGTCGTTTAATTTATCGTTATGCATTATATATTCAATATATAATACATCTTATTTTTTAACTAATGCGTTTACTCGCAATATTCTTCCTCGTCCGTTAATTCGTTTTCTTCGTCGTCCAGTTCATCAAGAACTTCAAAATAATTGTAATCATAGTCTGGAATTATAAACATTTGTTCCCACATATCGTGCCCCCACATATCAATATATTCACTCGTTCGGGTTTCATATGCTTTTTCTAAAACGGTGTTAATTTGGTGAGTTTTGTCAACCACCACGATTGGGGACGGTTTCTCTTCAAACTTTTTTTCTTGTATCACCTTTTTACCTGTAAAAATGTCTTTTTTAATACTAATCCACCCTAATTCAAGATTGTTAAAATCAACGTCCACATTTTCTAGAACCACCACAGAATTTAATTTTTCAATAAAACTACTCTTAATTAAATTGGGTTCACCATTATTTGAGGTTGATGACGGTTTTACCAATTCAGGGAAACTTTCGGGAGCTAAATCTATTTTTTCCTTTTTTAGTTTAATTCTGGTTAATTCTTCTTGCCTTAGTTGTTTGGAAGAATGTGTATATTTATTCATAACCGGTGGAGGAGTTTGTTTTATTTGGGGGACATTATTATTTTTCTTAATTGTTTTTTCTTCCATCAACGAAGCAAACCTTGAATTTTTGTTTATTTTATTTTTTGACATTATTAATGACTTTTGTAATTTGGGTGGTGGAGTATTGAGTTTTATAATGTGTATGTCGGGGTATATTTAAATATGTTTCAAATAGAATATATTAAATTCCAAAAAATAAATTAAAAAAATAAATTTATCACAACCAATATTCATTTATAACCCCTTATAACCCAGGGTATTTCTAAATATCGTCCACATCAACGTTGTCTTCGTTGTCCATCGCAATAACCAAAGACGTCCCCGTTTTTGCGGCAACAGATAATTGTGTTTCAATCAATTCTTGGTATTCTTGCGTTTTATCGTCCATAAAAACGACTTCTTTTTCGTCTGCCTTAACAACGCCCATCGTTTTGGTATCATTCTCAATAAACAAATCCCATTTCACGGTGGTAATATTATTTTTCAACTTTATTTTATCCGTGTCATTATACACTTCAATAACATCGCAATTCAAAAGTTTCCCCTTTTTGGGTTCGTTTTCCCACTCGCGTTTTCCTACAAGAAGCCACGACCCCACACCAATAAAATTATCTCGCTTGCCCCTTCCTCTAAATTTTCCTCTAATATGGCAGAGCATTTCCGTCGAATCTAGGGCGACCACTTGACACATTGAACCACCATAAATTTTGGTGACTTGTGCGTACAATTCGTCTTCGTCTTCAATGACCCTCAGCGACGTATCTTTTACCGCAAAATTCTTGCGTGCAAACCCCTTCGATTTATTTCCACCAGAAACGTTCTTGACCATTTTGTTTGTTGTATATTTAGAAACATATACGTTATATTAGTTTCAATTTTTTATTTAATTTAATAAATAACAATAACAATAACAATAACAATAACAATAACAATAACAATAACAATAACAATAACAATAACAATAACAATCATCGAACAAAATAATATATTTTAATACTATATAATGAATGGCGGAAAAAGAAAATTGAGTTCGTGGAATTTATTGGTTAAAAAGGTTTTCCACGAAGGACGTAGTAAAAATAAGAGTTATTCTTTTAAGCAGGCGTTATCAGACGCAAGCAAACGTAAATCCGAAATGGGTTCCACCAAAAGTACCCACAGTGGAAAGAGCAAGAAAAACGTCAAATCCAGAAAAAGACGTACCCGAAAAAGTTCCCGTTAAATAATATAATATTTAATCAATGAAATATTTTATTATTTATTCATAATTTCGTGCAATTTATTGAAATTTATGGCTGGTAATTTTTTAACAAACGACCAGTCTATTTGGTCATTAAATAACTCCTCATATTTTTCAAAAAATTGACAAATGGTTTCTCTCTTCGATGGCTCTGGATGAATGTTTTTATACAATACATTTTTCATTTGACTTATAAAATTTTGCTTTAGAGAGAAGAAATCTGTAATAGTTCCAAAAAGATGCAAATATAACACACTTATACTGTAAGTATCCCATTTATCGTGATGCGTCAAGATATCAACGATGACTTCCTTTTTGGGCACGTTTATGTATTTGGATAATGTTTCTACACATAATGCCTTGTACGCAATTATTTTTTCAGGGAAAAAAGATAACACGCTTAAATTGGAGACAAACCTTTCGCAAACTTCTTCAATGAATGAATATGACACAAATGAAATATCGTTTTTAATTAAATAAAATAAAATGTGAACTTCCAATGGTTTATATGTATAATCCGTAATCTGGGTTAATACATTTGCAATATAAGTGGAATCCAGTTTATCTATTTGCAAACTGTTTTTAAAATTAAAAATAACCGGTTTCTCTCCAATGTCTAAATTAAAGACTATATTTTGAGAAGATAAATCAAAAAAACAAATCCCATTTTTATTTAATTGGACCAATCCTTTTGATATATAAGAAACAGAGCATACGACATTCATTATAAATAATTTGGGTTCGGTGAATTGAACCAAATAATCATTGAAAAACGATAATTTTTGGTTTTTATATTTTAACATTAAATATCGGTCTCCAATTGCGGTGTTTATTTTATCACAAATTTGGTTATTGTTTAGATGATTAATATTTACACTTCGGTATTCTTCTACGACCAAATAGTTGTTCAAATAATGAGGAAGTTGTTTTATTTTTTTACTTATATCAATTTCGTTCATTGAATGGAACCCGTACTTGGTTAATTTATTTTTGTATTTGTTGGCATCTTTTTCGTATCCAATAGGTTCGTCCATAAAAAAATGTTTGGAAATATTTGTGGTTTCAATGTTTGTTTTCATCATACATAAGTAATTCATATGTATTTATTATTTATAATCAATAATCTTTATAATCAATAATCTTTATAATACCTATTTTCACACTCGTAACTTTTGACCTTCTTGAAAATTTTAATGATATAACTGTTTATCGGGACAATATGTTTTAAATATTTGTCGTATTTTTGCTTATATCGGTGTTTTTGCCAATTGTCGTTGTCATAAAATATTTTATTATACGTGTGTTTATTCAGTTTTTCAGTTAACAATACTATATACCTGTTTTTTGCGGTTGGATGGTCTAATTCATCATCATCGTCTTCCGACGCAACATCGTCTTGTATATATCCGTTTAACATTTTTCTATTGGTATAAAGGGTGTGGTATTTTCCAGAACTATCCATGTATTCACACACCAACTCGGTTTGAATATAATAATCACACGTCATCGTATTACTATAAGTAGTTATTTTATTTTTAGCAAAAATAATACCTCTATTATGAAGGCAAACTGTTTCAATTTTAATTTAAAAAAATAGTCTTATTATTTTACGTTTGGTTCGTCGTTTGCTTTTACGTTTGGGTTGTCGTTTGCTTTTACGTTTGGTTTGTCGTGTGCTTTTACGTTTGGGTTGTCGTGTGCTTTTACGTTTTCCTGCCTTATGATTATGTATACTACTATACGGGTTTTCATAATTTCTATCTTTAATTTGTCTTGATGTTGGCAAACTATATATTTTGGTTTCCGGTGTATGTGTGTGTAATTCTTCGCACCTTAATCGTGATATACTTTCATTTTCAATACAAACATCTTTTTTACAAAGCCAATTTGGGTTGGTATTTTTTAGTAAAGATTCATATAAATCAGGATTTATAGCAGAATCATTTGAAATTTTTTTAATAATATTTAAATCATCCACGTTTTTGTTGTCTAACTCCCTCCACCCAGAATTACAATTTATTTTGCGTGTTGAGGTTTCTGGTATGTCTACTACAGAAATTGGCGAACTTCGGGCGTCGACGTTGTTTATCATTAATATATAAGTATATTAGTTTTTAAATACCGACGCCAATCTTTTTCCCGAAAATCAAGAAATACCTATTTTTATAAGTTTTCTTGATTTTTTTACGCACGTCATCTAACGTGTCTAAATTATCTTCACCCTCATTTAATCTAATAATTTCATCTTCTACCAATTTGCGATTTAGGTCGCAAAACGCATCAAACCCGGTGGACGGCTTATAATCGGTGTTTTTAATGTGTTCGTCAATCGCATCCAATACCGACTTTTGAACACACGTATATTTTCTACGTTCGACAGGTTTCTTCGTTTCTGTGCTTTTTTTTCTATAATAGTATCTAGCACTTTTAAACATTTTATCCATCACGTCCCCTCCATAGCCCGAATTCGTCATACGTCTTGATTCCGTGGTTACCACGTCGGCATTATCATCTAACCAAACCTTCCACGCTTCCTTAAAATCACTACGATGGTCGTACTGATGAATTTTAGAAAACTTGAACAACTCGCCCGTAAAATCGTGTGAAAATTTATACCTAAATATATTAGGGTTTACAATATCATCGCCTATATCCATTGTTGAAACGACCTTTTCTGGTCTATCTACCCCCTTATGTGTATTGGATAAATGATGATTTCCTCCAACAAAATCTTTGTCATTAACACCGTTTCTGGTTTCATCATCGCCGGAATTAGAATAAATCATTTAGGATTGTGTGTGTGTGAATTATTTGTGTGATTATATTTTGTCTATATTAGCATTTCAATTTTTTTTATAATTTAACGCTTAATAGATATTTTATGCGAATAACACGAAAGTTGAGTGTATTAATATATAAATAAATAACATTATATATTATATGAATTTTGATTTGAATATTAATAATTACACGAGGAGAGAACTGATCCAAATGTTTGATTTACCGGAAAACTTTAATAAAACCATCGTGGAAACGACTGAAACAAAACTTAAAGATGGAATCATTAATAATCATGATATTGGACAGGACATTCGTGTAAGAACGATGAATTTCCTTATTAAGGCCAAAAATATAATTTTAAACCAAGATTCAGAAATTGTTAACAACCCAAGTTACGATTTGTATAAAGAAAATTTCGAACTCACGACGACTAAACTTGAGGATAAAACAGACCGCGACATACAAGTGAGAAAAGAGACACCTTATTTTGATTCCCATCCAAGCGAATACTTTGCGGGAGCAATTAATCCGTTGAAAAAACGAATTGTTAAAAAAAACCTGAATATTGACTCTAAATTTAGAGACAACTATTTCAGTAATTTATCTTCTAATTTCAATTTTAATTTGCCGATGAACATGAATAATGTGGTGCAGATGCAACTATCGGCAATTGAATTGCCGACAACTTATTACGCTATATCAAAACAAATCGGCAACAACTTTTTTACCATCACCGTAAACGGTACCACCACCACCACCATTAACCTGCCAACAGGCAATTACACACAAACGACAATTATGGACGCTATTAATTATCAACTTTCTTTGGCAACAGACGCATCTTTTAGCGAAGTTGTATTTGCGATAAATTTGGAAAACGGGTCTGGAAGTGGGCAAACGATGGTTGGACTAGCGCCGTCGTCTTCGTCTATCACCGAATTTGAGTTAAATTTTCAGACGGACAATAAAGGAAACAAAGACCCTAATACCCCGATGCCGTTAAAACTCGGGTGGCTTCTTGGGTTTAGGAATGGGTTTTATGCCAACAACCTGAATTATGTATCCGAAGGAATAGTGGATGTTTCAGGACCAAAATATTTGTTCTTGGTGGTAGACGATTACAATAATAATGTCAATAACAGTTTTTACAGCGCATTCAACTCGTCTCTTTTAAATAAAAATATTTTGGCGAGAATATCCTTAACTTCGCAACACAATTCATTTTCTACGTTGCAACAAAACAATTTGAATATAGTTACCACCCCGAGAGAATATTTCGGACCAGTAAACATTCAAACATTAAACATACAGTTATTGGATGAATACGGAAGAATAATTGATTTAAACAATATGGATTTTAGTTTATGTCTTAATCTTAAGGTGGTTTATGACCTTTAATTATTTTAATTATTATAATAATATAATTATACTTTATAATGTCGAGAACATTCGCTACCCTTTTCGAAAATAAAAGTGCGGGTGATTATATTATTGCAAAAAAAACAAACACCGTCACATGTGGCTATTCAAAATGCTCTGTAAATAATAAATTCAGTAGTCAACAAAATAAAATGACATACAAACGTTCAACCAATCCTACGATTTCTTTGTGTGCGGATAGCAAACAATTATACATAAATTTACTCACAAAAATAGATTTGTCTAATGTATCGGTCGTAGAAGATTTTTCAGGAAACGTCGTTCCGTCTACCATCGACGCAAATATTAACGAACCTTATTTAAGATACAATATAGACCCAAATGGGTCACTATTTGGCAACAACGTGTGTGGAATTAATAATTATGTGAATTATATGGTTTATAATTATAAAAAATACACACCTTTTGTCATTGACAGTATAAATTATGTCGTAACTTACGATGAAACCACGAAAATTTATGTGGTCACCTTTTTAGAAGACGGAACGATGCAGTTCAAGGCAAATATATTGATGCCGACGACTGTCAATTATTTGCTTGTTGGTGGTGGAGGAAGCGCTGTTAACACACCAAGTACTGGTGGAAAGGGAGGTGAAGTCATTTATAAAACAAATATTTACGGAGACTCGCCGACGAGACAAATAATATTTAATGTAGCACCCACTTCTATTGCTAATACAGACGGTTACTCCACCAGTTTTAGTGGTTCTGGAATTGACACTATAACGGCCAACGGTGGAAGTGTTGGTATTAATTCCTCCGACATTGAGGACAATGGAACAGATGGGTCTTCTTATCTTATAAATAATAAAACTTATTATTTTGGGGGTGGGGGCGG
>Ga0213861_10001933_pt1 | contig 18219 bp, 13 predicted proteins | sample PICome_4_FD_160110 | JGI IMG/M metagenome (GOLD analysis project Ga0213861, IMG submission 160110) | Coastal seawater microbial communities near Pivers Island, North Carolina, United States - PICO131 | ecosystem: Environmental > Aquatic > Marine > Coastal | place: USA: North Carolina... | reverse complement strand
ATCATTTTCTGATTGCGTTTTTCTTTTCTATTTCTTAATAGTCGAACCATTAATACACCCAATAAAGATGAATAAATTATCAAATGTGGCATTAATTCTACAAATATAAATTTCCAACTATATTCAATGTTATAAGTTATAACATCTGAATTTTTTTTACAGTTATTCCACGATTTAGAATCAGGGCAAATAGGAGTCAAATAGGTTAATACCTGTCGACCATTTATCTCAGTGATATTTCCCCGTTCATTAGAACTCTCAAATGAAGTGAACCGTAATTCATCAGGCATATGAATTATTATTAATGCCGAGGAACGGATAGTCCCGAATATTGTATGTTCCATTATGGGAAATATTTGTTGTTGCATTTGAGAGTTCTCAAAAGTAAGGCCATAATCGCTAGTAATAGGGCTACCAAAGGGCCATCCAAAATAATCCATAAAAATTGAACTAACATGTGAACGATGTATATCTAAATTAATTTCATTGTCTTTGGAGGCAATACTCATTTCTGCATTTCGAATAGAGGCTGAGAAGTTAATAGGGTTCAAATCAGAAGGAGATGCCGTGTCAGGAATTTCATATATTTCTGATTCTGCAAAAAATGGTGTGGACTTCATATCGATGTTTAATTCATATTCTCCAAAGCCTAAGTCAATAGGAAAACTTGAGAGCGCATTTTCTTCAGATATTATGGGAAATAGTGAATTAAGATCGCTAGCGAATTTATTCATTCCTGAATTAGAAATTATTAAATTAATTTCATGACCATTGCCAAAATCTATCGGCGCAGTGATATCGGAACCGCCTAAAAGTCCCGCTTCTGACATATTTGTAGATGGCCTCCGGTCACCAACCGCTATGGCCCTACGGATAATATCTGACGGTATGGGTTCTAATTCAATACCATCTTGCCCTAAATCAATGCTTACCCTATGAATTGACAGAGTTAATTCTGCTTCAAAGTTGATATTTATTTCTCCACTTAATTCATTAATTGCGATATTATTCAGAAAAATTTCAGCTGTAGATGTAATGCATGTCATCTGCTTAGATGAACATAATAAATCACTTGAAGTATCTTCACAGGGACTTGAAATTAAACAAATTGGGTGCTGCCAATCGAAATTTCTAGTTCCCTCAAAACCAATTTTAAAGGTATCTTGAGAATTAAAAGAAGATTGAACCTCAAGGATAGAACGGTCTCCTTCTGTAGATTTAATCCATTCAGGAAGAAATAGCTCTAAGTTAATATTAGTATTGGGGAAATCAGAGGGGATTATATTCTGTAACCAATTAGGGTTATTGGTAAACTCGACCTCTATGATACTCATGGCAGCAGCTAAATCTTCATCATTTATTATGGAAAAATCAAGTGTAGAAACATCCCCTAAACTTGAATCTAACATGTTTTCAATTATTTCTGAGATCTTAACTTGAACCGGTTGAGAGTTTGATTGGATATAAATCGGGTATTTCCCAGACATTGCTTCAACTCCATCTAAACAATATCTAAACTCTAATAATTCATCACAAGTTTGTCCATAGGTATGTCGAAAATCTAACCCTCCGTCTTGATTATCCGGAGTGAAATTAGGGTCGGTAAATTGGATATCAGAGCCAAATAATTCTGAAAGCCCTAAAGAAATTTCTTCAATTGGAATTCCATCAAGAAGACCAGAAAAATCTTCATCTAATTCATTACTTATCATTCTAATACCGTCTGAAGTGATAAATGGGAGATTCATGTCGCCATCATCAAATTCGATTGACCAATTACTCAAGGTATCAGAATCAAGATGATGAATAGATAATTCCATTTTAATTTCTGTATTTATAGAATCTCTAGCATCAATGAAGATATCAATAGTTAAGGATGGTTGATCATTAGGAATCGACAAAACAGAAAGTGGATTACGATTCTTTATTCGAGTAGTAAGATTTAACGAAATACTAGAGTCAATAGATTCTGGTTGAGTATTATCGAGAGATAAATGACCATAAGACTGGGGATATTGATTGGGATAATTTTCAATAAGTAATACTCCGGGACTTTCAACTTGGTATGCTGTAGAATAATCGGGAGGATAAACTGTTAATTCGACATAATGCCCTGCTATTGCTTTCGCACTGAATGAAGTACTAATATCACCTCCCATTAGCAATAAACCTCTCATCATTCTATCTATATCGCCAGTATCTTCATTAAGGCCTATTTTAGAGGGACTAAGAACTAAGACAAAAACTCCTCTAAAGCAAATAGGAGGATTGAATGGATCGTTAGAAAGACCATTCACTTCGTCAATGGAGTCTAAAGATTCAGCGTAAGCACACTGAACATCGTCCTCTGAATAAAAGTCAATACTAGATATTGTATTAAGAATTGAACTTTCAGTATAATCAAAATTATCTTCGACATATTCTTTCATATTTGCCTGTATTAAAGATAACATTCTTTCTTCTACAGATAGACCATTTCTCTGTAAATCAAGATAGTTTCGTATATAATCTGCCGGTATACCGTCCTCAAGAGTACTATCTCCCTCGAGATTTAAATCTTCTAAATCCAAGTCTTGACGTGAAAGTTCGTGTATTGCAGTAGAAATCGTTAGTGATACCGTTTCAGCATCATCTACATTAACTGTAATTGAAGATTTAATCCATTCATCTGTCGTTGAACCATCTAAACTCGCTTGGTAGTCATCACAAACCCCCTCAATACTATTCCAAGACGAACAAATATCATTTGTTACTTCTGGCACCCCGGGGGGAGGGGATGCCAAAGAAATAGGGCTGATTAACAACAAAACTAGTAGCACCACTAGCCTTTGCATATTATTATCCAATAACTCATCTACCATAAGTCTGAATCCATCCTGCATCTCGGAGAGTGTGAATGAGTGCACCTAAGCCCCACTTACGACTTCGTAAAATGATTGAAGCATATCTCATTTCAGAAGGTAAAGATTCAGAAAATATATCTTTACTAATTGATAATATTCCTAAGAGATGGGAAAAATTTTCAGACATCGTGTTATTACCTAACTCATCCTTCAGAGGAGATGACTGGGAGGAGATAATTTCCGAAGAATTCTGGATATCGGTATGTAATGTTTTAGAGGTTAAAAGATTAGCAAGATTAGGAGAAATTGTAGGAAATAAGCGTGAATCAACAGTGGAAATATTAGTTGGAGATAATGACTGGGTAATTAGGAAAGAAAGTGGAATTAAGTATGGTTATCCTTTGACTAAGTGTATGTTTTCTTCAGGTAATATAAACGAGCGACGGAGGATGGGGGAAATCGTTTCTAAAAATGAGATTATTGTTGATTTATTTTCTGGTATTGGATATTATACGTTGCCAATTTTAGTAAAAAGTGAAGTAAAGCATGTCTATTCATGTGAATGGAATATAAATGCAATAAATGCTTTGAAATTTAACCTAAAAGAAAATAAAGTTGAGAATCGATGTACCATTTATGAGGGGGATAACCGGGAAACCACTGGGAACTTATGTAATATTGCAGATAGAGTATTATTGGGTCTCCTACCTACAGCAGAGAAATCATATGATATCGCTTTAAATTGTCTGAAACAAAGTGGAGGAGTTCTCCATCTACACGGACTAGCACCAGCTAATAATCATCAAAAATTAGTTGATAGTACTACTAATATCCTAGAAAGTTTAGATTATGACTACATGGTCAAAAATATTATCATCAATAAAATCAAATCATATGCGCCTCATTGGGATCATTTAGTATTAGATATCGAAATAGATAAGATTTAATCTTGACTTTACAAGCATTATAATAATCTGCTATTGCCTATTCGCAATACCAATGGATGAGGTCTTGGATGCCGAAGTGGTCGAAGAAAATCCATTTTTTATGATTTCAAAAGGAACTTCTGTTTCATGGGAAAAAATTGAATCATTGGTTTTAAGAAATAAAAAGTTAATGATTTTAATGTCAACAATTCTAGTTACAAGTATAATTATTAGTTCTACGATTTGGTCCGCTGCGGGTCCTGGAGGTTTTAGTAAATCAGATTATGAATGGTGGGAAACACCAGTTAATGAAAGATATAATATGGAATTAAATATGACTGGATGGAGAAGTCAACTTCCAGTTGAAGATTTATACTCATGGACAGGGCCAGCAGAATACTTTGTAGAAGTTGATTTACCTATCTCAGAACAAGACGTAGGATATCCTGGACCTGCTCTGATGCATATTTCATTATGGATGCCAGATGTTCCCAATGGGACAAAAATTCCCGTAATAGCAACTGTACATCCTTACTATGATTTTGGGGGAGAGGGAGTTGTAGGGGATGACTCTAACCCTAATACGATACCTGATGCAGGTGTTGGTTTATGGGTACTAGAAGAATTTGTACCCCATGGTTATGCTCTAGCACAAATTTCAACATTTGGTACCGGTAAATCAACTCATTGTCAAGATGTAAAAGGACTTGGTGAACAAATTGGAATTCAAGAAGCAGTTCATTGGCTTGGAGAACAAGAATGGTCTAATGGTAATGTAGGACTAATGGGTAAATCCTATGCAGGAACTACAAATTGGGAAGCCGCACAGAATCCTTCGGAGCATCTGAAAACTATTGTTCCTATTTCTGGATCGATAGGCGTGCAACAGATGTTCTATCGAAATGGCTCTAGTGAAGCTAGAGCTATGCTCTATGATGTACTGTATGAAGGAGCAACTACTGATGCTACAAGCGATGATATGAGGTTCTGTACAGATGATGCCATCGGCCCTTTGAGCCCATTTACTACTTGGTTGGGTGCTGGTTTAGGAGGAGATGAATGGAATGACTACTGGGATGAAAGATACCACTTACAAGATGTCATAGATAATTACAACGGGAGTGTATATATTGTTTGGGGATTACAAGATTGGAACGTTGACCCATATCATGCATTTCCAACTCATCAACTATTGAAAGATGCTGGAATTAATGTTCGAACTATTTCTGGACAATGGGGGCATAACTATCCTGACCAACCGAGTGTCCATGAAGGGTTAGAATCAGGATATGGGGCTGAAGCATTTCCAAGTGTTACAAGAATGGATTGGGCGGTTGAACTGTTTCCATGGTTTGAGTATTATCTAAAAGACATAGGTGAAGAACCTGAATCCTATGTTCAGGTACAGCGAAATGATGGTAATTGGCATATTGAAGAAACATGGCCGGCAGAAGATACTGTAAATATTCAATATGCAATTGCAGATTGGGATGGAGGAATGTCAGGGACTGTTAATTCTCAACAATCGATGACAATTACCAGTCAACCTTTAACTGAAGATATGCACATCTCTGGGTTACCAACATTACATATTGATGCGAGAACAAATGCTTGTAATGGCGGGCAATTATTTGTAACAATGTTTGATGGCACTTCAGGATTGAGATTAGGTCATGCAACTATGGATGTAAGGTATAGAGATGGAGGATATGATGCGAAACCAACTTCTCCTATGACGAGTTATAGGATGCTAATGGAGTTCAACCCTATGGATGTTATAATCCCTAAAGGCCATACAATTCAACTGGTGGTTAGTGAAACAGGAGAGGACTATTTACCATCACCATGCGCCCCTCTGGGGATGACAATATTTGCTGGTTATCAAGTTCTTACTCTCCCGACTCTAGATCGCCCTATCGGTCATGAGAATTGGTTTAATGTTCCTGCTTGGTGGGAATAATTATTGGTATATTTTCTAACTTACCCAGACACTCTTTATGAAAATAATTACTACGAAATTTCCGAGTACTTTTCCTCACAATAAAACCACACTTAGAGCAAGTCCATGCCCACTTAGATTTGCTATCTTGTAACTCTCGAGTTAATTTCTTTCCAATAATATTCATTTCTTTTTTATTAGGCCATAAATTTTCAATAGTACGGAAATCTCTATTGTGAGTAAAGTTTCCAAGGCAATGGATATATTCATGAAAAAGAACAAATTCAGCATAATCAAGATATTGTTTTTGAAATAAATTACGATTTAGGCGTACTCTACAATTCTTGATACTAATTCTCTTAGATTTATCTAAATTGGTTGTAAGACCATGACGAGAAACTGAATTTTGGGAGAGATAAGATATTTCTATTCGAGATAAATTAGATAACTCGACATCGCTAAAAATTCTATTGCCTGAATTATCAGAAAAAAATCTCATTTTAGAAATAACTATTTCGCGTAATTGATTAATGTCTGGAACTCGGTATTGTTCCATAGTAATTTCTCATCTATTCTTCTTTGATAAAAATATGCTCTCTATAGTAAGAAAGTTCGTTAATACTGCCACGAATATCTCCTAGTGCTCTATGGCCGGAATTATTCTTCCACTTAGGTAATTCAGGATACCACCTTCTTACTAACTCTTTGACACTAGTAACATCGACGCTACGATAATGGAAAAATGAATGAAGAGTTGGCATATATCTCCTTAAAAAACGACGATCTTGACCAATGGTATTACCACATAAAGGTGGCACACCAGCTAAGCAATGTAACTGTAAGAAGTCAAGAGTAGCGATTTCTGCATTACTCATATTGGTCTTGGAATCTCTGACTCGTTTGATCAAGCCATTTTCTGTATGATGTGAAACATTCCACTCATCCATTTTGGCTAAATCCTCTTCCGATACAGAAATCGCAAAACTGGGCCCCTCTGCTACTATAGAAAGATCTGCTTCAGTAACAATAGTTGCAATCTCGATGATTGTATTTTCATAAGGATCTAATCCTGTCATTTCAAGATCAATCCATACCAGTCGGTCTTCAACCATGATGCTCGCGAGAACACTTCAGTCTTATGAGTTATGATTGAGCATCAGTATGATAATGAATGAGTTATGCGGAGGTCTATGAGTGGTGTAGGGTATATACAGATACTCAAAAATAATCACTCATTTCGTCGATTATTCATAGCACAAGAATTGTCCTATATTGGAGATTGGTTCACTGTTATTGCACTATTCATATTAGCAGGGGATGCAAGTGATAATTCACCTCTAGCCATAGCCGGAGTTTTAGCAACAAGGAGTTTTTCATTGGCTGCAATGACTCCTTTTACAGGTATGTTAGCTGATCGTTACTCTCGTAAAGGGCTGATGATTTGTTCTGATTTAGCAGCTTTTATTGTTTTGGCTATAGTATTGCAATTTGATTTGTTATATACTGATAATAAACTGTTATCAGTATATTTTCTAGCAGTTGCAATGGTGGCGGCTAAATCTATTTTCGATCCTGCACAATACGCCTATTTACCAAATATTTGTAATGATGATGAACTACTAACTGCTAATGCCCTAGGATCTGGTGGCTGGTCAATTGCATTAGGTGTAGGAGCTTCTATAGGTGGTTTGACGATTGCAGAATATGGTATAACAGTCGCATTATGGATAGACGCACTAACATTCCTTAGTTCAGCAATTTATATCATGACGCTTCCTTTTGGCGGTCCTGATACAAGTGAACGTGAAAATATGACTCCGAAAGTTGTTACCAAGAATATTACTGATGGTTGGAAATATATCCTTCAAAATCCAGAAGTTAGAAGATTAGTAATCGCTAAGGCGCTGTGGTCTTCAGGGGGAGGAGCACAGATCTTTCTCTTGATAATGATAGGGATAGAGGCTGACTTTGGAGATATTGCGGCAGGAATAGGTATTCTATTCATGGCCAGAGGATTTGGTTCAGGATTCGGCCCTATGGCGGGAAGACCATTGATGAGAAATAAACTACTAAGACCATACTTGATAGGTTTAGCAGTAGGAATCTCTGGAATATTTTATATCATCATTTCATTGATTCTACCATATGATTGGAATAATTTACTACTGGTTATGGTATTTATATCACATGCATCCAGTGGTTTCAATTGGGTTCAATCAACAACCTTGACTCAAGAACGTTCTGGAGATGAATGGAGGGGGAGAGTTGCGGGTGCAGATTTCCTCGCACTAACTCTTATGATGGGTATTTCTGCGATAACAGCAGGTTTTATTCTTGAAAATGAATTCCTTCAATTAAGAGAAGTAATAGCTTTGTCTGCCCTTATTCAAATTATTATGGGTATAGGATGGATTGTATTGGCTTCTCCTAAAGAGAAAGTTATATTCAATTTAGAAGATCCTGTGCTCAACCTATAAATCGTTGAAGTGCAACTAAGACAACGATAGGTGCTATTGAGAAAACAATATCTCTCATCAATGATCGAGAAGAGGCTTGAACCTGTTTTGTAATACGTTCTCTGATTTCTGTATCAATTTTTTCAATCATTCCTGAGGCAGGATCTTTAGCCTTAATTAGAACTTCTTCAAGCATATCAACACCCTTGTCAAGAAGACTGGTGATAATATCTTGTAATGGATTAGTTTTTTCTGGCTTATGAACTCCATCGGTATCTTCTGAGATATCAATAACCTCCCTCCAAGGGCGAGGTATTGTAAACTCATCAACAGTTTTGAGAAATTCACGACCAATTACAGCACCCTCGACAATAGCTTTAGCGGTAGTCAAATTATACTTTGCAATTGTTTGAATATTTTTACGTGAACGAGTTACCTTACCAAAATCTACAACTAACCAAATTATACCTGCTAAGATCAATAAGAATATTCCGAAATCTGGAGTCTCTTCCCAACTTTTCCATCCAATATCGCCATTTATGACTAATCTAGCTGTTAACGCAATTAAAGCAGGTAAAATGAATGAAAGAATCTCATTCATAACAATCTTCCAAAAGCCATCAACTGGTAATTTCTTCAATCTACCTAGGAACCATTTCACATGTTGAGTTCTATCTCCTGGTGGAGCATATGTATTAACTAAATCAATCAATGGAGGTGCAATGAGAATTAAGCGTAATAAAAATGGAATAATTAGAAGCAATAAATATGCTTCCCAGGGAGACTCAGGAGGGAGGCTAGGGAAATATATTGCATCCGACATAATATTGACTGATACACCGTCTACCATGAATGTCACCCCTTCACTATCTAGATATTCTAGATAGCGTATCTGCCTGATTCGACGCTGTTCTGAGGAATAAAATTGCTAAAATTGCCGAAGTTATGAAAGCCGTACCGATATAATGATGAGTATTAGTCATTAGAATCGCTATACCAATTAGTGACGAATATGAGATTACTTGACAAATAATTAATAATCTTTCCAACATAGCATATTCTAGTTCATGCATACCATCGAATTCTTGAATATATGAATTTATTAAGAAAAATATAGCTTGGAAGGGGAGCGCTGCAGCTAATATTGTAAGTCCTGTGATTACGACCATGTCGGGATTCGACGGATCTAGCTCTAATCCTTGGAATAAAATATTACCAGTATTCAGACCTATTATTGACGCGTGAATTGTCCATGCTTTGTCATAAGAGGATGAGTCATCATTGTTCGCCCTCGCTGCCATAAAGAGCATTGCACTTTCTTCAATAGTTGAATATTACCCTAGATAAAACATATAATATTAGCATTAGTTGACATAAATGAATAATTCAAGTAGGAATTATCTATTTGTATAATGAAGCATGTTTCGCTCTTGTTTTAGAAATTTTAGGGCCGACAACCATTGAACAATATGGATTATTAGGATTGTTTGCAAAATAATTATGATGAACATTTTCGGCAACAAAGAAGTTTATCAAAGGACTGACTTCAGTGACAATATCGTCTACAAAGTTTTGCTGGAGATACCCAATTACCTCTTCGATATCTGTTAGTTCTTCATCGTTTTTATAGAAAATAACACTTCTATACTGAGGCCCTATATCATTTCCTTGACGATTTAATTGAGTCGGATCATGGCAAGTAAAGAATACTTCAAGTAATATTCTTCTAGGAATAATTTCTTCATTGAAAGTCACCTCAACAACTTCTGCATGCCCACTTTTCTTACTGCAAACCTCTTCATAGGTTGGATTCTCAGTATGACCACCACTATATCCAGGAATAACTTTAGTTACTCCTTTTAATCCTAATAATGCGCCTTCAACACACCAGAAACAGCCACCACCTAGGACTATAGTATCCAATATATCATCTCCTATAATTTGGAGCTTCACGAGTAATTTCTACATCATGAACATGTGATTCAGATAATCCAGCATTAGTTATACGGACAAAATCACAATTGACTTTCATAGAAGAGATATCAGGGTTTCCGGTATATCCCATACTTGAACGTAGACCACCAGTTAGTTGATGAATTACATTCTCTACTGGGCCTCTGGCAGGTACTCTTCCTTCGATTCCTTCTGGTACATACTTACTTGTATCACCCTGTTCTGATTGGAAGTAACGATCATGAGCACCTTTGCTCATCGCACCTACTGAACCCATTCCTCGATATACTTTGTATGATCTACCTTGGTAAAGAATAACTTCGCCAGGGGCTTCGTCAGTTCCTGCAAGAACACTGCCTACCATCACACAATCCGCACCAGCAGCAATTGCCTTAGCAATATCTCCGCTGAATTTAATTCCACCGTCAGCAATTACAGGTATGTTTGATTTCTTACAAACAGAAACTACACTTTGCACTGCAGTTAGTTGAGGAACACCAACTCCAGATACTATCCTTGTAGTACAAATAGAACCGGGACCGATTCCTACTTTTATTGCATTTGCACCTGCAGAGATTAATGCCTCTGCTGCAGCTCCTGTAGCCACATTCCCTGCAATTATCTGTGCTTCTGGGCCCGCCATTTCACGTATCTTTGCAACTGTGTGTAAAACTCCATGAGAATGTCCATGAGCTGTATCAACAACAACTACATCTGCCCCTGCTTCAAACAAGGCAAGAGCCCTTGAAATTCCTTTTTCACCAGTTCCTGTCGCTGCAGCAACTCGTAAACGACCATGATGATCTTTACAAGAGTCAGGATTATCTCGACTACGTTGAATATCTCTTACAGTCATCATTCCCGTGCATTTCCCGTCTGAATCTACAACTAATAATTTTTCAATTCTATGTTGATGAAGTAATTTCTTAGCGTATTCTGGATCAACATGCTCTGGGACGGTAACTAACTCTGTAGTCATCATAGAAGAAACTAGTTGCTGGTCATCATCTACAAATCGAATATCTCGATTTGTAATAATACCGACTAATATCTCATCATTATCAATAACGGGTAAACCAGAAAAACCGTGTTTATCTTTCAATCGGCGCATTTCTCCAATAGTTGTTTCAGGAGTTATAGTAATAGGATCAAGAACTAAACCCGACTCAAATCTCTTGACTGAATTAACTTTAGAAGCTTGTTCTTCAATACTCATATTACGATGAATGACACCGATTCCACCCGCCTGGGCTAAAGCAATAGCCATACGAGATTCGGTTACTGTATCCATTGCAGCAGACATTATAGGAATGTTGAGAGAAATAGTAGACGTGAGTCTAGTTTTCAATTTCACTTGAGCCGGAAGTACCGCTGATTCAGCAGGTAACAAAAGTACGTCATCAAAGGTAAGAGCCTCTGGTATGCTGTCCTGTGCCATTAAAGATGGCCTAGACCATTCCTATTTCAATGGTTCCATTATAGTATAACAAAAATCAATTCAAGGAAAATATTCTTTAATTTTTATTAAACCAATTATCTATTTTCACAACGATTCTAATTTTGCTTACCTTCAATTGTAATAAGTATCATTGCAGCACCTAATACCACTCTACGGTCTAACTGATTTCCATCTGGAATCTGTACTGTAAGTTTCTGAATTATTGGGTTTATTTTTTGTGTTAAAGTAATTGATGGTTGACCTTGTACATTCATAGAAAATACCTGAGGAAAGGCAAGATTTGCAAACGGAACAAAACGGCGTATCAAAGCATTCATCATACTGTCTTCTTTAATCTCACCATATTTTTGATTATTAGAATCATAAAGAGAATAAGAGTCCTGAAGTAGTGATTTACCTCCCTGACGCTGTACCCCTCCTATATTCTCGCCAGTATTTGGATCTGTGAAGTCATAAGATTGCGACCATATATCAAGAACTCCACGTGCCTTAATTTTCAAAATTTCGTGAGACTCAGAGTCATCAGAAAATACTCTAATATCCTCTTTCAACTTCAATGCTTTTTGTTTCGCATATCCAATTAAGTCCTCTTGATTATCATCTGGATAGATGTGAAATTCTTCACCTAAAATCTTCATGAGTTTTTTCCTAATGAGATATGTATTGGCATTTAACAGGTCAGTCATCATGCTACCGTACAAGTGTTGAGTGATAATTTGTTCGCCTGCCTAGAATTCTAATTCATCCATAGAATTGAAATCTAAACCTTCTCTCCAAGGTCTGCCTGACACTGCCCCAATGTGGGATGTGATGTCGGAGTTGATACCCATGCAGAACCCTGTAACTAAGATTGAGCCAAAGATTGCAGCTCGTTTAGCAAAGCAAAGTTACCACCTTGTAGGAGACCACGGAGGAGTCAAAGTTTGCCATTGGACAAAACAAAGTCTTGTTGCCGATAGATCCTGTTACAAGGGTACTTTCTATGGAATTGAAAGTCATGGTTGCATGCAAATGGCACCTAATGTAGATACCTGTAACCTAGCATGTACATATTGTTGGAGAGAGCCTCATTCAGATAGTCTGACTAAAATTGATGATGACCCATACGAGTTATTTCTTCAATCAGTAAAAGCTCACAGAAGACTATTGACTGGATTTGGAGGTCATCCCTCTGTACCAAGAGAAAAATGGTTAGACGCTCAAGATCCAAAGCATGTTGCTATTTCTCTTAACGGTGAACCAACCCTGTATTCAAGACTCGGTGAATTCTTAGATATATGTCATCAGCATGGTGTTTCTACTTTCCTTGTGACAAATGGTTCTTTACCAAAAGTAATCGAAAATCTAGATACTTTGCCTACTCAACTCTATGTTAGCGTGGATGCACCTAACAAAGAAATTTTTGACAGGATTTGTAAGCCTAAATTCGATCAGTCAGCTTTTGAAAAATTAGAACAAACTCTAGAACTACTTCCGAGTTTAGATACAAGAACAGTTTGTAGACACACTCTGATTAAAGGAGAATCTTTAGGCCATTGGAAAGATTATGCAAGATTAGACAATATTGCTGACCCTGATTTTATCGAAGCTAAAGGATATATTTACGTAGGGAATTCACAATCAAATCATACAATCGAGAATATGCCATCTCACGATGAAGTTATGGAGTTCTCAAGAAATCTCGCACCATTAGTTGGAAGAGAGGTATTATCTGATAGAAGAGAGAGTCGAGTTGCATTAATTGGTAAAGAAATGATTCCAGTTACTTTGCCTACAAAAATCCGTGATCTTCCAAAAGATTTGGGCATAGCTAAACCTCAGAAATTCTCACTACCTCAACTTTAAGGGAAAATTTGTTCTAGACTTGAATCATTGGTCGACTGGAACCACATTCTGGACATAATTGAATATCACTATCCGCATAATCATATTTACATGCAGGACAATTAGGAGATAATACCATTGGATTGTTTCCTATAGATACTGACTCCTTATCTTCATGAACTCTCTCTAAATGGAGGAAATCTCTATCCATTTCGGACATCTCGAATCGCCCGGGGCCTCCCAAACCGAGTAATACATCAGGTGGAAGAGTTATAGTTCCTGTATCATCAATAATTAATTCTCTTGAGTCAGATAAATCACCGATATCAACATCAGTCCCATGCTGTGCAATAAAACGACCTTCTCGAAGTTCTAGAGAGCGCTCACAAAATGAGGCTACTTCTCGGTTGTGAGTAACTAAAAGAAAGGCCACATCACTTTCTACGTGAAGCTGTTTGAATAATTGTAAAACTTCTCTGCTTGTTATTGGATCTAGTGCTCCTGTTGGTTCATCAGCTAAAATTAACTTTGGACCCGTAATTAAGGCTCTAGCGATTGCAACTCTTTGTTGCTCACCCCCAGAAAGTTCTTCTGGCATTCCATACGATCTTTCACCCATACCGAGTTTATCAAGCAGTGCCTGTGCCTTTGGTCGTGCCCTTCTAGCGAGTATACCCTGATGAATAAGAGGCTGAGCAACATTATCCAGTGCGTTAAGATGAGGGAGTAAATTAGCATCTTGGAAAATGAAAGAAACTGTCTCCTGTCTTAAATTAACTAACTGCTTACCAGTCAACCTAGTCATTCTAGTTCCGGCTAACTCTACCGATCCTGCTGATGGCTTCATTAGCCCTCCTAAGCACTTGAGTAGTGTTGACTTACCTGAACCTGATGGACCCACTACTGCTACTGCTTCTCCTTTATCGATAGAAACATTGAGACCTCTAAGTGCGACTACATTTCCATCTTCCGCATTTGATTCATATACGTGATAAATAGAATTAGCACGAAGTATTTCACTAGTTTTAGATTTTTCAAAGGAATCTTCGAATTTTAAGTCTTCGGCAAAGTCTACAAGCTGTGATTTCTTTTGCCCTTTGTATAATGTAGATGAGAGTACACTTGAGAGTAATCCATCTAATAATGCGCTCAGTAATCCCATTTCACTCACCTTTTAGTACTGTAGCTAGATCAGAATCAAGAGCTCTTCTAGTCGTAAATAGTAACGATATAATTACGGCTACAAGAACTAAACCATTAACTGCAACAATTTCAAACCAAGGCCAAACTAGATCTCTATCAATAGGGTTACTCTGACCAAGGAATAATTGGAAAATAAACCCAAACACACTAAAGAAACCATTGAATGATTCTGAAACCGCTAGACCAAGAGTAACACCCAAAACCATACTGACAAGAAGAATAGACATTATTTCGAAAAGTACTAACCGAATAACCTGATTAGGGCTTGCGCCAATTGCTTGTAATATTGCTAGTTCTCTTTTTCTCTGGCTCAAAACTAGAGAAAGGAATACGAATGCTGATGATATCGATGCTAAAGCTGCTACCACGAACATCATACTAAGTAATCCAGGTGTACCGAATATCAAACCACCATTACGCTCGTTTTCTTCGTGAGCTGTAGACCAATCTGATGCTGATATAACACCTGTATTACTCTTTACATCTGCGCTCAAAAGTTCCAAAGCTTCCGAACAACTACTATCTGATTCATCACACAATTCGAACATCCATATTGAAGATGTATGAGAATCAACAATTTGGTCGCCAACAAGTTCTCTATACGAATTCTCCCCAATCACTATTGCTGAGGAGGACTCTATCGAAGTAATACCGGGAACCCACTGATGACGGCCAGCATAGTTTACAGTAGATTCACTGGTTCCTGTTTCTACGGGAAGTCCGAATTCATTCAATTCGTACGTAGTATATACTAATGTAAGTGATTTGCCAATTGAAGGATTATCTAAAGAATCACGAGCATCGGAGCCAGCTGTATAGCCACCAAGACGCCATTTTTCTGAGATTTCATCAATATCATCTCCAGGGATTGCCTGAGAGTCCCAAATTAATGTGTCCTCATGACCATCAAATACAACCCAAGTAAGTAACACATTTCCTTCCTCTTTAGTCTGAGTCAGAGTCCTAGCTACAGAAGTCATTGAAGATATATCACTGATATCATTATCTCCGATAGAATTTATTGAGAGCATGATTTGATTACGAGCTTCTTCTTCTGTTAGTGAACTATCGAATTGAACCATCATGTCTGCACCATTCTGAGCATTAGTTGTCCTTTCATCGACCATTGTACCGGTGTGCCCCTGGACAGCAGCTAGAGTCACTATAGATAGAGTCAACAAAAGAATCAATGATAAGCGGCTTACAGAAGAACTTGAACTTGAACCACTCAGACCTCTTCTTATATCAGAAATTGCAGGAGACCAGCCGAATAAGCGATTCAATATTTGAGGTCCTGATGCTCCAATTTGAGAAAGAACTAGTGCACCCCCAATCCAAAGGAAGAATGGACCTAACAAGAGAATAACTGCGTTAAGAATAAAATTACTTATTAGCCCTCCACTCCCAATTGGTCCGTATCCACCATTAGATTGAATCCAGCTCTCAATAAATGCAATGAGACCTATAACAAAGGTTAACCAGTGCAATATGTAGAAAGGCTCTCTTTCGTTGCTAACTTTTCTTACACCTTCATCAATTTCCATGTTGAGGAATCTTTTGGTCGTTACAGATCCTCTCCAATAAGCAATCGCTAAAGTTAGTATACCGACTAATACTGTTGAAGCAACGCTGAGAATTGGATCAACGCTAAAGTTTCCTTCCTCAGTAAATCTGAGGAAACCAACGGCACGGAGTACTATTTCAACAGCGCCTGTCGCCAATAGGTAGCCTAATCCCCAAGCCACAGAACCTATCGCAAGAACTTCAATCATCATCATCCTAGACAAAGTATCCTGAGTTCCTCCAATTACTCTATGAATAGCAACTTCTCTTCTTCTCTGCTCTAAAGAAAGTTGTAATCCATAAAGCAATACAACAAATGAAAGTGCCACTATGGGTATTACCAGGATATAATCGAAGACTTGAATTATACCCAAGAAAATATTAAGGAAAGTTATTGAACCTGAGATTAGATCCACATATTCTACAGATATCAGAATTATCTCAGAGCCATTACTAACTTCAAAGTAACGAGGGACTGAAGATTTTTCAGTACCTGTTTCATTACCATTTGAATCATATACTGGAACATCACCTTGTGTTGATTCCAAATTATCTTGCAAATCACTGAGCCAATCCGTTGCGTCACGGGTTGAAGATGTTGGTAGTTGAGTTCTATCTACTGATACCCCCAAATATCCATGGTCATTCTGCATGAGTATTCTTTTCTGCTCATCAGTAAGTACAGAATCTGTAACCATTACTGGATTGAAAAGTAATGTAGGATTTCCAAAACTCTCTTCATAAATTGCTGCAAGTGTAAGATTAGTTACCGTAAAAGTGTCTTTACAAAATAATCTTTCAACCTCATAATTAGGGTCAAGAATAGTTTCACATTCTTCAAATGCATCTACTGCATCACGAATCTCATAGGTTTCTGTAACGTAAGAAAATGTAAGACTATCTATCTTCTCATTTATATCGATGCCTGCAGCACTAGCTATCTTTGATGGTAGCACAACTGACCTATTGGTTTCGGCATCCAAAGCAGTAGAAGGCCAATCTCCAAATATTACAGAATTTGCATGCCTCTCACCGAGTTCACCGTCCCAAATACCGTCACCATAGAATCTTATTGTACGCTGATCGTTAATTGGTGGCCCATTTTCTGACGCTTCAGTATAATCCCAACTTACATTTGACCAATCAGATGTTGTACTATTAATCAACTCCACATTCAAAGGTTGAGGATTGGCGAAATCAGAATCAAAAAATCCAGAAATACGTATTCCCTGACGTCCAAAAACAAGACCACAGTCAGAGAATTCATCTCTATCAGTAATGTCATCACAAAATGATTCCCATACGGAAGAGTCATTGGTTCGACCTTCCCAATTTCCTGTTGGATCTTCTTGGAAATCTATCTTTGCGTCAAATACATCGTTCCCAAGTGAAGCTTGGAAAAATGTTTGATTGAGTCCTACTGCATACCCCAAAACAGTAGTCATCACAAGAGATGCAAGGAATACACCAGCAAAAATTGCTAATCCCCTTTCCCTTCCTCTCCATGCACTCTGAATTGCTAAACGTAAATTGTTAGGAGCGGCTAAAATATTTTGTCCGAATGATTCTTTCCACCCGTATATCCGTTCTCTCCATGAACGTTTTTCGAAATTGAGATTGGGGTCAGAAAGAATCGTCAGCGACAGTTTAAAAAGGCGGAATCGCTTAATGCCCACTTTAATAAAAGCAATGGAAATCATTACTAATATCCATGATATTATCATAGTAGGAATAACTTCTGAAAACAATGTATTCAGATCCATTAGTTCACCTCCTCGATTCCCCATGCTGAACGGATATCTGATGCTGCGGTAAGTCCATCTTTCAGCAATAACATCCTATCAGCCATAGAAGCTTGTAGAGGATCATGAGTTACCATAAGAATTGAAATTCCATCTTCACGACAAAGATCCTGGAAAAGATGAATGATTTCTTTTGCACTTTTAACATCAAGGTTTCCAGTTGGCTCATCTGCGAGTATTAATGATCTAGATCCAGAAATCGCACGTGCAACTGCAACTCTCTGTTGTTGGCCGCCTGATAATTGATCAGG
>Ga0213861_10001931_pt1 | contig 18246 bp, 13 predicted proteins | sample PICome_4_FD_160110 | JGI IMG/M metagenome (GOLD analysis project Ga0213861, IMG submission 160110) | Coastal seawater microbial communities near Pivers Island, North Carolina, United States - PICO131 | ecosystem: Environmental > Aquatic > Marine > Coastal | place: USA: North Carolina... | reverse complement strand
TGTAAAAGTTATTTAAGAAATTTTCTTTCTGGATATGAACCAGAATACCAGCCTACACAATGGTCTAATCCATTTGTTGAAGGTTCTCATAATTGTTATTCATATTTTTTAAATAGACAAGTTAGAGCTGTTAAAGAAAAATGTAATGAAATATGTGTAAAATCTCACAAAGATAATAAAAAATGTCCTAAAGATGATAGTCAATGTACTGATTTAAAACCACAACCTGGAGATTTTGAACTTATTAAAAAAACAGGTTCGGATAAAACTAAAGAACGTATATATAAATGCCCTAATATGCAGAAAAAAATATTAAATGATAATCCTTCTCTTATACCTGCGGCTTTTAATGTTAAATGTCCTAATAAATATTATAAAGGAGCAATGGTAGTAGACCCTGATAATACATATCATTTTTATAGACAAAATAATAAAGGAACTTGGGATCATAAACCAGGTATTTCACCTATTACAGATATTGATTCTGATGGTAAAAAAATTTATGTGCCTCATTTTGCTAATAGAGATTATAGAAATGATAAAAATAATGATGATGCTATCAATTATACTAATTTCTGTGGATATTATTGTATTCCTGATAATAAATATATTCATAAAAATTTAGCATAATTTTTATTTTATTTTTATTTTATTTTTAATTTTTTTTAATTTTTTTATTTTTTTAATTTTTTTAATTTTTTTAATTTTTTTTAAAATTTTTAAAGTTTCAATTAAATATATTTAATAAATATAATATATAATAAATATAATAAATATAAACTTTATTAAAATTATAATATTATTATTTAATCATTATGTCGGGTTTTTTTACAAATTTAATTGATAAAATATCAGGTGCTTTTAAATCTAAAGATTTAGATGATAATATTACTAATTTTCAAGGTAAAGTTGATACTATTATAAATGATTTACTTTTACCATATACTAATCCCGATAAAACATTAGGTTCTCAAGAACGTTTTAGTGATATGTTAAATTTATTAGACCCTAAAAAATGTAATAAAATTGCTATGACATTTGCATCAAATTTAGATAAAAATTACACTAAATTACAAATAGAACAATTTTCAAATTCTATTTTAATTGGTAAAGAAAAGAAAGATTGTGAAGGTGAAAATTGTGAAAATAATGAAATTAAAGATATAGAAACTAAAGAAGGAGACGTTTCTAAAAGAGATATGTGTGATTCCGTAGCAATTCATTATGTTAAAATTATGAATCTTATTGCTGCTATTTTAACAGCAGTTAACCCTACTGATAATATTTGCTTAAATAGATTAAAAAATTTATTAACTGTTATTAATGAAGATGAAAAAATTGGTGTTTCAGCAATTTGTGATATTAATAGTCCCATTAAAAATAGTATTATGAATGAACCTGGTTTTAAAGAATTATTAATGTTATATTATTATCATTTAATGCAAGATAATGAAACTGATGAAGAAAAAGACAATGTTAGAAATCAATATAAATATTTAGTTCAAACATTCTCTAATATGGTTATGTTTGTTAATCCTGACTATAAAAATAAATCAGAGAAAATTATTATTAAAGAAATGAAAAATAATAATACTAATAATAACAACAATAATAATACTAATAAAAATAATAATAACAACAATAATAATACTAATAAAACTAATAACAATAATAATAATAATAATAAAGTTCATAAACAACTTAACAATAAAATCGAAAATATTAGACAAACACAAACAGATAAATTTAGTAATTATAATGAACAATTTCAATCACAAGGCGATAAATTAAATAATATTAAAACTAATTTAAATTCATTTAAATCAAGTGATAATGAAAAATTAAATAATATTATGGCAAAAATTCAATCATTAGGAGATATTATTTCTACAATTCAAAATAAAAATAATAATAAAACTACATCTAATAATGATATTGCTGTTTCTTCTAATAATATATCAGCTTTAAATAATAATGAAGCACAAAAATCATCTAATGAAACACCTGCCAATGAAACACCTGCCAATGAAACACCTGCCAATGAAACACCTGCCAATGAAACACCTACCAATGAAACACCTGCCAATGAAACACCTGCCAATGAAACACCTGCTACTGAAACACCTGCTACTGAAACACCAGCTACTGAAAAACCAGCTACTGAAACACCAACTACTGAAAATCAAGCTATAAAATCAAATGCTACAAATTCTACAACGTTAAATGATATCTTAAATAACTTAAAAGGTGGTTCAAATAATAACAATAATAATAACAATAACAATAATAATAATAATAGCAATAAGAAAAATAGCAATAAGAAAAATAACAATAATAAGAAAAATAACAATAATAAGAAAAATAACAATAATAAGAAAAATAATAATAATAAACCTACAACAATAGAAAATAAAAATTATAATGCTAATAATGAAAATAACAATTCCAATAATGAAAATAACAATTCCAATAATGAAAACACAAATACCAATAATGAAAATAACAGTGGCAATAATGAAAATACCAATACTAATACTAATAATGAAAACGCAAATACCAATACTAATAATGAAAACGCAAATACTAATACTAATAATGAAAACGCAAATACTAATACTAATAATGAAAACACAAATACCAATACTAATAATGAAAACGCAAATACCAATACTAATAATGAAAACACAAATACCAATACTAATAATGAAAACACAAATACTAATACTAATAATGAAAATAATACTTCAAAAGATAAAATGATAAATAAATTTATTGATTTTGTTAAAGTATATTCTAAAATTGAAACTATTGATGAATCTATATTAGAAATTGTAAATACTGGTTTTAAATCTTCTGATAATTTCTCTCTTGATATACCAATAGAATCTGAATTATATATAAATAAAAGTGAAATGAAAGAATTTTGTGATAAACAAACTAATAATGATAGTATGATACCAATTACCCTTGATGATCCTCGTCTTACTGAATATATTAAAATTTACAAAGATATGAAAACAATTTATATTGATAATTGTGAATATTTATTAAATTTGTTAGAAAGAGAAGTTCTTGTTAAAACATCAAGTAATAAAAATGATGAAAATAATGACAATAATGTTCCTCATTTTACTATTAAAAATATTGGATATGCTGAACTTGTAGAAATTGAAACAAATATTAGAAATAAATTAGTAACTATGTATTCTGGATGTCATGAACAATATCAAAAAGGTATTATGTCTTTATATAAAGCACTTCAAACTGAAACACAAGTTTAATAGCTTTATTACTCTAATCTTGGTAATTTTTTTTCTATATAATTAGGTATATCTATTCTGGACGAACATATAAATTTACCTTCACATTTACCTTTATAAATTTTTAAACTTTTTATATCAGCATTTATAATTTCTACCATTTTATATAAATAATTAATTGATTTAAATAAAGTTTCTATATCTATACCATCATTATTGCCTTTATCAGTAATACCTATCATATATAAAGCTTTACCTTTACCTTCTTCTAATCTAAATCTTAATTGTGATGCTCTTTTATTTAATTTATTTATATTTTTTATAATTTTAAAATTATCTCTAAATTCTTTTGATTTATTTTTTTTTATTTTCATTTGTTCAATAGTTTCATTATCCAGATATATTTTATATTCTCTATTACCTAAAAAAACTTCCGGTTTTTGTTCTGGCATACATTTATTTATATATTCAAACATAGTTAAATAAATAACTAATACATAACTTATACTTACTTTTACTACAACGATTTATATTATATATGTTTTACTTTTATATTTATTTTTATAATTATACTTATTATACTTCTTATACTAAAATATAAAAATTAAAAAATAATAATTACTATAAAATAATAATGTATCCAGAGCTATTTATATAAAATTAAAAATATAAAATATATAAAAAATAATAATAAAGATAAAATTTTATAAATTAATGTTTATTTAAAATGTATCATTATTACTGTGTAAATGGTCATAACCTTGAATATCACATAATTTAATTTCTGCTGATGATAAAGGCATTGATGGTTGTTTATTAGTTTGTGCTTTTAATAAATCATCTTCGTTAACAAGAAATTTATTTTTATTTAATCTATTTTTTTCTTGTAAATTATTTGTAAGAGTTTTGAAGGCAGGGTCTTCATAATAATCATAATTTACTATTAAACTATCATTTTCTTCGGGATGTTTTTGCATAGATTGTTTATTAATAATAGAATGAGCGTCTTTAATATTAGTTAAAGTAGTATCACTTGGTAATTCATCATTTTCATACATAACACTTTGAGTATGATCATCATCATCTTCTTCTTCTTTTGTAATTTTTGATTCAACAAATTCAATATTATTATTATTTAATTTATTATCATTATCATTTAATTTATTATTATTAATGCGATTATTAATAATAATATCATTTTGTAGTTCAAGTGTAATACCAATAGTTGCTTTACGTGTATGTAATTCTTGAATTGCGATGATTATAAATGTTGTAAGAACTATAGCATAGATAGGGTCAAAACAAGCTGTATATACAACTAATAACGTATATATTAATTTAAACATATCATTTTCGAATAGTTCTAAATAATGTATTTCTATTTTATCTATAAAAATTATTAATAATGTTACTAAAATAAGAATACTGTATTTAACTACTGGTTTTTCTAAAAATGTAATTAAACTATTATTACTTTTACTAATAATACTGATAAGAGACGACATTATAAATTAAATCTTTATTTACTACTATAATAATTATATTTTATTATAAATATATTATAAATTAATATATTATAATATTTTATTTTGTATTATTTATATTTTATTCTATTTAATTTAACAAATTATAATTAAATTATTTAGCACATTATAATAATTAATAAAATTGAATATTATCTTACTATATTTTTAATATATAAAACTAATTTAATATAATAAATATATAATAACTATAAAATAAGTATAAAATAATAAGTTATCCAGAGGTAAAAATGAGTAATCAAAATAAAGATAAAAATAAAAATAAAATTCAAACTGAACTAAAAAAAAAAACTAATATCAATACAAAAACATCGTTATCTAATCAAGGATATTCTATCTATAAAAAACAAATAACTGAAAAAGAAATAAAAGATATCAAAGATGATTTAACAATAAAACCTTTTAGTTGTCCTGGATATGGTAATCCAGAAGATATAGAACCCTATAAATTATATAAAGAGAATGAAGATAAGCTTTATGTTCCTAATTTTTATGGTAAAACTAAATATGGTAATGCTGAAAAAATAAAATTAAATGAACCAGAAACTACAACTCTCGCATTTTCACCTGATAGACAAATGCGTGACTATCAAAAAGATATTATTAAAACATATATTACATCAGCAAAAAAAATAGGAGGTGGAATTATAAGTGTAGGTTGTGGAAGAGGTAAATGTTTAGAAAAAGGAACAATAATACCACTTTATAATGATAATTCTAAAAAAGTTGAAGATTTAGTTGAAGGAGATACATTAATTGGCGATGATGGAAGTCCACGTATAATATTAAGTCTTGGTTCTGGAGTATCTCCAATGTTTGAAGTTAGTAGTATAAATAATTATAATTTTTATAAAGATACTATAAATAATAATTATAATTATAATCAAAAAAAAATATATAATAATAAAGCTAATATTATTTCAAATTTTAAACCTTATACTGTAAACCAAGACCATATTTTAACATTATATAGAGATAATAATACAGATAATAATACAAATAATAATAGAGATAATAATAGAGATAATAATAGAGATAATAATAGAGATAATAATGTAAAAAATTCTATTCATTTATATAATAATATTACTAAAATAATTAATAAAGATAAAATAATTGATATATCTATTTTAGATTATTTAGATTTATCAGAAGAAGAGCAAAATAAATATTATGGATTAAAATTACCATTAAAATTTTTATGTTTAAGATATGTTAAAAATATTGTTAAAAAAAATTATTATGATAGAAATGATACAATAAATAATATAAATAATGTTTTATTAACATTTCCAAAAAATATTACAAATGTAAACCCATCATATGCTTTTTATATAGGTTATATAATTGGTATTAAATTAAATCTGTTTAATAATAAAAATAATAATTATAATGGTAATAATAATAATTATATACCAAATAGTATTGAAGATATAACTAACATAACTAATACATTAAAAAATGAAAATATTATGAGTTTTATTAATACTATAAAAATAAGTGATTTAAAAAATTATTTTAATAAACATAAATTAAATTTTCAAGCTATCATTGATTTATATATTGGAATACTAATAAGTTTTAATTCTAAAAAAATAGATTTATATTTAGATTTAGAAACTATAATAGATAGTAAAAATGATTTTAAACATAATAGTAAAGAATTATTTAATTTAGTCATTGAACTATTAGATACAATTGGGATTACTTATAAAATTACATCTTATTTATCATCTACTATAAAAATTCTTACAATTAATGATAAATATAATGAGTATTACGACCATAGTATTATACCTATTACTATTAAATCTAAGGGCGAAGGAGAGTATTATGGTTTTCAGTTAAGTAATAATGGACGTTTTATATTATCTGATAGAACACTTACTCATAATACTGTTATGGGATTAAAAATTGCTGAAGAATTAAAAGTAAAAACTCTTATTTTAGTTCATAAAGAATTTTTAATGAATCAATGGGTTGAAAGAATTACAGAATATTTACCAGAAGCCAAAGTTGGTTATATACAAGGTAAAAAATGTGATATAAATCGCAAAGATATTGTATTAGCAATGATACAAAGTTTAAGCGACCCACGTAAAGATAAAGATTATCCCGCAAATTTATTTGAAAGTTTTGGATTAGTTATTGCTGATGAATGTCATCATTTAGCAGCACGTCAATTTTGTAAATCATTAGCAAAATATCCTTTTAAATATACATTAGGATTAAGTGCTACACCAGACCGTGCTGATGGATTACAACGTGTATTTAAACATTATTTGGGTGATATTGTTTATAAAGATGCTGAAATACAACAAAGTGAAGAAGATATTAGATTAGAACATATACCTAATTCAAATGTTGAACTTTATATTTATAATAATTCAGACCATAACTATTCTAAAGAAGCATTAAATTATCAAAAGAAGCCAAATATTGTTACAATGAAGTCAAATGTAGCAAATTGTTTAAAAAGAACAAAGTTTTTATTATCCTTTTTACCACGTCTAATTGAAGAAGGGAGAACTATTTTAATTCTTAGTTGTCGGCGTAATCATATTAGTGAAATGGAAACATTAATTAATGATATGGCTATACCTAATTGTAGTGTTGGTTTATATGTAGGTGGAATGAAACAAAGTAATTTAGATATAAGTGCTACTAAACGGATAATTATCGCTACTTATGATATGGCTGAAGAGGCATTTGATTGTAAAACATTAAATACGCTTATTTTTGGAACACCTCATAAAAATATTAAACAAGCAGTTGGGCGTATTTTAAGAGAAGAAAAGAAAAAGCGTAAAATGATACCATTAATTATTGATTTACAAGATGTATTTTCGAGTTTTAATAGTTGGAATAAATTACGTGAAAAATATTATAAAACCGAAGAATATCCTTTGAAAGTATTTAACGTTATTGATAAACCTGACCTTAAATTTAAACCTGAAATTAAATTTATTAAAGATATATCTAATAGAAAAACAACTAAAACGAAAACAAATAAAGATAATAAAAATAAAAAATCATCATTTATTATTAATATGGATATGGATATGGATATGGATATGGATATGTCTATTGATAATAAAAGTGTTGTAGAAGGTGATACTGAAGTTGTAGAAGGTGATACTGAAGTTATAGAAGATAATGATGACGATAATAATAGTGGTGATAATGTAGAAACATTAGATTTTTAAAAAAAAATTATATAAAATAATTGTTTAATACTTACACTTTAAGCAATTAGTAGATACTTCTTTGTGCCTACACTTTGGTTGAGCTTCATACCAACAAGAAGAACAGTTTGATGGTATTTGTCCGTGCTTCTCACACTTTGGTTGAGCTTCATACCAACAAGAAGAACAGTTTGATGGTATTTGTCCGTGCTTCTCACACTTTGGTTGAGCTTCATAACACCAAGTTTCGCAGGTATCAAAACACTTATGAATAGACTTCATTTTTTGTTTCTTGATAATATATTTTATTTTTAATATATATATATATTCAATTTTTTTATTTTTTTTTACTATTTTTACTATTTTTACTGTTTTTTACTTTTTACGTTTTTACTTTTTTCTAAAATTATAAATATTTTTAAGTAAAAATATTATTGGATATTATTGAAAATTATTTTTATATAAATAAAATATTTTCATATAGTAATATAAAAATGCATTTACAAAAATTAACATTTAATTTAGCTTATATATTACTTATTGGTTCAAGTATTTTAACTGGTTTTGAATCATTAAATACATATACAAAAGAAATATTACCATTAAAATATATTTTAAGTATTGAAACGTGTGTAACTATAATAGCAAGTATTGCTTATTCATTTTTAACACAATCTTATACTACACATCAAAATTTTGATTTAACATTTTATAGATATTTAGATTGGTTTGCTACAACACCTTTATTATTATTATCATTAATTATATATTTATCTTATCTTAAAAATAAAGATGAAAATAATAAAACAATAGAAACAGAAGATGATACATTTAATATAATTTTAAAAGACAAAAAAATAATAATTATTATAATACTAAACTTTTTAATGTTAGTCTTTGGATATATGGGAGAAACTAAATTAATAAATTATATTGTTGCGAATTGTTTAGGATTTATTCCTTTTATTATAATGTTATATCTTATTTGGAAACATTATTGTAATAACAGTAATATAAATGTATTTATCGCATTTAGTATTATATGGAGTATGTATGGTATAGTTTATTTTTTTAATAATAATAGTAAAAATATTGGATATAATATTTTAGATATTATTGCTAAAGTAGGATTTGGTATTTTAATATGGTATCAAGTCATTCAATATAAACTCAATACAATAGATGATGAAACATACACTACGAATTAAATTAAATTAAATTTCTAAAAACATACCGTCCAGAAGCAATACCTATTATAATACCTAATAAATTAATCATACATAATATAAAACTATTATTACCATAAATTAAGTAATTTTCACTATCTTTCATTTCAGGATTACCATTAAAATACATTCCATAATTTAAGCCAGTATTAGCAATAGGGGGTAAAACCGCAAATACAATAATAAAACCTAATATTGTCATCAGATTTGATTCCATAATAGCAAAATACATACCAAATCCAGAAATAATAGCTATTAAAAATTCTATACTAAAAAAATTTTTTTTAAAATTATTTCTCATCTCCATTTGTTCTGTAGGTTCTGAAACATAAGCATATTTGGCATTTACATATCCTATTATAAATGAAATTAATAATGTAATTGAAATTATTATAAATGCTTGTCCTAATATTTTTGGTAATTTACCAAAATCATTTGTTGCTATTAAAAAACTAATGGCAATCATTGGATTAATTATAACTGATATAATAGAACTTGCTAATACATAATCTACATTATTTAATAATAATCCTGCGGAACATATAATAACAGCAATTGTTAAAAAAATTACATTTACATAATTTAATTTAAAAATATTTATTTTATATTCTTCTAATTGTTTATCTATTGATATTTTTGACATTTTTATTTTTATTTATATTTATATTAGATTTTTTTATTATATAATATAATTTATATTTAAAAATAATATATTTAATATAAATTATATTATTATTATTATTATTATTATTATTATTATTATTATTATTATTAGAAAAATGATATTTCCATCAGAAGATATTATGACAAAATATAAATTATTCTGGCAATATCCAGTTATTACAGAAGAAACATTTTATAAACAAAATAAAAATAATGAAAATTATATTGGATTACCTTGGGCTACAATTATTGACAAACGTTATAATTTGAATATTATATTAAATTTATTAAAACCTTATTTAATTCATTTTTTTAATAATAATAATAGTAATAATAATACAAAAGAATATTATACGTGTTGTCAACATATTCATTTTAGACAATTACTTGTTTTATTTAAAATATTAAATATAAAAACTGTCTATAGTCCGCATAAAATAATAAATGAAGATATACTAAATGAAATTAATATTAAAGCATGTCCTCTTTATCCTGCTAACATAGAAGACACTCGTCGTAATAAATTATTTCAAAATATTGATTTTCTTAGTATTAAACGTAAATATGTGTATAGTTTTCAGGGTGCTTACGATAAACAATGTTATTTAACAGATATAAGAGACCAAATTTTTAAAATGAAACATCCTGAAAATTGTTATATTAAAAATATTGGATTGTGGCATTATAATAATATTGTATATACTACAAAACAAAATAATGATAAAGAATTAAATGAAACACAACAACATATTAATAATATGAATGAATACAATCAATTATTATTAGACTCTGAATTTAGTCTATGTCCTTCGGGCTCTGGACCAAATAGTATTCGTTTATGGGAATGTTTAGCTATAGGAACTATACCAATTGTTTTGGCAGATACATTAGAATTACCATCTCATGAATTATGGGAAGACGCTATTATTAGAATAAAAGAAAAAGATTTAAATATTTTACCAGATTTATTATTAACATATAGTGAAACTAAAAAACTTGAAATGAGACAAAACTGTATTAAATTATATACTTATTTTAAAGATAATTATAAAAATACTAAACCAAAACATATTGTCATATTTAGTAATTGTCACGGTGAAAGATATATAAATATAATAAAAAGAGACACTAATATTTTACATTTATTTAATATTAATTATATAGTTAGTTTTATGCAATTAAATAATTTTGAACATTATAAAAATTCATTTTGTAATGCTGATATTTTAATTATTAATAATATAAAAAACTATAATGATTACACTATTCATAATTTAAAAAAATATTTAAAAAAAGAATGTTTATTAATTATAATACCATTTGTTAGATTTGAAGGTTATTGGTTACCTGAAAAAATAAAACAATTACACTATATTAATGAAAATGCTGTATCATTTTTTCCAGATATAGATATAAATTTAATTGATGACTATTTAATTTATAAACTAGAAAATAAAGATAGTGTATTAAATTATTTTACAAATTGTTTAAAAAAATTGAAAGATATTGAAAATGAATGTGATATTAAATTTTATGATTTTTTTATAGAAAATCATAAAAAATATCCTTTTTTTAGAGATAATTATCATCCTACATCTAATATGTTAGAGTATATTGGAAAACAGATTATTAATATAATTAAATCTAAATTTGAGATTAATTATAAAGATAATAATTATACTTTAAAAACTGATATATATGAATATGGACATTATAAACCTATAATAAATAGTGTTAAAGATATATTAGAATTAGAATATAATTTAGATACAATATTTATTTGTAATAGATATAATTATTTATATACTATCTTAAATAATGAACTTGAAAAGAAACTAACTATTATAGATTTAAATGATATGAAAATTAAATTATTTAATAATTATAAAAATACTTAAATATAAAAATATATTTTTTTAGTATATTATAAATATAATTTATTTATTTAACATACATTAATTTAATATACATTAATTTAACATACATTAATTTAACATACATTAATTTAATATACATTAATTTTTACTTTTAAAATTATTTTTTAAAATGGATTATTTTTTTAATAACACGAAGGAAACATCAAATAATGATGAAGAACATATAGAAATTACAGCAAATATAGAATATCAACTTGATAAATTTTCAAATGATGAGTATTTAAAAACACATTATATACCTGAAAAATCTTTATTTGCTAATGAAATTATTATTAATAAATTAAAATCATTTTATATAAATAATATTGATATACCATTACTTATCAATGGTTATAAAGGAAGTGGAAAATTAACTTGTATTTTTGCGTTATTAACCTATATTCCTTGTTACTTACCTACTATAAAATTAGAAGACAAAATTAATAATATTAAATATTTTAAAGTATTTGATAATGACTATCCAAAATTACTTTATTATGAAAATATATATTTTTTAAATTTGAAGATTTTGCATAATAATACAGATATTTTAAATAATTTACAATATCTTCATAAATTATCTAAAACAAAAAATTTTGATGAAGATGAAAAAAAAATTATTATTATTTCTAATATTGACATATGTAATAATGAATCGCAACGTTATTTAACATTTATGATTGATAAAATATATTCACATATTTCATTTATATTTACATCACATACTACACAAATACTCCCAAAAAAAATTATTTCCTCTTGTTCTATAATAAATTTTAAACCTTTAAATGAAGAAGAATTTAGTAAACAATTTAAACTTAATTTTAAAAAATCATTTTCAAATAAAGAAAATAATAAAGTAATTCTAAACAATTCAATTGTAAAACAATTTTATAATATATATGTATCAAATAATTATAATATAGGAACAACAATAGCTCAAATTAAATATCATATAGATGTTGATGGTATTGATTTTTTAAAAGATAATCATAAAACACTTTCTTTACTATCATTAATCGCAAAAAAATTTATAAAAAAAAAATTAGTATTATCTACTGTTAATTCAGCATTAGAAATTAGAAAATTTTTATATACATTAGTATCTTTAAATATTAATTTAATTATATTTGTAAAAGAAGTTATAAAACAATTAAATAGTAGTAAATTAAAACAAAGTCTTAAATTTATTATTAATGAAGAAGCTAATAAATTATCAAATGAAATCTGTCATAGTAATAAAGAAGTTATTATCGTTGAAACATTTTTTTATAAAATTATAACTATTTTATATTCTTAATAATTGTATATTTTTAATTATTGTATATTTTTAATTATTTTATATTTTATAGTTTTAATTATTATAGAATAATTATATATAATAATAATAATATATAATTAAAATATAAAATATAAAATAATTAAAAATTAATAATTATTAATTTAAATAATGGCTATTAAAAGAACAAAACTTTCTAAAAGAGTATCTAAAAGAGTATCTAAATCAAAACAATATAGAAAAACTAAAAATATGAAAGGAGGCAAACAAAGATTAAGTTTAAAATCTAAAAAAATGTTTAAATCTAAAAAAAACTCTAAAAATATAAAACATTATAAATCTAATTCTAAAAGAAATTTAAAAAAATATAAACAACAAGGTGGTTTTAATTCAAATAATGGTATTGGTGATGATTGTAATTTAGCAACAATCAAAGAACCCGGTTTTAATTTAGAAGGTTCTGGTGATATTGAAGGTATTTCAATTCCTGATTCAAGAGCAGTTATTTATAATCCTGATTGTAAAGTTGATAGTTATCAAGCAATGACACCATATAATTAAATAATTAAATAATTAAATAATTAAATAATTAATCAATTAAATAATTAAATAATTAAATAATTAAATAATTAAATAATTAAATAATTAAATAATTAATCAATTAATAAATTAATAAATTAATCAAAATTTATAGTCATTGGTAAATTATGTATTGATAAAGATTTAGAAGATGGTGCTGATATTTCCTTACGTTTTTTACGTGTAGTTATTCCTATTTTCTTTGTTTTTAAATTTGTATTTGTATTTGTAATAGTTTCACTATTAATTATATTTATATTATTATCATCATTTTTTTTTATTTTTGTTGATACTTTTTTCACAATTTCACATCTTAAATTCATATCATTTTCAACATCTTTAATATTTTTTTTTATATAATTAATTATATTATTTTCAATCGCCCATTTAAAAAAATTTAATTGTCCTACGGTTGTAATAAAATATTTATTCGTATCATAATAAAATCGTATGCGATTGCGCCGACAAAATGGATCAAAGTTTTTTTTACTATAAGCTTTTAATTGACCTTTGTAATTATTATGAATTAAAATATAATTATCAAATGAATCGGGTTTTTGTATTGAAGTTACATTTTCTAAATCTTTATCCATAAAATCATTTAAATTATAAATTACATTAAATTTTTTACAATAATTTGTAACAAACCAATCTATTAATCTTAATGATATTGATTCACCTTTAAGTATTGTTATTAATTTTTTTAATAAATATTTATTAGAAAAATACTGTGTAATAGGTATAATAAGTAATGATTGTTTTGATGTAATATTTTTACAAGACTTAATCGAAATACTTACTTTATCTTCTTTACATATAGTATTATCAACTGTAATAGAAGCTGTGTCTTTTTTTTCTATTTTATTATTTATAATATCATTAAAACTCATATTTTTATTTTTTTATAATTTATAATTTAACATTTATTAATATAATTAATAACTACCTACCTTTATTTAATATAATATTCTTTTAAATTATACTTTTTTATATTTTATTATTAATAATTAATAATTATTTAAATCAATAATTTAAATCAATAAATTAATATTTATTTTCTAAATAATAAATAATAAAGAATAAAAATAAACAATAAATTAAAATGGTAAAACTATATTCAATGAATGAAATTAAAAAATCAATAACTAAAAAAATACCTACACTTAATTACACATATAAAACTATTATACTATATGTAATTACATTATTAGTATGTATAATTAGTTTATATTATATTTATAAATATTTTCTTAATACTTATTTTAATAACGTTATTAATGGAGGCTCAGAAGCTGAAGCAGTAAAAAGACCATTTTTAAATTTACAAGCAGTGAAAAAAGATGGTAGTGAAGTTAAAACTAATATCATTTTTATAACCCATAGTTTTTCCAGAGATGATTGTGAAACAAATTATAATGACTATAAAAAGAAAGGCTATCATTTTCTTGGATTAAGTAGTTATAGTGAATTTCCTGGACCAATTAGCAATATACACGACGCACTACATGACCCTAAACATAAATGTTATACTTATGATTATTTTGATTTAACCAAAGGTTGGTGCACTGTTTTTACAGAAGAAAATAATAAAAAATGGATGAAAGAAGGATTTCCACGTATTCAATTAGCAGAAAGCGATTTCGCAAATTATGAACATCATTTACCTGACCCCAATGTTAAAAAAGAATACGATTTTATTTACATTTGTTTAAAAGATGGTGATAAAAAAGAAGGCGATAAAGATTGTCCCGCTGGATGGCAATCACAAATAAGACGTTTTGACATAGCTAAAAAATTATTTGATGTGATGTGTAAAAAATATAAATTAAAAGGTCTTTTAGTTGGACGTATTGGTTGTGAAATTCCTCCTACGTGTCATCAATTAATGGAACAAACCGATTTTATGGATTATAGTAAATTTATAACCAGTTTTAATAAGTGTAAATTTATTTTAACCTGTAGTGAAGCCGATGCCTCTCCCAGAACCGTTAGTGAAGCAATGTGTTTTAATCTTCCTGTATTAATGAATAAAAAAATATTAGGCGGTTGGCAATATGTTTCAGAACAAACTGGTGAATTCTTTGACCCCGATACTATTGATACTGAATTTGAACCCGTTCTTGATAAATTTATGAAAAAATTAAATAATAATGAATATACTCCCCGCGAGTGGTTTATACAAAATTACGGTAAATATAACAGCGGTAAGAGACTTTTTGATTTCGTAAAAACATTGTTTAAAGAAAATGAATTAAATGTTAAATATGATGAAATAGAATATATGAAACCTGGTATATAAAGTTAGTGTTTAGTTTTAATTTTAGTTTTAGTTTTTTATTTTTATGTTATTTAGGTTTTATATGAAATTAAAATTTATTTTTATTTTATTTAATTTTTATATTTCATTTTAATTATTTAATTCTTATTATATAATAAATTATTAAATTATAAATAAATTTTATATTATAATTACTATGACTAATTCTAATCTTATTAAAAATGAAGTTTTATTAAGAAAAACTTTACTTATAGATATACTATCCTGGAGTATCTTTGGTTTTGTCTTTTTACTATTTCCAGAACTCGCTTTACAATTAATGACAAATGTTAAACCAGATAATGTTCATATACATATGGTTCGTATCTTTGGTTTATTTTGTATCTATTCAACACATTCTACATATTTAATCTATACAAATAAATGTGATATACAAAATAGTAAATTTATTTTACAAACTAAATTATTTTTTTCATTAGGAGTATTAGTATTAATGCTATTTATACAATGTGATGGTAAAGATTGGAGCAAAGGTCATTATTATGGTATGATTGGATTACTATTAAGTATGGTAAATAATTATATTGGATTAAATTCTATATAAATTAGGATTTTATAGTGTTTAACTATTAATTTAGATTTTTATATTTTTTATTTTATTTATATTTTATTTTTATGTTATTTTATTTTTTATATGAAATTAAAATTTATTTTTATCAAAACCTCTTTTTTTTGTGTTCAAGTATATATAATGATTTTATAATACACAAATACATTATAATATAAATTAAAACATATTATAAACACTTTTTATACTTTTCAATTTTTATTATATTAATATTTTTTACTATATAAAATACATTTATATTTATATAAAATAACAATACATATAGTTTTTATATAAGTATAAAAAATGTATATAGTTAATATTTAAATATATTTATATTATAATTTAAAAATAATATTATAATATAAATATAATAATAATATTATAAGTAATATAAATATAGTAATATAGTAATATATAATGGCAGACAGAACTTGTCCTACATGTAAAAATATTTTTAAATTTCCAAGTAGATTAAAACTACATTTTAAAACAGTAATACATTGTAAAAAAAATAATGATGATATTAAATTATATTTTTCATCGTTAAAAAAAAATAATATTCATAAATGTGAAAAATGTAATTATATATTTGTGCAAAAATCATCATATACTAGACATATAAAACATTATGATTGTAGTGAAAAACAAACACAAACACAACAAAAACAAAAAAATAAAAATAGCAATAATACCAATCCTATTAATAATACTAATACTAATACTATTACTAATAATAATATTATAAATAGTAATATAAATAGTAATAATACAAATATAGTTAATAATATTAATATTCAATATATAAATCCATTTGGTTTAGAAGATGTAAGAACATTACCTATTGATAAAATGAAACAAATACTATTATCTGGTAGAGAAGCAGGATTACATATTATAAAAGCAATATATGATAAAATAGAAAATAAAAATTTCTTCAAACCTAATTTATCACGTCCTGAGATTGCTTGTTTAAATGAAGAACTAAAATTAACAGTTTATAAAAGTAAAGAATTTGCTGATGCTTTATTTGATAGGTGTATTGCTTTATTACATCATATGTTATATTTATGTAAAAGTGAATTTAATAATATGAATATAAAATATATATATGAAAATATAGAATATATAGAAACAATAATGAGAACAGAAATATATGATAAAAAATTAAAAAATATTATAGAATCTGAATTTATAAATAATAATTTAGATAATAAAGGTAGAATAAAAAATTTTATAAAACAAACAAAAGAAGATATAATAATAAAAGATAATTCTTTATTACAAATTAAAAATAATATAGATTTAAAAACTAAACAAAATGAAGAATATACTAAAATTTTAACAATGAATAGAATAAATGATTTATTTGGAGACCCAAGAACTATTTTAGGATTAAGAAAAGAAGAAATAATATTAAATTTAAGAATATCTAGATTTGAAGAAAGTATATTTTATAATTTCTGGATAGATAGAATTGATACTATTAAAAATTATATTATGAATAATAGAAACTCAAAAATTGGTGATATTATAAATATAAAACAAGAAGAAACTAAAATAAGAACAATGTTAGAACTTGTAAAAAAAAGAGTTGAATTACGTAGAAATGGTTATGAATATATAGATTTAAATATAAATGATGAATTTAGATTAAATGATAATATAATATAACTTAATATATATAAAATAAATAAGTAGAATCAATT